>UMLU01020733.1_pt1 | contig 12036 bp, 6 predicted proteins | sample 1966621 | NCBI WGS metagenome assembly UMLU01 (sample SAMEA4836210, study PRJEB28245) | human gut metagenome | biome: gut microbiome; material: fecal sample | place: Denmark | collected 2008 | reverse complement strand
GGCTTGGGGAACCTGTTTGAAATGGACGTTCATCTATTGGGTTGGAATTGCGATGTTCCTGATATACGAACAGAAATTTAAGCATGATATGGCCGGCAAGGAAAGCGGTTCTGCAAAATGGAATGATACGGTTGAGGAGTTTAACGAAGGACATAACGAACCTTTCGGTGATAAGATGTTTTACACCGAAAGCGGTGAGGCCAAAGAAAACTTAAATAATCCCGGACGTCCTGAGGCAAAACCGGTACCCGGAGACCCGAATATGATTGAGTCAGAAATAGTAAGGCTTTCAACAGCGGATATGAAGACTCACCTGAATAATAACGTGTTTATCGTCGGTGGTGCCGGTACCGGTAAATCACGTTTCTTTATAAAGCCGAACGTGCTTCAGATGAACTGTTCCTACGTCGTGACTGACCCGTCAGGCGAGCTGCTAAAATCAATGCATAACGTCCTTGCTGATAACGGATATACCATTAAAGTGTTTAATCTTGTAGATATGAGTCATTCATGCAAGTATAACCCATTTAAATATGTAAGAAGTGAGACTGATGTCAGCATCCTGGTTGACTGTTTTATTTCCAATACGACAGCACCTGACCAGAAGAGTGGTGACCCATTCTGGGACAAATCAGAAAAGGCTCTGCTTTCATCCCTGATTTTCTATCTGGTAGATATTGCAGATGAAGAGTTCAGAAAGTTCTCTACGATTTTGTGGATGGTTCAGCTGGCGCAGATGGATGAGAATGCACGACCTACACAGAGACAGACTTCCAAGTTTGGATTTTCTATGGATATGCCCCTTGATGAATTGTTTAATGGAACAAAGAAAATAACAAGTAAATATATTAAAGATAAATATGGAAAGAACCAGCTGGTACTGGAAGCTACCGATGTTTCTGACCCGAAAGAGGTTGAAAAACTGCAGGATAAGATAGAGACCTCCCTTTGCCTTACTAACTATAAGACATTCAAACTTGGTGGTACAAAGACACTGAAATCAATCCTTATTTCTGCAGCCGTTAGATTGAATCCGTTTAGTATCCCGGCAATCAAAAACCTGACAGATGATGACAACGTAGAACTTGAAAGCGTAGGAGACAGGTTGACATGTTTCTTTGCAATCATCCCGCAGACTAACAGTACATTCAACTTCCTGATATCCATGCTGTTCTCCCAGATGTTTGAGTCTTTGTATTACAAAGGCGCGACCATCCCGAACAGCCGTTTAAATTATCATGTAAGATTTCTGCTCGATGAGTTTGCTAACATTGGAAAAATTCCGGAGTTCCCACAGAAGATTTCTACGTGTCGTAAGTATAACATTTCAACTACAATCGTTCTGCAGTCTATTGCCCAGATAAAAATGCTGTACAAAGACGATTACGAAACCATCATTGGTAACTGCGATACGTCAATCTGTCTTGGTACTAACGAACAGACGACAGCAGAATATTTTAGCAAAAAACTTGGTGTTGGTACTATTACTACAAAAAGTTCAAGTTTTCAGGTTGGAAAACAGGGTGGAACAAGTAGTAGGCAGCAAACAAAACGAGAGCTTATGCTCCCTGATGAAATAATGACAATGCCTTTTAATAAATGTATCGTCATGATGCGAGGTATTAACCCCTTTTACGATAATAAATATCCGCTTGAAAACCATCCTCAGTTTATGAATACAGGCGACGGGGATAAAAAGAACTTCTATTTTTTGGAAAAAGACCCGGAATTTTTATGCGTTGACAAGACAGCAGAATATGTCGATGATGCTGTGGCTGATAACATAGATGATTCACCGGAAAAACTTAAACCAAAAACTCTTGAAGAAGTGCTCGGAGACCTACTTTTAAATATCCCTGAAGAAGATGGATATTACCTTATTAAGGATGCTGACAGAAGTCCGTCAGAGGTTAAAAAATCAATGTTCAGAAGCATCAAAGCAAAATTTGAAAAAGCAATTGAAAAATCTATAGAAGAAAAAGATAAAACAGCATTTTTCGACGGTAAAGAAATGGATGTGTCAATGCTGAGAGGTATGGCAGTAAAAGCTATGAACTCATATGGCGAATTTATAAATGATGTTGCGATTGCCTGTGACGGATTAAGCAGCGGTCATATGTGTTACACGGCAGCAAAAGATGATGATTGTAATGTTGTGAAAGTAACGAAAAACATGAGTCTCCCATTAGAGAATAAGACAAAAGCCAGTATAACGGATTTCAAAGTTTATAAAATTAATGAAGAGCTTTCAGAAGACAAGTTTGATAAATTCAAAAAAGGATGCAAGCTTGGAGCCGGAACGGTTGCAAGCGCGAAAACTTCAGAGGCAGAGGATATTGATTTTGATGATTATGCCTGATTATATTGCCCGCAAAATTGCGGGCAATATTTTTTTGTCAAAAAAGCGTTAAAAAAAGAAAAAATCAAGCATATTGAAAATAGAACATTTTTTTTGTGAAAAAAAAGGAGAAGTTAAAATATGCAGATTATAAAACTTACGGAGGCTGAGTTTGATAAACTCATGAACCGTCTTGACAAGGTAGAAATGGAAAAAGACGGGTATATCCCGTCAGAAGAGGATGTCTTTGACTACATAGAAAAGCATCCTGAAAAATATTATCTGTATCTGTTGTGGTACAGCGAACATAAGCCGAAACCGCAGTCAGAAGAAGAAAAAAAGAACTTAAAAAAGATAACAAAAATTATAAACAATACAATAAAAATCATTTAAAAACAGGAGGTAAAAAAGTTGAAATATTTATACTTAGCCGAGAAACCGTCAGCAATGAAGGCCGTTAAGGCTGCTTATGAAGCAAGCAATAAGCCTCTTGGTGATATCGATTTTTTTGCTCTGTCCGGTCATATATGCAAATTATGTGAGCCAAAGCAATATGACGACTGGGACAGCAAATGGGAGGAGCTTGAGCTTCCAATGATGCCAAGCCCGTTCAGGGTTGGGGTGCTGAGACCAGATAAGGTAAAAGAGCTGCAGAAGCAATTAAAGCAGGTGAAATATGATGCCATTATCGTCGGTACCGATAGTGATGTTGAGGGAAATGGTATTTATGACCTGATAGAGACATATCTTGGCCTTCAGGATTATAAAACTTACCGTTTTTTTGAGACAGACCTGACACCGAAAGGGATTATGGATTCCATGAATAACCTTACTGATTACCATACAAATCCGCGTGATGTTGGGATGACACAGGCGTTCAGAATCAGAAGCCGTTTTGACTGGCTGATTGGTTTTAATATGACAGTTGCGTATACCGTCAAATCAGGATTTCTGATGAAGGTTGGACGTGTAAAGGCGCCTACATTAAAGCTTGTGTACGATAACTGTAAGGCGATTGACGGTTTCAGTTCAAAAACAGCGTATCAGCCGGGGATTGTGACTGATAACCCTGAGGTGACAGCACTGATGATTGACGATGACGGTAAAGCTGTTTCATTTGCGTCAAAAGACGATGCAAACAAGATTCTTGATACACTGTCCGGACAGGCTGTCGTTGAAAGCTTTACAAAGACAATAAAAAAGACACAGCCTGACCAGTTGTATAAGTTGACTGATATGCAGGTTGAAGCCGGTAAAAAGTATGGTTATACACCAGAAAGGACGCTGGAGCTGATTCAGTCACTTTATGAAAAGCATAAGCTGATTTCATATCCGAGAACTGATGGCCGATATGTATCATCAGAAAAATCAAAGGATTTCCCGATGCTCTTAAATGCTGTCAAGGCAATGCCGGAGTTTACGGATATTGTAAAGAATATCACGCCGGAAGCCATTGCGGCAGCACAGGGTAATAAAAGGTTTGTGAATGATGTTGAGGTAAAAAAGACATCACATGATGCTTTGATTCCGACTGGCGATACAGCCGGTTTGAAGAACTTATCTGCTGATGAAAAAAATATCTGTACTATGATTTTCAGGCGTTTTCTGTCTATCTTTATGCCGCCGCTGGAAGAAGAAAAGACAAAGGCAATATTAAGTGACAATGGAAGCAAATTTGTCTGCACAGGTTCTGCGGTAGTAAAGCCTGGTTACACCACCCTTTATTCAGTGCCGAAAAATAACCCGTTGCCGGTATTGAAAAACGGGCAGGTGCTTTCTGAGAAAGACAAAATCCTGCACGAGATTGTAAGCAAACCGCCGGCAAGATTTACGCAGGCGACACTTATCAGTGCGATGGAAAATGTCCAGAAATATATGGCTGCAGATGAGGTTGATTTAAAAAATGCAATGAAAAAAGCCGGTGGAATCGGCCAGCCTTCTTCAAGGGCGGCAATCATATCTGACCTGGTAAATACAGCATACATAAAGGATGTGACATCAGGAAAGAACAAAGGCTTGTACATAACAGACAGCGGTAAAAAATATATTGAAAACCTTGGAAACAGCTCTATTGTCAGCCCTGAACTGTCTGCTGAATGGGAAGTTCATATGACCCATATTAGGGAAGGCAGCGAAGCTTATGATGATGTTTACGAAGAAATTATAAATTATGTGTATGATGCACTGGAGGAACTAAACAATATGCAAATAGAAAAGACAACAGATAGAAAAGAGGTTGGCGTATGTCCGATATGCGGCAAGCCGGTTGTGGAACTGCCAAAAGGCTGGGGATGCAGCGGATATCCGGACTGCCATTTCTCTATCTACAAAACAATTGCCGGGGTTGACCTTACGGAGAAACAGGTGATGACGCTCCTGGCGGGACAGACAACAGAAGTGATTTCAGGATTTAAGAGTAAGTCCGGCAAGACATTTTCGGCAGCTCTGACGCTGCAGGAAGATGGCAAGGTGACATGGGCGCCATTTGAATCAAAAACAGACCTTAAATGCCCGAAATGCGGCAAGCCTCTTGTAAAAACGCCTATGTCATATAAATGTGAAGATGATGGCTGCGGGTTTATCTTATGGAACAGTATCTGCGGAAAAACACTTACCGAAGAGCAGGTGAAAAAACTGCTTGCCGGTGAAACAACAGATGTTATTAAAGGATTTAAGAAAAAAGATGGCAGTAAATTTGATGCGGCATTACAGATTAAGGATGGCAAGCTGACATGGGCGATGGGGGCGGCAAAAGATACTGGCCTCAAGTGTCCAAAATGTGGAAAGCCTATTGTTGAAAGCAGCAAGGCTTTTGCATGCAGCGGAAACAAAGGACGCGATAAGGCTGACAGTACATGTGACTTTATCATCTGGAAAAATGTATGCGGAAAAGACCTGTCTGCAAAAGATGTAAAAGACCTTTTGACAAAAAAGAAAACAGGGTTAAAAAAGAATCTGCAAAGTAAAGCCGGAAACTCATTTGATGCGTATGTAGTCATGAAGGATGATTTTACAACAGGGCTTGAATTTCCTGAAAAAAAATAAAAATCCGATAAAAAAACGAATTAAAGAAAAATTCAGCATTCTAATAAAGACCGGAATATTCCGGTCTCGTATATCTGCAAGGAAAGGGGGAAATTGTAATGGTTGTTGTAAATGGCAGAATCGTTGATTTTCTGATAGACAGATGCGAAGATGGATATGCTGAATTTCTCTTTAAGAGTGACTATGATAAAGACTGTCCGCGGTTTGAAGCTATATGCTCGGGTAAGATTCCGGATGTGGTGCCGGGCGTGCCGATAAAGGTAGAGTTTCGTGTTGAGGCTGTAAACGATATTACCAAGATAGATTTTAAGGCGTTAAAAATAGAGCAAATCACAAAATTTGTAAAAACAAAGTACATGAATGAAACCGCATATACCTGTATCAATTTTAATGATGAGGAGTATGCAAAAACATTGCTGACGAAGGTGAAGGGGATATCTGCGAAGATTGCAAACAGGATTCTTGAAGCCGTTGACGGAGATATAAGCCGGCTGTCGGGCATGTGGGATGACAAGGATTTCTGGAAAGGTTTCAGAGGGTCAAAGCGGTATCTTACAGAGTTGAAAGATACTGTCGGTTCAATGCTTGAAAAAGATTATCTTGTAAAGAAATACCAGAAGTATGGAATTGGATACCCGCAGATTGATATGCTGGCTGCAATCTATGGCCTTGAGGCAGAAGAAAAGCTTTGCCATAATCCATATGCGGTGCTGTATCGTCTTGAACTTGATTTTCAGGTAGCCGATAACCTGGCGAAAGACTTGAATTTTGACTACCTTTCTCCGGAAAGGGTAAGGGCTATTATTTATCAGGTGCTGAATAACAATGAAGCAAGTGGAAATACTGCAATGCGGTTGAAAGATTTTTACGTCAATTGTGCAAGACTCCATCGTATGTCTGCCTGGAAAGATTATGTTGTGTCGCCTTATTTTCTGTTGTCTACATTGACAACAATGCGAAAAGTGTATTATGAAAACGGACTTATCGGATATATTGATACTCTTAATATGGAAGCCGATATTGCATTCCAGTTAAACCGTTTAATGTCTGCAGACACAAAGCTTGGGATTCCAGATGATGTATATGATTCCATTAAGGATAAGTACAACAAAGAGCAGCTTGAATTCTTAAAAACATTTGACCAGAACAGCGTGGTGATTCTGCTTGGGCGTGGAGGTACCGGTAAAACACATACAATCTGCGGCGCTATCAATCTCTTTAAGAGTAAGAAGTCAAAGGAGGAAATCAGGCTTTGCGCTCCGACAGCGAGGGCAGCAGGGGTTTTGAAAGAGCATTCAGGGCATGAATCGTCAACAATGCATATTATGCTTGAGTTGAACCCGTATATGCCAGATGACGCCGGCAGAAATGAGGAAAACCCGCTTGATGCCGATTTTATCGTTGTTGATGAGATGTCAATGGTTGATACAGAACTTATGTATCACCTTTTGAAGGCCGTAAAGTCCGGGGCGAAGCTGATTTTAAGTGGTGACCCTGACCAGCTTGAAAGCGTTGGCTGCGGTGCAGTTTTACGCGACCTGATAAACTCAAACAAGATACCAAAAATAAAACTAAAAAAAATCATGAGACAGAGCGAAGGTTCTGCGGTTATAGATAACTGCGGGAAGATTCTGGCAGGCAGGTATGACTTTATTGAAAATGATGCCTTTAAAATCAGAAACTGCAAATCTGAAGATGAGGCGAAGGCATATTTAAAATCATGTTATGCCGGAGACCCGCATCACACGCAGATATTGTCTACAACAAAAAAAGGTACTGTCGGGACAATGTCATTGAACCATGATTTTGAAGATATTGAACAGCCTGGAATTTGGTTTCATAACAGCCATTTCAAACTCGGAGATAAGGTTGTTTTCACAAAAAATAACTATGATGCCGGCTATTGCAATGGTGATATCGGATTCGTTGAGACAATAGAAGCTCCGATACAGATTAAGAAACAGGGTGAAGATAAAACAATAGAAATAAACCGTGATACTGCAATGGATATGGAGCATGCAGATGCTATTACAATCCATAAAAGTCAGGGCAGCGAGTATGACAATGTTTATATTATGCTTCCGGACAAACCTTTATCCCTGCTTACGCGTAACATGGTAAACACCGCAATTTCAAGAGCAAGAAAATATGTAACGTTGATTACAATAAATGATGCTCTTGCCATAGCAGCGAGCAACAGATGTAAAAGAAACAGAATCACAAGATTAGAAGAAAAATTAAAGAATATGGGGGAAGAAGAATGCCAAAAGGAATGTCAAGAACACGTGGAGTAAAAAAGAAAGTCAATCCATTAGTAGAACATATCGCTGATTTTTCAGATATTGAATATGACAGCGATGATAGTCTTGAGATTATTGACGCTCATGCGACACAGAAACGTGATGATGAATGTGAGGATGAGACTGATAGAACATGGATGTATAAAAACCCTGGGGACGAGGAGATTGTTGATGAAGACGAAGTGACGGATGAAGATTTGTGGGGCGATGAAACCTCCGCTGCTGAGCCGGAAGATGACAAAGTTACAAAACAACCGGCACGAATCCGTAATGAGTCTCAATTAGACCAGTATATGGCTGCTGCCGTCTGGTTTCATGATATCAGCGAAAGAGGTGAAATTTCAGACGATGAATTGAGATATGTAGAGCTTATGCTGATTGAAATGTCAAAGTTTTATTTTGACAACCTCAAAAACATTCATCCTTCCGGCAAATGTCTCGACTCCATAAAGAAAATATATCGTGACATACAGGAGGCGGGATTATGTACAAAATCTTAAAAAGTATGCTTGCAGAGTTTTCATATTTTATTGAGAAACATTTCGGCATTACTTCTATATTATGGTCTATTTTGTTTATGGCCGGGTGCTGTGCGATTGTTGGGGTTGTGCTTATGAAAGCTGCCGAGACTATCGCTTGCTGCAAACATGAAAAAAAAGTAAAAAAAAGTGTTGTAAAAAATGGCGAAGCTGTTGGAAAAGATGATGTGGCTGCAAGTGAGGTTAATGCTGATAATAATAGTGATAGTGGCAGATGTGGTAAATGCAAAAATAGTCTGAGCCTGTTTCCGGTGTACGTCGGTTTTACGGTTGTATGCTCTTATATAATGAATCGTTTGATAGCGTTATCTTATACATGGGACAGCAAGCTTCAGAGGGTTATGTCTAACTTTCATTATATATTGTCATTTAAGGCTAACAGAAAATTATTTTTAAACGCCCTGTCACTGCCTGACAATACCACAAATAATAATGGATTGTTTCAGATTGCAATGTATCTAAACAACAAACAGTGGCAAAATGTATACGATAACGCAGGCGGCTCTCAGTGGTATTTCGCCAAGGTTAAGAAAGCGATTGACGAAATTTTAAAGGTTGGAGATACCCATCTGACGCTTGGCGTTATATATCAGGGCGCGGCAATGCTGATTCCAATCGTTTTGATTATAGTGTTTGGTGTCATATTGCTGCTGAAGGGTAAAAAGCTGCATGGAATACTGGTGCTTGTGTGTGCCGGATTATGTGTATTTGGAAATTTTGGTGCAGTGATATTTATGGCGGCAATGCTGATTTTTGGAGAATTACTGTCAATCATCGTGGATAATTCTCTTAAAAAAAATAAAGCTCTGTTCAACAAAAGAAAGCGGGATTTGGCTTAAAACCAAATCCTTCTTTTTTTTATAAAAAAATGTGTTATTCGGGAAAAAATTTAGCATATTAAATATGCGGCAGGATTCTGCCTTAAATTGATAACTATACGTAGGGAGGATTTTTTGATGGAAATAAAAAAATACAAAGAATTACCACATTCAAAATCCATTCTTATAGCTGATAAAGATGCGTTTGAAACATTTTTATTAACAGGACATGAAAATCTGATTACTGGATTATATGAAGACGTATATTTAACGCCGGATATCTACCAGCATTTCGTAAAAAATCTTGATATGAAAGTACTGAAACGTTTTAACGAATTTGCAAAAGAAATCGAATATAACGCCAGTGATATTGCCATCAGAAGCATTCTTGAACAAAACCAGATGATGCTTAAAGATGAGGGATTTGCAGTGATTGCAGCTATGATGAATAAAATGGATGCTTTTATTGATGACCCGAGAAAAGCCGCTGTATTTGAAGCAAGGTCTGTACATGTAGTACGGCCGTCTGAATTAATTATGGCAGCGGCAACAACAGAGTGTGAGTAAAGGAGGTGTGAAAAGTGAATAAGAAAAATGTTGACTACATATTATCTTCAACGGATGGCATAGAGCTGCTTGCCAATCTGTTCCAGAATGGTATGGCTCTTGACATTGTTGATGTAACGAGAGTCAGAGATAACGTAGACCTTCCGGAAGACGAAAGACGCATCTATGATATGGCTGATGCCGCTCTTGACAGAATTGATTTAGATAAACTGTATGAAAGTGCCGGAGACTTTGAGCTTCAGGATAAATACCCGGAATTCTTTGATTATCTGCAGAGCCTGCTGCGTGACAGGGAGAACGATGAACCTGAACGTGTCCGCGAGGATGAGGCTGGCGAAGTCGAGGAAGAAATAGAGGAAGAACTTGAAGAGGGCGCACCGGAACCACTTTCAACAAGAGACACTGTAATAAAGAATATCGTCGAAGGTGAGCATACAGGTAAGGAAAGTGACTCCAGAAAATATGTAGAAAAAGACGAGTATAGAGCGAAGCTTGATGCCGAAAGGGAAGAATCTATCAGGAGAGCCCTTGAATCTGATGAGGTATTGAACAGAGAGCGCGAGCTTGCAGCAAGAGAATCCGATGCGGCAAGGCTTAGAGAACAGGAGTTCTTTGACAAGCGAAAAGCCGAAGAAGCTGATTTTGATGAGAAGACAAGACGAGAAAAAGAGACGGAAAGATATACAGAAAAAGATACCGACCGCAGCAAGTCTTTTGAAGATAGAAAAGATGAAGCAAAGATATATAAAGACTATTCAACAAATGCTGATAAACAGGTTGACTCTTCTTTTAGAAGCGATGTGGTGGATAATGCCGGTGATGCCGGAAAACGAGGCTACCAGCAGTCAGAACAGGTCAATAACATGCACGGCGGAGCTAATGATGCTGGTGATGTAAGCAATGCAATCCATAGTAAAACATACGGAACTGAAACTGCTGCTGAAACAGCAGCAACAACCGCAGCTATGGAAATGGCTAGAAGGGAAGCTGCAGCAAAAGCACAGGTTGGATATGGCAATACCGGGAATAAAGAGACTGCTTCAAAAGCGGAAACAGAAAAACGTAACGCTGAAAAGTATGACTCTGATAAGAGAGAAACCAGTAAAAGCCAGGAAGAGTCCTCAAGACTTGATAACAACTACAGTTCAAAAGCTGAAAGCCAGATTGACGGAAATTCAAGAACCGGTTCTGTAAATGATGCTGGCGATGCCGGAAAACGAGGCTATCAGCAGTCAGAGAAGATTGGCAGCACTCATTACGGTGATTCCAATGCCGGTGATGTTACTCATGTGGTAAAAAGCAGGGAGTATGAAACATCAAAGGAAACCGCAGATGCAAGAAGAGAAGTCGATGAGGCGGTGAGAAGAGATACTGCTGCAAGAGAACAGAAAGAAGCTGAAGGTGACCGTAGAAGCAGAAGGGAGCAGGAAGAAAGAAGGGAACGTCAGGAACGCGCTGAAAGAAGAACCGATTCTTATGGCTCTGATACTGCTTTAAGAGATGAAGATACAAAGCGTGAAATAGAAAGACGTCAGCATGAAGCAGATAAATACCGCAATGCTGAAGCGGGCAAAAATGAAACTGACACAAAGAGTGAACGCGAAAGCGGAAACAGAGTTAATAATGATTATAACTCAAATCGGGAAAGCCAGATTGACAGCAGTTCAAGAACAGGCTCTGTAAATGATGCCGGTGATGCCGGAACACGGAGCAGCATGCAGTCTGAACGGGTTGAGAATCTGCATAATGGAAACACAAATGTCGGTGACGTGACAAATGTAGTTGGTGGTAAAACATATGCTTCTGAAGCGGCAGCTGCTGCTACGGCAGCGGCAGACGAAATGTCAAGAAGAGAGTCGGCTGCAAAAGAGCAGAGAGAGGCTGACCGAGAAAACAGAAATGGCAGCAATAGCTACAATGAAGAAGATAGAAGGTCGAATATTTATAATTCTGATACTGCCGCAAGAGATTACGATGCAGGACGCGAAATGGAAAAACATCAGCGAGAGGCAGAAGCGAACAGATACAACGACTATCGTAATGCTGAGACTGATAAGAATGACCAGTATAATGGTTCAAGCAAGTATGAACCAGAGCGGCGGACTGAAGATGCAATGCGTGAAGAAACCCGCAGAGAGATGGACAGACGCCAGCAGGAAGCTGACAGATACCGTAATTCTGAGACAGGCAGAAGTGAGACCGATGCAAAGCGTGGCGAAAACGGAACCGGAAACAGAGTTGATAACAGCTATAACTCAAACCGTGACAGACAGGTTGACAGCAGCTCAAGGACAGGTTCAGTACATGATGCCGGTAATGCCGGAACACGAAACAGCATGCAGTCTGAACAGGTTGGAAATCTGCATAATGGAAGTACAAATGCCGGTGATGTTACAAATGTAATCGGTGGAAGGACGCACGCATCTGAT
>UMLU01025375.1_pt1 | contig 12476 bp, 9 predicted proteins | sample 1966621 | NCBI WGS metagenome assembly UMLU01 (sample SAMEA4836210, study PRJEB28245) | human gut metagenome | biome: gut microbiome; material: fecal sample | place: Denmark | collected 2008 | reverse complement strand
CAGCCACAGGAATGCTATGCGGTGGAAGATTCTCCAAATGGAATTCACAGTGCATACAGTGCAGGATGTAAGGTGTTTATGGTGCCGGATCTGACACAGCCGGATGCCGAACTGGAGAAATTTATATACAAAAAAGTGGAATCACTTGTAGCACTAAAGGAGTATTTTTAAATTTTTTCTTGCAATCACTGGAATTGTGTGATAAAACAGATTACAAAAGGAACGTACATCAGGGATGTACGACAGAAAATGCATAGATGGAGACTCTGATCATCAGACATCGACAGGAATACAGCGTCACCGACTGAGAGCGCTGTTTGAAAGAGATGATTATGGGAACACTGCCGGAGCAGACGGATTGAACACAGGCAGGATGGTTTTGAAAAACCGGAATGTGGAAGTAGGTTCGTACGTGAGCGCACGTTACGCGTAAGAGAGGGAAGATGAGAATGTCTCATTTTTCAATGCGGGTGGTACCGCGGATAATCTGAATTATTCGCCCCGGAATACAATTATAGTATTCCGGGGCTTTTCTTTTTTCATTAAGAGGAGCCCCGGACCAGAAAAAGGAGTAGAAAAGATGAGTAACATTTACAGAGATGTCACACTGAATCAGGTAAGCGAGCAGGACATCGGAAAGACGATCCGTGTCGCTGGCTGGGTAGAAAATATCCGTGACCATGGCGGAGTATCTTTTATTGATTTAAGAGATATGTATGCAGTGATGCAGATCGTTATCCGCGATGGAAAGCTGTTAGAAGGAATCCGTAAAGAGCAGGCTATTACCGTGGAAGGTCTGATCGAAAAGAGAGATGAGGAAACCTACAATCCAAAGATCCCGACCGGAACCATCGAGCTGGATGCAAAGGAAGTGACGGTACTCGGAGAAGTATATTCCCAGCTTCCGTTTGAAGTAATGACCAGCAAGAGTGTGGTACACGAAGATGTACGTCTGAAATATCGGTATCTGGATCTGAGAAACCAGAAAGTAAAAGATAATATCATTTTCCGTTCCAAAGTGATTTCTTATCTGCGTGAGAAAATGACAAGTATGGGATTTCTGGAGTTACAGACACCGATCCTGTGCGCATCTTCTCCAGAGGGTGCAAGAGATTATATCGTACCGTCCAGAAAATTCAAGGGAAAATTTTATGCACTGCCACAGGCACCACAGCAGTACAAGCAGCTTCTGATGGTATCCGGATTTGATAAATATTTCCAGATTGCGCCTTGTTTCCGTGATGAGGATGCCAGAGCCGACCGTTCACCGGGAGAGTTCTATCAGCTGGATTTTGAGATGAGTTTTGCCACACAGGAAGATGTATTTGCAGTTGGTGAAGAAGTTCTTTCGTCTGTATTTGAAAAGTTCGCACCGGAAGGAAGCGTTGTGACCAAGGCTCCATATCCGATTATCAGTTATAAGCAGGCAATGCTGGAGTTTGGTTCCGATAAGCCGGATCTGCGTAACCCGCTTCGTATTATCGATGTGACCAACTTTTTCCAGAAATGTACGTTCAAGCCGTTCATCGGAAAAACGGTTCGGGCAATCCGCGTACACGCCGATATGTCCAAAGGTTTCCACGAGAAACTCCTTAAATTTGCAACCGGACTTGGCATGGGTGGTTTAGGATATCTGGAAGTATTGGAAGACGGCTCTTACAAGGGACCAATCGACAAGTTTATTCCGGATGATTGTAAGGAAGAATTCCGCACACTGGCAGGACTTGAAGTTGGCGATACAATTTTCTTTATGGCAGATAAGGAAGAACGCGCTGCATATTACGCTGGAATGATCAGAAACGAACTCGGTGAGAAGCTGGATCTGATCGAGAAGAATGCATACCGTTTCTGTTATGTCAACGATTTCCCGATGTTTGAGAAAGATCCGGAGACAAAGAAGATCGGATTTACCCATAATCCATTCTCCATGCCACAGGGTGGCTTAGAAGCACTTAATACCATGGACCCGCTGGATATCCTGGCTTACCAGTACGATATCGTCTGCAACGGTGTGGAATTATCTTCCGGAGCTGTGCGTAACCACGATATGCAGATCATGGAAAAAGCATTTGAGATTGCAGGTTACGACAAAGAAGTGTTAAAGAACAAGTTCGGCGCATTATACACCGCATTCCAGTACGGAGCACCGCCACACGCAGGTATGGCTCCTGGAGTTGACCGTATGATCATGCTTCTTCGTAACGAGGAAAATATCCGTGAAGTCATCGCATTCCCGATGAACGGAAACGCACAGGATCTGATGTGCGGTGCACCAAACGAAGTCACCGAGCAGCAGCTGCGTGAAGTGCATATTAAGGTTAGAGATTAAGGAGAAGGGAACAAAATATGGCAAACGTAATCTCAGACGAGACAATGGAATATGTTGGAATCCTTGCAAAGCTGGAATTGTCTGACGCGGAAAAAGAAGCTGCGAAAAAAGACATGGAGAGTATGCTGGATTATATTGATAAATTAAACGAACTGGATACCTCCAATGTGGAACCGATGTCCCACGTATTTCCGGTACAGAATGTGTTCCGGGAAGATGTTGTGGAAAACGGCGATGGTGGAGAGGACACACTTGCGAACGCACCGGAGCGTCGCGACCGCGCATTTGTAGTTCCAAAGACGGTAGAGTAAGGAGGGGCAGCTATGAATTTATTATCGCTCACAGCGGTAGAGCTGGGAAAGAAAATAAAAGCGCATGAAGTGACCGTTGAGGAAGCAACAAGAGCTGCTCTTGACGCGATTCGTGCAAAAGAAAAGGATATCAACAGCTTTGTCACCGTAGATGAAGAGTCTGCGATGATCCGCGCAAAAGAAGTACAGAAAATGATTGATGACGGGACACTGACCGGGCCTCTGGCAGGTGTTCCGGTTGCCATCAAAGATAATATGTGTACAAAGGGAATGTTAACGACCTGCAGTTCTAAGATTTTATATAATTTTATTCCAACTTATACAGCGGAAGCAGTGATCAATCTGGAAAAAGCGGGCGCAGTCATTCTCGGAAAGACGAACATGGATGAATTTGCCATGGGAAGTACCACAGAGACTTCTGCCTATGGGGAGACAAAGAATCCATGGAATACCGCACATGTACCGGGCGGTTCTTCCGGTGGAAGCTGTGCGGCAGTGGCAGCAGAGGAATGTTACTATGCACTCGGATCGGATACCGGAGGATCTATCCGTCAGCCAAGTTCATTTTGTGGTGTGACCGGAATCAAACCAACTTATGGTACCGTTTCCCGTTACGGACTGATCGCATACGGTTCCTCTCTGGATCAGATCGGACCGATTGCAAAGGATGTGACCGACTGTGCCACAATTCTGGAGACAATTACTTCTTATGATAAGAAGGATTCCACATCGGTAAAACGAGAAGAAACCGATTTTACATCGGCACTGGTGGATGATGTAAAGGGAATGAAGATTGGTATTCCGCGTGACTATCTGGGCGAGGGACTGGACCCGGAAGTAAAGGAAGCCATTCTTGCAGCGGCAAAGACGTTAGAAGAAAAAGGCGCAATCGTAGAGGAATTTGATTTAAGTCTCGTAGAGTATGCGATTCCGGCTTATTATGTCATTGCGGCAGCAGAGGCAAGCTCCAATCTGGCACGTTTTGATGGAGTAAAATACGGATACCGCACAAAAGAGTACGAGGGACTGCACAATATGTACAAGAAGTCCCGCTCCGAAGGATTCGGACCGGAAGTAAAGCGCCGTATTATGCTTGGATCTTTCGTGTTAAGTTCCGGATATTATGATGCTTATTATCTGAAAGCACTGCGCACCAAAGCCCTGATCAAGCAGGCATTTGACAAGGCATTTGCAACGTATGATGTGATTCTCGGACCGGCGGCACCGACCACCGCTCCGAAACTGGGAGAATCTTTGAGTGATCCGCTGAAGATGTATCTTGGAGATGTATATACCGTTTCGGTCAATCTGGCAGGTCTGCCGGGAATTTCCGTGCCGTGCGGTGTGGACAGCAAAGGACTTCCGATCGGTCTGCAGCTGATCGGGGATTGTTTCAAGGAGAAAAACATCATCCGTGCGGCCTACAGTTTTGAACAGACAAGAACGTATCAGCACAGTCCGGCAGCAGAAGCGTAGAAAGGAGAGAAGAGATGTCAAAAGAATATGAAACCGTCATTGGACTGGAAGTCCATGTAGAATTAGCAACCAAGACAAAAATCTTCTGTGCCTGCTCCACTGCATTCGGAAGTGCACCAAATACCCACACCTGTCCGGTATGTACCGGTATGCCGGGATCGCTTCCGGTCTTAAACAAAAAGGTGGTAGAGTATGCCATGGCAGTTGGTCTGGCAACAAACTGTCAGATCAATCAGTACAGCAAATTTGACCGGAAAAATTATTTCTATCCGGATAACCCGCAGAACTATCAGATTTCCCAGCTTTATCTGCCAATCTGCCATGACGGAGGGGTAGAGATCGAGACGGAATCCGGCGGGAAAAAGACCATCGGTATCCATGAAATCCATATGGAAGAGGATGCCGGAAAGTTAGTACACGATGACTGGGAGGGGGTATCTCTGGTGGATTACAACCGTTCCGGGGTACCGCTGATCGAGATCGTATCCGAGCCGGATATGCGCTCCGCAGAGGAAGTCATTGCATATCTGGAGAAACTGCGTATGACGATCCAGTACCTGGGTGCCAGTGACTGCAAGATGCAGGAGGGTTCCATGCGTGCGGATGTCAATTTATCAGTTCGTGAAAAGGGCGCCAAAGAGTTTGGTACCCGTACCGAGATGAAAAATATCGGTTCGTTTAAGGCAATCGCACATGCCATTGAAGCCGAGACAGCCCGCCAGATTGATCTGATTGAATCCGGGGAAAAGGTTGTACAGGAGACCCGCCGCTGGAACGATGATCATGGATATTCCTATGCGATGCGTTCCAAAGAGGATGCACAGGATTATCGTTATTTCCCGGAGCCGGATCTGGTACCGATCGTTGTCAGTGACGAATGGCTGCAGCAGATCCGGGACAATCAGCCGGAACTTCATGATGAAAAACTGGCCCGTTATATTGCAGAGTTTGGTCTGCCGGAGTATGATGCACAGATTCTTACATCGGAGAAAAAGCTGGCAGATCTCTTTGAGGCGACTTCTGCGATTTGCAATAAACCAAAGAAAGTATCCAACTGGCTCATGGGAGAAACGATGCGTCTGTTAAAGGACCGGGAAATGGATGCCGAAGATCTCCGTTTTTCACCAGAGCATCTGGCAAAAATTATCGAATTGACAGAGGCAGGAACGATCAATAATTCTGTTGCCAAGGAAGTATTTGAAAAAGTCTTTGATGAGGACATTGATCCGGAGCGTTATGTGGAAGAGCATGGCTTAAAGAGTGATAACGATGAGGATGCACTTCGCGCAACAATTGAACAGATCGTCAAAGACAATCCGCAGTCGGTGGAGGATTACCACAACGGAAAAGAGAAAGCAATCGGATTTTTGGTCGGACAGACGATGAAAGCAACCAAAGGCAAGGCAAATCCGGGAATCGTAAATAAAATCTTAAAGGAACTGCTTTAAATCTTAAAGAAAAATGAAAAAACAGGGGAAAACTTGTCTTTACAGGCTGAATATCGTATAATAATTTTGCCGTCGCTTACTGCGGCGGCAATGTTATATGTAAAAAAGGAGTTTATACGATGGCGGAAGACCAGAATAATAAAGAAAATACCACGACATCCGATACAAACAATACAAGTGAATATGAAGATGTCTGTTACATCTGCCGCAGACCGGAGAGTGTTGCGGGAAAGATGATACATATCCAGAATGATATCTGCATTTGTCAGGACTGTATGCAGAAAACATTTGATACCATGAACAACGGCACCTTTAACATGGGCGATTTCATGAATATGAACATGGGAAAAATGCCGAATATCAGTATGATCAATCTGGCGGATCTACAGAATGCGGTTCCGAACAAACAGAAGTTAAAGAAAAAGAAACCAAAGGATGAGCAGCCGAAACCGGAACTGGATATTCATTCCATTCCGGCACCGCACAAAATCAAGGCGCGTCTGGATGAGTATGTTGTCGGACAGGAACATGCCAAAAAAGTGATGTCCGTTGCCGTTTACAATCACTATAAACGTGTGATGGAAGACACCAATGACGGCGTGGAAATCGAAAAGTCCAATATGCTCATGATCGGACCGACCGGATCGGGAAAGACGTATCTGGTAAAGACACTGGCACGGCTTTTGGATGTGCCGCTGGCAATCACAGATGCGACCTCTCTGACCGAAGCCGGATATATCGGTGATGATATCGAAAGCGTAGTCAGCAAACTTCTGGCGGCAGCTGACAATGATGTGGAGCGTGCAGAGCACGGTATTATTTTCATTGATGAGATCGACAAGATTGCAAAGAAGCGCAATGCCAATCAGCGGGATGTAAGCGGAGAGTCGGTGCAGCAGGGAATGTTAAAGCTTCTCGAAGGCGCAGAGATTGAAGTCCCGGTTGGAGCAAGCAGCAAAAATGCGATGGTTCCGATGACCACGGTGGATACGAAGAATATTCTGTTTATCTGTGGCGGTGCCTTTCCGGAACTGGAAGAGGTTATCAAGGAGCGCTTAAACAAGGAGGCGTCCATCGGCTTTAAGGCAGATCTGAAAGATAAATACGACAAGGAAGAAAATCTTCTCTGTAAAGTGACAGTGGAGGATGTCCGTAAATTCGGAATGATTCCGGAGTTTCTGGGACGTCTGCCGATTCTGTTTTCACTGGAAGCACTGACGGAAGATATGCTTGTGCGTATTCTGACAGAGCCGAAAAATGCGATTGTACGTCAGTACAAAAAGCTTCTGGCGATGGATGAAGTGGATCTGGAGTTTACGGAGGGCGCTTTGCATGCAATTGCAAAGCAGGCGAAAGAAAAGAAAGTCGGTGCCCGTGCACTGCGAGCCATTATTGAAGAGTTCATGCTGGATATCATGTATGAGATTCCAAAGGATGACAATATCGGAAAAGTGACGATCACAGAGGATTATGTGGAGAAAAAGGGCGGACCGCTCATTGAAATGCGTGGAGTTGCGGCACTTCCGGAACAGGAAGCAAACGCATAAAATGTAGAAAAACCGAAATAAAAGATCTGATGCCAGAGGGCATCAGGTCTTTTTCTTTTCCCTATTGTATGATATGATAGAAACAGTATTGTTTTGTTCGTAATTCATAAGGAGGATGTATGAAAATCATTCATTGTGCGGATCTGCATCTGGATTCCCAGATGACAGCAAACCTGACAAAAGAGCAGGCAAGAGAGCGCAAAAGAGAAATCATCCGTACGTTTACACGGATGGTCGAATATGCAGAAAAGACAGGGGTGCGTCTGATCATGATATCGGGAGATCTGTTTGATACACGAAATGTATCAGCATTGGCGCGCAACACCGTAAGGGACATGATCTGTACACATCCCCAGATTGATTTCTTATATCTGAGAGGAAACCATGACAGTGACAATTTTCTTTCCAAGCTGGAGGAAGTGCCGGACAATCTGCTTTTGTTTTCCGATACATGGACTGCCTACCGGTATGGAAATATAGTGATCAGCGGAATCGAGCTCTCGGAGAACAACCGGGCGACCGTTTACAATTCCCTTGTGCTGGGGCATGAAGATTTCAATATTGTCATGATGCACGGACAGGCGGGAGATTATGCATGTCGCACACAGGCAGAGAATATCAGCCTGAACCAGCTGAAAAATAAAAATATTGATTATCTGGCGCTGGGACATGTACATACCTTCATGCAGGACAAGCTGGATAACCGCGGTACCTGGTGTTACTGTGGATGTCTGGAAGGACGCGGATTTGACGAGTGTGGACCGAAAGGATTTGTTTTACTGGATGTGGACGAGCAGACCTGCCGTGCCCAGATGCAGTTTGTTCAGATGGCAGCCCGCACGCTGTACACGCTTGAAGTGGATGTGAGCAATGTCATGACGACAAGAGAAGCGGCAGAGCGGATGGAAGAAGCTGTAAAACAGGCGCAGTATCCGTCGGGAAGCCTTGTCAAATTTGTACTGACCGGTGAGGTGGAAGTGGATGCGGAGATCAATTGCGAGTATCTGCAGAATCTGTTCTCGGATTATTTTTATTTTGAAAAGGTGAAAGACCGGACAACCCTTCGGGTCAACTACAGTGATTATGAAAAAGATGCCTCGTTAAAGGGGGAGTTTATCCGTATGGTACTTGGATCTGAACTGTCACAGGAGCAGAAGGCAGAAGTGATCCGCTGTGGAATTTTGGCATTGTCCGGGGAGGAGATATAGGATGAAATTACGTTCCTGTCATATCGACAATTTTGGAAAACTATCGGATCTGCATCTGGAATTTCAGGACGGGGTCAATCTGTTTCACGAACCGAATGCATGGGGAAAAAGTACACTGGCCGCTTTTTTGCGGGTGATGTTTTACGGGTTTGACTCTAAGAGAGAATCCGGACTGTTTGATAAAGAACGTGTGGTATTCCGCCCGTGGCAGGGGGGAACGTATGGAGGCGAACTGGATTTTTCCTATCAGGGAAAAGAGTACCGGATCAGCCGTACATTTGGAAAAACAGAAAAAACAGATGTTTTTCATTTATACGATCTTTCCACCAATCTGGAATGTCATGATTTTTCTTCCGAGATCGGAAGTGAAATTTTCGGACTGGACAGTGCGTCGTTTAAAAGGAGCGCATTTATTGCACAAAATGACTGCGAATGCTGCTCGACTGATGCGATCAATGCCAAGCTGGGAAATCTTGTAGAGAATACAAACGATATCAATAATTTTGAGACCGCTCAGAAAAAGATTCATGACCGGATGAATAAACTTTCGCCGGACCGTGCAACAGGTTCCATGAAAAAGCGGACGAACATGATCACGCTTTTAACGGAAGAACTGCGTGGCTATGATGCGGCAGAGGCGTCTTACAAAAAGATTACCGAAAAACTTACCGAAAAACAGGAGCAGAGAAAAGAACTGGCCGGGATTCGGGATCAGTATGCAAAAGCATTGCAGGTGGCGAGTGAAGAGAGCCGCAGAGAAGGAATCAAGCAGGCCTATGCGGCCATCCTGCAGGAGGAACAGGAAAAGAAAGAGGCACTGGATGCTTTTGCGGATGTATTTCCGGGACAGGTGCCGCAGGATGAGGAGTTTGCAAAGCAGAACCAGGATGTACAGATGCTTGGGGTGTTAAAAACCACTTTGTTTAATCTGGGGCTGACCGAAGAAGAAGAAAACCGCCTGCAGGAACTTGGTGATAAGTTCAAAAACCAGATTCCTTCTGAAGAAAAAATAACGGAAATGGAAAAAGAGCAGGAGCGTTTTGCAAAACTGAAAGAGGAAAAAACGCAGCTGGAAACGAAAATGTCCTATTTTGAAGCGATGGCAATGAAGCGGGAAGAACCGGATTATACGGTAAAAAATCGTCTTCCGATGATGATCTGCGGCATTATCCTGCTGGTGATCGGTGCTGCCGGTGGTGTGTTGTCGTTTCTGTTGCCACAGGTACATAAGTTTTTCCTTCCGCTTCTGGCGGTATCGGTGGTTGCGGCAGTGGCAGGTATTGTGCTTCTTGTGGTGCGCAAGGTGCAGGTATCAAAGGAAGAAGAAAAGGTGCGTGCACTCCGGGTACAGCATCTGGAAGAGGAGCGTAAGCTCCGCGGACCGGTGGAAGAAATTCAAAAAACCATGGAAGAGGCTTCGAAAGAAGCTTCACGCATCGAACAGGAAACCAAGGGTTTTTTGGAGCAGTATCAGATGGTTCCGGGAGAAAAGGATGCCAGAACCTGCCTGTATGAACTCCGCAGCCAGCTGCAGGAATATGAGCGTCTGCGCAGCCGTGCCGGAAAAAGCGATGCGGCAAGACAGGAATTTGAGCGGAAACAGAACTCTTTGCTTGCATTTGGAAAAGAAGCGGGAATGGATTTCGGAGAAGATCTTGCAGCAGGAATCAGCCAGCTGCAGATGAAGGCAACGGAGTACCGGATCGCACAGAAAGCATACGCAGAGGCAAGAAAAAAGAGAGAACTGTTTGAACAGGAACACAATATGAAAGAACTGGCAGCGGTGGAAAAATGTCCATATTCTCTGGATGAACTCAATTCCATGATCCGTGATGTGGATGAGCGGAGCGAGGATATCCGGGAAGCCATCGAGCAGTACCATCATCAGCTCGAAGATCTGCAGGATCAGCTGGATATCCGGGATGAAAAAGAACAGCAGCTTTCCATCTGCAGACAGGAACAGGAAGAAGAACAGCATTTATACGAAATCCTGCGGCTGACGGGAGAGTTCCTGCAGAATGCAAAGGAGCAGTTTTCTGCGAGATATTTGGGTCCGATCGAGAACGGGTTTGGAAAGTATTACACGCTTCTAACAGGGGATAAAGAAAAAGACTGGATGGTGGATGCCAACATCGAGGTGCAGATGAAAGAGCAGGGCGAGATGCGGGAAACCAAGTGGCTGTCTGCCGGATATCAGGATCTGCTGGGAATCTGTATGCGCCTGGCACTGGTGGATGCGATGTATCCGAAGGAAAAACCGTTTCTGGTGCTGGACGATCCGTTTGTCAATCTGGATGAAGAAAAGATGGCACATGGCAATGAACTGTTTGGAAAAATTTCCGGGGAGTATCAGATTTTGTATTTTACCTGTCATGCAAGCCGGAATATAGAAAACACAAAATAAAGGGAGAGGAAACATGGAGAAAAAGATTTTATTTCCGCAGATCGGCGGAATTATGCACGGAGGGGATTATAATCCGGAACAGTGGCTGGATCGGCCGGACATTCTGGAAGAAGATATCCGCATGATGAAGAAAGCCGGGATGAATTGTGCAACACTTGGGGTATTTTCCTGGTCAACCTATGAGCCGCGGGAAGGGGAATTTCATTTCGCATGGCTGCATGACATCATGGATAAGTTATATGCCAATGGCATTTACACGATATTGGCGACGCCGTCCGGAGCGCGACCGGCATGGCTGGATGAGGCATATCCGGAGTGCAGACGCGTGGATTCTTACGGGGTGCGTGAACATCACGGGGTGCGGCACAACCATTGTATGAGTGCACCGGTTTATCGGAAGAAGGTTTCTGTGATCGTCAATAAGCTGGTAGATGAATTCGGAAATCATCCGGGACTTCTGATGTGGCATATTTCCAATGAATTTGGCGGGGAATGTTACTGTCCGCACTGTGTAAAGCGGTTCCAGGATTATCTGGCGGAAAAGTTTGACCATGATATTGAAAAACTGAACAAGGCATGGTGGACAACGTTCTGGAGTCATACTTACAATGATTTTTCCCAGATTGAACCGCCGTACCGCAACGGAGAATTCAGCATTATGGGATTGAATCTGGAGTGGAAACGGTTTACCACCTGGAATATGACGGATTACATGAAGGCAGAGATTGCCATTTTAAAAGAACGTACCCCGCAGATTCCGGTGACAACGAATTTTATGAAAGAATATGACGGATTGGACTATCATAAAATGCAGCAGCCTCTGGACGTGGTGTCCTGGGATTCTTATCCGCGGTTTCACAATGATGAGGAGTCGTTTTCAGATACGATGACAGAAAATGCGTTTGATCATGCCATGATTCGTTGTCTGAAAAAAGAGCAGCCGTTTATGCTCATGGAGAGCGCGCCGGGGCTGGTCAACTGGCATCCGTTTAATAAAATGAAACGTCCTGGCGTACACCGGCTGGCTTCGCTGCAGGCAGTGGCTCTCGGTTCCGATACGGTGCAGTATTTCCAGTGGCGGAAAGGAAGGGGATCGTTTGAGCAGTACCATGGGGCGGTTGTGGATCATCTCGGAACGGATGATACCAGAGTTTTTCGTGAAGTGGCAGATCTTGGGGGAGAATTAAAGAAACTCAAAGATCTGGCAGGGACAGTCGTAAAAGCACCGGTAGCCGTGTTATACGACTGAGACAGCCTCTGGGCAACGGATGGAATGAAGGGGCTGGCAGAGTCCACCCGTAACTATATTAAGACCTGCAGGAAAGCATACCGCAATCTGTCGGCACTCGGAGTGGATGTGGATGTGATTTCCAGTGAAGAGGATTATAGCGGTTATTCTGTGATTGTGGCACCAATGCTGTATCTGCTGCATCCGCATGTCGGGGAGCGCATGAAACAGTTTGTGGAGCAGGGAGGTCATCTGATTGCAACCTATGTGACCGGATATGTGGATGAAAACCAGCTCAATTATCTGGGCGGATTTCCGGGAGACGGATTAAAGGATCTCTTTGGCGTGATCAGTGAGGAAATTGATACACTGTATCCGTCCGACCGCAACCGCGTACATTTTGCCGAAATGCCGGAAGGGGAAGTACGGGATTATGCGGAAGTTCTGCGTGTGGCAGATGGCACAAACGTGCTTGGTACCTATGAACAGGATTATTACAAAGGAATGGCAGCAGTGACGGAGCGC
>UMLU01018588.1_pt1 | contig 12493 bp, 13 predicted proteins | sample 1966621 | NCBI WGS metagenome assembly UMLU01 (sample SAMEA4836210, study PRJEB28245) | human gut metagenome | biome: gut microbiome; material: fecal sample | place: Denmark | collected 2008 | reverse complement strand
AAAAATCCTTGATGTAGGAACTCCTGATGAAATAGTTAAACAGTTAACTGCAGATGAAAAAGAAGGAATGTTTAAAAATTAATTCCTTTTTTTTATTTTCATTTTACTTAAAATTAAATATTTTTTTTTACAGCTAAAACTGGCCGGATTTGCTTAATATGTTTCCATTAATGATATAACTAAGCATTTTAAGCAACATTAAATTTAAACTTATTGGGATTTATAGTTTAATATTATTATTTTTTTAATTTTGATGACAGGGATTTTTAGGTGAACAGATTGCCGATTATTGAAAAGACAAATGATTCAAAAAGAAAGATTAAACAACTTTATGATTCTGATTCAGTTTTATTTGAAGAAACTTTGCTTGTTTCAAATAATATTAAATACAGTATCTGCTTTGTTCCTAAAGCTGAAGTATATGATGTGATTATTGAAGATTTTGAAAATAATTTTACTAAATATCAGGTTTTTCATAAATTGTCTCCTTCAACATTAAAATACTTCAATTTACTTAAAGGTGAAAGTTATTTGGATGATTTCGGCAATGAATTTAAGTGTATCAGTCATACGATTGAGTATTGATTAACCTATTTTTTCATAAAAAAGATTATATATAAACTAAAATAAATTATGTATGTATAAATTATTTCATGGAAATGATTATTAATTTGGAGGTTTATTATGACTTGGGAAGATGCACCATCTCATATTTGCAGAGGTGGAGATAAAAGGGGTTTGGCTTTCTGTTGCCCTCCAGTTAAACCTTGTCCAATATTAAATGCTTTGGACGAAGTTAACTTAACTCCTCAAGAATATATTGATATTAAAACTGAATTCGCAAAAGAAACTAAATTAGGTGAAGGGACAGGGACTTGTTTTGGATCATTAGTATGGTGTTGTAAACCGTCTAAACCATGCCCGTTACGTGATATTACTTTAAAAAATATCGGTATGACTCATGATGAATATTTGGACTTGAAAAAAGAATTGTCTGATAAATTGGTTGGTGTTGATAAGCCTACTCCTGATGAAAGTGTAAAAGTATTAGCTGAAACTTTCAATATTGGTGAAATGGAAGCTATGAGTGTTTTAAATGATTGTAATAATGATTTGAGAATGGCTGTAAAATTATTACGTGTTAAATCCTTAGGAAATGCTGATTAAAATGGATTGGACTTCCCTATATCTTAAAACAGCCAATTTAAATGTATTTATATTAGGTACTGGTGAAGTGGCTACAAGAAGGGCAAATAAATTTCTTGACCATGGAGCTAATGTTAAATTAGCAGGGGATGTTTTAGATAAGGAATTAATCAATAAAGGAGCTGTTTTGGCTTCAGTTGATGATGTGGTTAACTTAGTTCAATGGTCTGATGTAGTTGTAATAGCCAGCGGTGATAGGGAATTGTCTGATTATGTCAGTAAAATAGCTGAGGATAAACTATTAAATAGGGCGGATTTTCCGGATAATGGAAATATTATTGTCCCTACAAGTTTTAATATTGGTGATGTTGAGATATCTATTTTTACAAATGGAAAAAGTCCATTAATGGCTCGCCAATTAAGAAAAAAGATTCAATCTATTATTACTGAAGAGGATATTTTAGAAATTGAACTTCAGGATTACAGCCGTAAATTGCTTAAATCCAGGATATCCGACCAGAAAAAAAGAAGACAGTATCTTTATGAAATTTTCAATGATGAAAATATTAAAGGATTACTTGATAACCATAAAATAGATGAAGCTAAAGAGTATATCGATGATTTGATAAGGGGATTTGATGATACTTAATTTAAGAGTTGACCATAAAATTGCAAATATTGATGCTATGGAAAATATTGCAAAGGAAATGGATCAGTTATTTTTGGAATTGCAGGAAAAGTACTCAATTGTAGAATATGTGGAAATATCTACATGTAATCGTAAGGAATATTACATTCATAATGACAATATAGATGCTTCTGATTCTCTTTTATCTCATGAAAATAAAAGCATTATTATTGATTATGGAGACAGTGTTATTAAGCATCTTTTCCGTATGACTTCAGGTCTGGAGTCTATGATTGTAGGTGAAGACCAGATTTTAGGCCAGGTTAGTGATGCTAAGCAAAAGGCATTTAAAGAACGTCATTGCGGAAAGATTTTGGATTCTATTTTTACTAAAGCTATTCATGTCGGTCGTGTAGTGAGAAATAAAACCAATATTAACAAAGGATCAATTTCCATAGGTTCTGCAGCTGTTGATTTGGCTGAAAAACATTTGGGGAATCTTGAAAACAAGTCTGTTTTGGTTATTGGTGCAGGGAAGATGGGTAAGCTGGTGGCTAAGGCTTTGGCTGAGAAAAATTTAAATGCAATATTTGTTGCAAACAGAACTTATTATGTTGCAGTTGAACTGGCTAATGATTTAAATGGTCATGCTGTTCTTTTTAACGAATTAGGCAAATATGTCCAAACAGCAGACCTGATAATAAGTGCAACAGGTGCTCCTCATTATATTTTAAATAAAGAACGTTTGGAAAAGACTGATGGAGATTTTAAAGACTTGTTAATGATTGATATAGCTAATCCAAGAGATATTTGCGAAGATGTCTGCGAATTGGGAGTTAAATTATTTAACATTGATGATTTGCGTGAGATTGCAGATGAAAATACTAAACTCAGAAAAAAAGAATTTGCAGAAGCTGAAAATATCATCGATGAAGAGTTCAGTTTACTTAAAGAATCCTTTAAGTTAATTGGTGTTGAAGATATTATTGCTAATTTAAGAGTATCTATGGAAAAGATACGAGAAAGAGAAACTGAAAAGGCGATTGCCAAACTTTCTGATGTAGATGCAAATGCTAAAATAATAGATAATTTAACAAATTCTATTGTCAACAAAATATTTTTTGATATTTCTAAAAAAATTAAACAGGCAGCTCATGAAAATGATGAAGAATTGATCAGAGCTATTGAATTTATGTTTGAAGAAAAATAATTAAAGAATGTTTTTATTCAAACATTCCTTTTACTTCACTATTTTTAATTTTACTTGCTTTTAGAGCATATTCCACATCTTTATTATCTACAGTTTCTTTGTCATGTGAAATCGCATGGTGAAGAGCTGTTTTCAAAATCTTTTCTTTAATGTCTCTTCCGGACATATTTTTGCTGATTTTAACTAGCTTTTCAATATTCAAATCATATTTGAGTGGAAATGTTTTAAGATTGTTTTCAAAGATAGATTTTCTTTCGTTATCATCAGGTAAGACAAATTCAATTTCTTCTTCAAATCTGCTTCTTACAGCATAATCAATTGAATTTGGGTTATTTGTAGCCCCTATTGTCACTACTGCTTTATTGTCATTAATTCCATCCATTTCAGTTAAAAGGGAATTTACAATTTCGGCAACATCTCCTCTAAGTGATTGAAAGCTTCTGTGAAGTGCAATTGCATCAATTTCATCAATAAATATTATGGATGGTGCTGTTTTTTGAGCTTTTTCAAATAATTCCTGTATTTTAGATGCACTGTCTCCAACATGTTCTCCAATTAATGAAGTTGCTTTTATTAAATACAGCGGAACGTCAAGTTCATTGGCTAGTGCCTTTACAAGCATGGTTTTACCGGTACCTGGAAACCCATAAAATAAAATGTTTTTCGGAGCCCATTCACCGAATTTGTCAGGCTCTTCAAGATATTTGATTAGAACTTTGGTTTTATTTTTAGCATTTTCCTGACCAACAATATCTGAAATTTTGACATTTGTTTTAATACGTTTGACAGTATCCAAATTTCTTTCTTCAATATCTAAAAGTTTAATTTCAGTGTTTTCAGCGATTATTGAGTTGTTGGGGATAACAGATACTATTTGAAAACCGTAATCAGGAATTATTTTTTGATCGAAAAGATATGAATTTTCTTTTACAACTAACCCTAACCATTGTTCACGAGCATACTCTTCAAAGAGTGTTTTATCGATAATTTCAAGATTATTTTCCATCATTGCAAAATCAAAAGGATAACCTACAGGTTTTAAAACTACACTTTCAGCAAAAGGAGTGTTTTCTTTTTGTGCGGTTTTTGATTTTGGGTTAGATGGTTTTGTCTCTTGGGTTTTGTTGTTTGTTTTCATTTAGTCACCAACTTGCAACAGTTGTTTTTAATTACCTATGTATTTTATTTGTTTTACTATATAAAAATATAATAAATTTGCCCTCAATAATGTAGCTGATTTAAAAGTAGTTGTTTGTGTGTTAAGATAGCTGTTGCATTTGTTGTTAAATGTTGTGGTGATGGTAAGGTGATTTTTAACTGTTCATAAAAAATAATAATGGTTAAATTCTTAGTTTAATATTTGTAGAATCCTTCACCGGAGTTTATACCGGTTTTTCCAGCATCTATTTTTTCTTTAAGCATAGCTGCAACTTTTCCTTCAATGGTGTCCGGATCGCTGGCTTTCGGATTCATCATACCAATGTTATATGCAGTAGTTAGACCTACAACATCAAGTATTCTAAATGGACCTAATGGTGCACCTGTAGCCAACATCCATGTTTTGTCAATAGTTTCAAAGTCAGCTACTCCATCTGCATATAATGCTTCTGCAGCACTTAAAAACGGAACAAGCATGGAATTAAGAATGTATCCTGGTTGTTCTTTTTTAAGTTTTAACGGAATCATATTAATGTTTTCAGCAAATTCGCATACTGCATCGTAATATTCTTGACCAGTATCAGGATGGCCCATAATTTCTGCAGTATTGTTTCTCCAGATTTCATTTGCAAAATGGAGTGCAAGGTACTTTTCAGGACGTCCTGTGTATTGGGCAAATGCACTTGGGAGCATTGTAGAGGAATTTGTTGCAATAATTGTTTTTTCAGGAATGTGTTTAGCTAATTCCTGATAAAATGCTATTTTCTGTTTAGGATCTTCAGCAATAGCTTCAATAATTAAATCAGCATCATTTCCTGCTTCTTCATAGCTTGTTGTTAAAGTTATGCTGTCATATGCATCTTCAACTTTTTGCTTAAGCTCGTTGATTTTGTCTGCTGACAGTTCGCTTTCACAGCTGAATCCTCTGCAGTATGCTGCAGGATTTGTTTTCATTGCTTCAAGAGTGTTTAAATAAATTTCTTTCAATCTTAAAAGTTTAGGTTGTGCTCTTTCGATTGATCCTTCGCTTCTTAACCATATAGTTACATCAAAGCCACAAAAAGCAGATTGAAGAGCAATTTGACTGCCTAATACTCCACCACCTGCTACTACAATTTTCTTCATATTCATTTTTACACCTCTGGGATACATAGTAATATCCTATGTTTCATAATTAAGAAAGTCATTATTTTTATTAATTTCGTTATAATCTGGCTAAAGATTTAAATAATTTTAAAATAAATCAACTAATTAGCTGTTTAGAGATGAAAAAATGAGTTTTAGAACAAAGAGAGTTTTTATAGCAACCCCATTTTACATGCTTTTTGAATTTTTCCTGTTGAAATATTTCTTTTTACTTTTTGGAGGAGTTAAGGATGTTTATTTGTTCATAGCTACTTTATTGTTAGGTGGCCTGCAATGCATTCCAATGATATTTGAAGAGAAAAAATCAACAGCTGCCGGAAGATTTTTCACTGAAATATTCGGGATTTGGCAGTGGTTAATGTTGATGATTTTAATAGATTTAATTGTTATTTATGCAATAAAACAGTTTATTGATATTTCACTTTTTGCAGTATGTATTTTACTTGCTGTTGTGCCGATTTTGGGAGTTTACAGTTATTTTCATGCTCATAAATTAGTAGTTAAAGAGCATACTTTGAAATTTGATAATTTAAAAGAGGAAGTTAACATTGTCCATTTGTCAGATATACATTTTGGTGCTGTAAGACATAAAAAAATAATTAATCAGGTGACTGATAAGTTAAATGAATTGTCTGATAGATGTGATATAGCTATTGTTTCAGGAGATTTGGCTGACGGGTCTTGTGTAGTTAAAGAAGATGATTTTCAGGCATTTAAAAAGGTAAATATGCCAATTGTATTTACACCTGGAAATCATGATTTCTATCCTGGAATTGAAAACGTTTGCAGGGCCGCCAAAAAAGCGGGAATGATTATTTTGGATGATGAAAAAATGGAATTCAAAGGATTGAATATCTTCGGATTATCTTTCACTTTTGGAGATAAGGAAGATGTCTCTAATGAACAGTTAAAACAGGCTACTGATGAAGATGCAGTAAATATTATAAATTATCATGTTCCTTATGGCTGGGATTTGTTTACTCGCTTAGGTTATAATCTTCAGCTATCTGGCCATACTCACGGAGGGCAATTTTATCCGATGAGGTGGTTTTGCAAATTGATGTTCAAATATAATATGGGAATTTTTGAAAAAAATGGCAGTTATCTGTCAGTTACTACTGGAGTAGGTTCAATGGATACTCCAATGAGGTTGGGAACTGATTCTGAATTAGTTATATTAAAATTAAGAAAAAAATAGTTTAAATCATAGATTCATAAAGCTCTTTCATCTTTAGAGCATCTTCATCTCTTAGGGGAGTTTCACAAATAATATTTGCTCTCCAGCCATTGTCTATGAGATTTGCAAGCAAATCCTTAATGTCAGGTCCATATTCATTACTTTCAGCAAGTGTATGGTGTTTTACTTCACCGCCGTTACCATATTCAATTGTTGTAAAATGGCAATGCAGGATATCAATATCCAGGTTATCTTCCAGCTGTGAAAAAATACAGTTATAATCTTCTTTTTTATTTAAAAACCCTCTGCCTCGTGCATGAACATGGGCGAAATCAACTGTTGGTTCAAAATGATCAAAACTTGCACATAATTCGATAATTTCTGAAACATTTCCCTGCTGTGAACGTTTACCTGTAGTTTCTGGCGCAAAGGTAAATTCTTCAATACCTTCAGCTTCCAGCTCTTCAAATAATTGGTTAATAGTGTTTTTGGAAATTTCCATAGCTTTTTTAGGTTTTCTATTTGAATAAAAACCTGGATGGAACACTAATCTGTATGCACCCATCCATTCTCCTGCACGTGCTGTAGCAATTAGATGGTTGAGGCTTTTTTTAATTTTTTCCTCTTCTTTAGAACATAAATTTATGTAATATGGGCCGTGCATTGAAATTAGAATGTCATGTTTTTCAGATTCTTCTTTTAAAATTTTAGCTGATTTTTCACCAATCCTTACTCCGTAAGGTGACTGATATTCATAAGAATCAAGACCTTCTTCTTTAATATATTTCGGTGCCTTGTAGGCTGCTCCTTTATAATTGACAGGACTTCCTGCAGGTCCAAACATTACTTTATGTTTCATTTTATCAAAAAAAAGTGTTGATGGGAAATTATAAGATTCCCATTGCTTTGTTGGTTTTAGCTATTGATTTTTCATTGTCTGATTCCATTTCAAGTAATGCACGAATTGCATCAATGTTTTCTGGAACAACATCTGATTCCTGGTGAACAGCCTGCATGTAGTATAATTCGTTACCTACAACATTTATTGATTCTCTCCAAACTGGAATTTCGTATAAATCATTTCTGTTTCTTCCAAGTTCTTTAGCATATTCCATAAGCTCTGCAGTTGAACCTAAACCTTCACTAGCATCTACAACAAGAACTCTGGAACGTTTTTCTAATGCATCAATAATTTCTTGGGTTTCCACTTCGTTATTAATTTCAACCATTATGTTGTGTTGGTGCATAAGAGTTGTAGGAACAAGCAACGCCATTGTTGTCACGTCAATACCTTCCATAACAGTTTTCACATCAGGTCCGTGGTGAGAAGGTACTTTTGGAGGGTTTGGTACAATAGAGTTGATAGGTCCTTTTTTAACTTCTGAAGGATCGGATCCTCTTCTAACCATTACTGCTCTAACCTTTTTAATATCTGCAATTGGGTCAATAGTACTTAATGTACGTGTAAGTCCGGTAGTGTTACATGAAACAACTCTTGTGTAATCTTTACCATATGAGTCATCATAGTTTGAAATAGCATTAAATGAAAGGCCAGTTAATTCGTGGTCTTCTCCACCTTGATAAATTGCTTTAACTCCGGCTTTTTTATACATTTCCAAGTTTTGCGGACCGATAGTTCCTGGAGTACAGTCTACAACAACATCCGCTTCCTGAATCATGTCTTCTACAGTTCCAGCTATTTCAATTCCTGCTTCTTTAAACTGGTCTGCTCTTTCTGGAATTCCAATGTATAAATCATAACCTTTTTCTTCAACTGCAGTTCTTGATTCGTAATTAGGTCTAGTTTTACTTACACCAATTACTTTCATATCATCTTGAGCAGCTACTGCATCTGCTACTCTTTTTCCTATGGTTCCATATCCGTTTATAGCTACAGATTTCATTTTAATCCCTAATTTTAATATTAAATTTTTAAAAAAATTTGTTATATGGATTAAAATTTGTAAGTTAAATTATATAAAATTTGATATTTTAAAATTAGTAAAAAAGAATAATAAAAAAGATTCAAAGGCAGATAATTTATTCTACCTTAAATCCAGCTTCTTTGACTGCTTCAGCTAAATCAGAATCAGATACTTTATCTGAATCAAATGTAACTTTTGCAGTGTTGCTTTCTAAATCAGCTTTAGCATCTTCTACTCCGTCTAAATCTTTTATAGAAAGTTCAACAGCAGCCACACAAGATGGACAATGCATTCCAACAACGTTAATGGTTTTTTCTTCAGTTGCCATAATTTTATTCTCCTTTATTGTTTATGATTATTTATTTGGCTAGAAATCCTATATAAACTTTAGTTATACCAAAATATCTATTTGTATTTTAATAAGGAGGATGCATAAATAATTACAATAACTGAACCTATATTGTGGACAAATGCTCCTTCAATTGGATTTAACAGGCCGAATATGGCTAAAATTGTTGCGATTAGATTTAAAATCAATGCAAATGCAATGCCGACATTGATGGTCTTTAAAGTTTTTCTTGATAATTTAAATAAATGGGGCAAATCGCTGATGTTGTCATGAATTAAAGTAATATTTGATGCTTCAATTGAAATATCGCTGCCAATACTGCCCATTGAAATTCCTACATTGGCCTTTTTAAGTGAAGATGCATCATTTAATCCATCTCCAATCATAGCTACTTTCTTGTCATTTAATTGTAATTCTTTAATGTAATTACTTTTATCTTCAGGTAAACAATCATATTTATACTTGTCAATTCCAGCTTTTGCAGCAATATTTCTGGTGGTATTTTTATTGTCTCCACTCATAAGTATTGGAGTAACATTCATGGCTTTTAAATTAAGAATAACATCAACTGCATTGTTTCTTAAAAAATCAGACAGCAGTACTGCTCCAATTAATTGGTTATTTTTACAAAGATATACTGCAGTTGTTTCATCATCTAATTCTGTTTCATATGTTTTATTTAGAATTTTCCTATTTCCTGCTATTAGCTCATCATTTCTGATTTTTATTTTAACTCCTGTTCCGGGAATAATTTCAAAGTCATTTACCTCTTTCAATGCTTTATTTTCATGATTTTTATAATATTTTACAATTGATTTAGCTAAGGGATGTTCTGATTTATTTTCAAGAGATGCAAGAATGTGTATTATTTCTTTTTTGGAGTATTTATCATTACATGAAATTATTTCACTTACTTCAGGTTCTCCACATGTTAAAGTTCCGGTTTTATCTAAAATTAAGTCATTCACTTTAGCCAGTTCTTCAAGAGACTCCCCATCCTTAACAAGAATTCCTTTTTTGCTTAGATTTCCGATAGCTGCTATAATTGCAGTGGGTGTAGCTAGGACTAATGCACATGGGCAGAATACTACAAGTACTGTAACTGATCTTAAAATTTCATGAGTTACAATCCATGTTCCGATAGAACAAACAAATGCAACTGCTACAATCCATGTTGCCCATTTGTCGGCTGCTTTTACGATTTTTGCATTTTCAGGTTTTGATGATTCAATTAATTTTATTAACTGGTTTACAGAACTGTTTTCTCCATTTTTAGTTGCTTTAATGATTATTGAACCGTATAAATTTATTGTACCACTGAATACTTCATCACCTGTACCTTTATCAACAGGCAGAGATTCTCCAGTTAAAGCTGCCTGGCTAATAGATGAATTGCCGTCAATGATTATTCCGTCTCCGGGAATTATTTCTCCCGGCAAAACTTTTATAATGTCATTTGTTTTAATGTCTTTGGCATTTATCTTTTTTTCAGTATTATTGTCTTTTATTAATGTTGCAGTTGTTGGAGTAATGTTGATTAGATTTTTAATTTCATTTTGAGTTTTGCTTACTGTATATTCTTCTAAAAACCCGCCAATAGTCATTATTAAAGCAATAACTCCTGCAGCAAATAATTCTCCAATTATTGTTGAAGATATAATGGCTATTGAAACAAGCAAATCTGCTTTTATGTCTTTTTCGTGTATCAGTGCTTCTATTGCTTCTTTAATTATTGGCAGTCCGCACAATATGATTGCTATCCATGATAAATCAAAGAATAATAAGTTTGGTTTTATAAATCCGATTATCAGTGTGGTAGCTGAAATAAATATTAGTGTTATTTCTATTAATTCCTCTTTTCTTAACCAATTTTTAATATTCATTAAATCACCTTGATATAGGTATACCCCTATAGGTATAAAATTATTTTAAAAAAAATTAAATTCTAGAATAATATTCTAAAATTGTAGATACATCAGTCAATGCTTCATCAGTGTCTCCTTTTTCCATACTTTCTTTAATACAATGTTCAAGATGTCCTTCGACAATTATATGCCCTACTTTGTGCAGTGCTGATTTTGATGCATTTATTTGCATTAAAATATTTTCACAAGGAATGTCTTCATCAATCATGCGATCAATTGCATTTAGCTGACCTATTATTTTTTTTAATCTTCTGTGGAGGTTTTCAGAATCCATACATTTTTTCAAAATAACACAACCTATACCTAGTAAGGGTATATGATTATTTGTAGTATATAAATATTTTGAGTTGATGAAACTGCAAAAAGAAATTTAAGTTTGTAAATTAATTATAAAAAAAGAAAAAATGATGTAAACATTTAGCTTACATCTATAATACCTGATCCATCACCGGAGCCACTGCCTGATCCAGAATCTCCGCCGGATGAGCTTCCTCCGGATGATCCACCACTATGGTTGGAACCTCCACTTGAAGACCCTCCGCTATGGCTTGATCCGCCGCTATGGATGGAACCTCCACTTGAGGAGCTTCCGCGAGATGGGCTGGAACTGGATGGGCTGGAACCAGAATCAGAACTTGAGGAGCTTCCGCTGGATGAACTGGAACCCGGGTCTGAACTTGGGTTGGGTGAAGTATTATTATTATTGGTCAAATTAATTGAAGAATTATTTCCATCTTTAGTTGCATTATCTGAGTCAGTATTCATGTTTGTTGCATAAAATACTAAACCTACGAGAATAATACAGACAATAATAATTGCAATTATAATATTATTTTTCTGCAAATTATCTCTCCATTTTTAGTTTATTATCAAATTCCCATTTATGATATATAATCAAATATGGTATCGACTGATTCAATCAATAAATCAACATACGGTACAGTTACATTATTATAATCTTCGTATTTATATGTTTCATAGAGTACGGTAGGTGTACCTGACCTTTGTATAGGAAGAGTTACATATGCCGGACTTGTTTGTGAAGCCGGGAAGTATTCCTGTAAACCTGGATTATCATTGATTATTTTGGTAGCTATAGCTTTGGATACATTATCCTGTGCAGGAGCAAAAGCAAAGTTAGTAATGACATATGCTCCGCCCTGATTGGAGTGTATATCAACTACAAGAGAATAATTGTTTTTTATAGCTTCAGGAACTACATAATCACGTCCTAAAAGTTGCCCTCTCATCCTGTTAATGTCATCAATAGGTTTGCCGATTGGAACTACATTTATTTTATAAATATCATAACAGTAATTTAATTCACTAGATTTATTAGTTAATTCATCAAATAATGCTTTGTGAACAGCATTTTCAGTTACATGAACACCAATAATATAAGCTATTCTTACATTTGAGCTGGTATTACCAATTGATTTATATAGGTAGACAGTACCATTATCATTTGAACCTAAATTATACCTTTTAAATCCGGTTTCGTTATTATAAATCTCTAAAGTTTTTCCTACAGAATAACCATTGTAAGTTGTTGTAATGGTATAAACTCCAGGATATGCTTTAATATTAATAAAAGCAATACCTTTTTCATCAGTAATTTTAGTTAAAACTTTACCTGCAATAAGGAATGTTACAGAAGCATTACTAAGAGGTCTGCCTTGCCCATCTAAAACTTCTGCATTAAAAGTTGCAGTACCTGTTTTATTACATGGTTGACTAATGTCGTATGTAATCAAAGTTTTATTTACAAAAATATTATTTCCTCTTTGTAACCCGTCAGGATGTATAGAAGTTATAATATAATTTGCAGG
>UMLU01014168.1_pt1 | contig 12615 bp, 9 predicted proteins | sample 1966621 | NCBI WGS metagenome assembly UMLU01 (sample SAMEA4836210, study PRJEB28245) | human gut metagenome | biome: gut microbiome; material: fecal sample | place: Denmark | collected 2008 | reverse complement strand
TCGCTTTCAAGCGAACCGTCAAATGTGTAATAGTAATATGAGGTTTCACCGCTTGAATAATCAACAGTTTTTGTAACAAGACCTTGCTTGTTGTATATCATCTCGGCAATTTTGCCTGTTTCGCCTGCGATTACAGAAATATTACCGTAATCATCGTAGGTGTATTCAAAATAATCGCCGTTTGCGTAGGTTGTTTTTGCGAGATTGCCGTTACTGTCATAGGTATTGCTTGTAATTGCAACATTGCCTATTTTTGTTGAAACAAGGTTATAGAATACATAAATAGTATCTTAATTATTCGACTTCGATATAAAATTCATTCTCTCTGATATCCCACAATGCATCATCGTTTTTAGTTAATCGCAAAGAAGATAAACCTAACAAATCATCATATTCAGAACAAGTATATACCTTACTGAACCCTATGTAATATTCCTCGTTATCATTTGTCAGTATTTTGTATCCCACATCAATTGACTCTACCTTATTCCCATAGTAATATTCACCACTACCCATCGGACCGGTAGCCAGTTCATATTTCTTTATTCCACTATGTAACCTCACAACAAATTTCTTTAATTTTTCATCAATATTTTCAATTGCAGTCAAAGCTTTTTTTGAAAACATTAATGATAATGATTTATTTTTGGAACAATTAATATATTCTGAAATTTCAGCCATTGTATTATCAGCAATATTTTGATCATTACTGTACAATTTGTGTATCTCACTGCAAGATGACAGAAAAAAAGCCATAGCAAATAAGCTTAACAATATTTTTAAAAATCTTTTCACTTGCAATACTCCTTTTTTAAAATCCAAAGACTCCAGTACACCACTGACGAACAATTGTAGAAAACATCGTAGTTAAAGGAGTAGTCAAAACCATTGTGTGTAATTTTTGATACAGAGCCTAAACCGCTGTATGTATATGAGTTCTCAGAATCACCGTTTTTAACAGATGTAAGGTTGCCTGATGAATCATATGCGTAGCTTGTCACATTATCATCTGCATCAGTAATCGAAGTTACATTGCCGTTGACATCATAAACATAATGTGTTGTACTTCCCTGTTCATTGGTTTCGGAAGTTACATAATTGCCTGTGCTGTCATATTCTGAACTTGTCTGCATAAACGGTTTTGTTTTATCAACAGATTCGGACAATACTTCATAATCAACATAATTGTCAACCTCTGTATCATCGTCTGATTCATTACCTGCACTGACTGAAGAATCATCTTTTGAATCTTCTGATTGTTTAGTCACATACCCCGTTGCTAAAATATTCAGTTCAGCGTTGGTAACCGTCATTTCATTTTCATTATAACCATATACAAATGCAAATGCAACATAGGATATTGTCTTGTCATTATTTTTGGAAAACATGACAAATATTACAGTTCGTTTTTAGCAGTATTCACCCACGATTTTGTAAAGTAAATATAGGTTGTTTTACAAATTATTGCAGAATGTAAAGCCATTGTATTTTTACTGTAAATAGTTAGTTATTATTATTGACCAAGATAAAATCAAGGAATATAATTTGAACGAAATTTGAAAAAGTGCTGATTAAATCGGTATTTTCAGTTTCAATCAAATATCGGGGTAGAAATAAAATGATAGAAAAACTATCACTTGATTTTGTCAGAAAGATTTACAATATACTCACCACGGGAAATGACGATGTGAATTTTTATTGTATGTGTCTGCAAAATCAAAATCGTGAGGCGGCAACAAACAATCCTGTCAAATTCGGACTCGAACTTATAAAAATCAATATTTTGTGCAGACTTCCGTTCTGCAACAAACGGATTTTCACAAAGACTGTCGGCAAGGATTATCTCTCGCAAATATTCGTAAGACCGTCAATTTGTGAACTTGCATCGGGTATGCTCGACAATTCACACCTTGTCACCGATATATTCGGCTCAGCTTTGAATCAAATTAAAGATGATGACAAAATTTTTGCAGAAATTGAAAATGTCACGGGCGTAAAAGGTTTTGCTCTGCTGAGAAAAAAATACGGAAAGCAAGGTCTTACAATTTCTCGGATTTATAAAAAAATAAATGCGGAGCTTAAAACACTGATTGACTATAAATTAGAGCTTTCATTGGTTGAAAATTCGTTTTTTGAGAACCGATACATTGTGCGTATGATTGACATTGCACAATGTAATAATATGAAGGTTTCAGTTGTGATAAGGTCGATATACCCGAAAGAATTTATAAAGCATCTGCTTGACAGCCACCAAATAGGTTATGACGAACTTATTGTGACAAACGGAAATAATAATGTTATTGAAACAGATGACAAAAGTCACACCTGCGTTATGAGCAATAATTATGATTTCATTAAGAAATATGCAAAAATGGGTTGCAGGCAAATGTATTACCGCTGTCCTACCGTTCTTATGGAACACATTGACAATCCTATTAAAGATGAAAAATTCAAAATGCTGTACAACACGATATGCGGTATGAATCTTTTCAGTGGAATAAAAAGAATGAGCAATGAATACGAGCTTGGATATATGTGCATTGCTCCCGCAATTGTAGGTTTTGCATCGGAATGCGTTGAAAGATTACACAATGCAGAAAAAATGATTTTCTTTTGTGACGAAAACTCAATATTTGCTCAGACCGTCAAAATGTTAAGCGAAAGCACCGATAAACCGATGTTTTTTCCATGGTCTGCTTTTGCAACGGATAAATACAGAACCGTTGAAGAATGGCGAAAAATAATTCCCGAAATGCCTGTTTTCAAATATGCAAAGCTTGGTGTTCTTGACAAGCTGATGAGGTATCCGCTTTCTGAAATTGACGGAAAAATCAGCGATGACGAGCTTGCAAAAATTATGGCAACCGCATGGATTGATAAGGATAGTGACGGTGTTGAAAATACGGTACAGGCCGTTATCAACGGCAGTCGTATTGTTGTGACTGTTGATCCGTTACCCGAAAAATGTGCAAGCGAAGAATTTGCAAAGACGATTTATCGGATTGATAAAAGCATTGTTTACAACGGAATAAGCATGAACAATTATCTTTGTGCCGATGATAACAATGTTTTAGCTCTTTCCGAAATCATTCAAGGCAACAAGCCACTGCTTTGGAAAATTGACAAATCGGAAAAGCATTGGGTTTATTCAAAGAAAATTGACACGGCAATCCTCAAAGAAATATACACCGCCGTATGTGACTTTGCAAATGACTTTGTGAAATACTCAAAAATTACCGATTGCAAATGCAAGATTAGCGGTGAGGACGCACTTTCACTTTATTTGAGCGGAATTGAACGCTTAAAAAATATTACTCAGGAGTGATTATATTGATTCTATACCATGCATCTACAATGTATCATCTTCTGTGCTGTATAGTACATAAGCTTGCTTATTATCCCGATGATGACGCAGAACTTCTGATACTTGAATACATAAAGCCTGATAAAAGCAGAAAATCATTTTTAAAGCAGGTGATTGATTCGGGATTTTTTACAACAGCAAGATATGTTCCCGAACAAAAATTCAAGCTAAAAAAAGGCAATGCACTTGATAATACAAGCAGTGAAAAAGAAATTAAATCCGTAATTGAAAATATTTCTAAAATATTTGAAAATTGGCTTGATGAGGACATAACAAAATTTGAGGAAATCTATGTTGCATCAGACCAACATTCACTCGGTATTTATCTTACAAGCAAAAGTATTCCCTATCATTATTTTGAAGATGCAAGCGGAATGCTTTCGGAACAGTCAAGATATCTTTCAATTACCAAAAGCAACAATATGACCAATCATATAATCAATGAATATCTTGGTTGTATGGGACGAAACAGTTGCGTCAAGTCAAAACTGTGCGACCTTCGTCATCAGCAGAAAGGCTTTTATGATGAAAAGGCGGAAGATTTCTGTATTTACGATATTTTAAAATACAAAATTCCCGACAGAGTACAGGATATTCTAAACTTCTTTGGCGATATACCTCACAAAATCAGAGGCGACAAAAAGATTTGCCTTTATCTTACTCAGGATTTGAACACACTCAAAATCAAAGACCTTGACCTACAGGAATTAATGATGACAACGCTTGTCGATTATATGTGCAATGATGAGTATGTGCTTGTTGTAAAACCTCACCCAAAGGACAGGTGGCAAAATTACAGAAGAATTTTTTCTGACTGTATTCTGCTTGAAAAGTCCGAGCCGTCGGAACTTTTACCGTTTGTCATCGACCGTGAGGTTGATATGGCTTTAACGGCTAGTTCAACATCAATCAGGGGCGTTGACAAGTTTGCAGTTCATTCCTACTACTTCACAACCGACATTGAAACAAGCCGTGAAAGAATTGACGATATGTTTATCGCAACTTTGTTATTAAAAGAACTTGGTATTCGCAATGTAAGTTCAATACGCAATATAAATGAAACTCAGATTACGAACTTTCTGAATCGCTACGGCATTGCTTTAGATAACGGTGATACTTTGATTGACGGCGATATGGAGAAAGTCGATAATCTTGATGTTTATGATTACAGACTTTCGCTGTTACTAAACCTTGGCAACATAATAAATTTCAATCCTAACATACCGACTGACGGTTTATATATTGTCACCGCTGACTTCACTCCGAAAGACTCAAGTCTTATGAGAGAAAAACAGCTGATGATATTTGCATATACAAATGATAAAGAAATTCAAAACAAGCTTGAATCGCTCATTATTCGCAAACAGCTTAGATATACGCAGGCAGACATTGCTGTTCGCTGCAAAAAAGCTGACAGCGAAAGTATTGAACGGTTAAAAGCAAAACTTGCAAGAGATATTGAATGGGAGAAATAAAAATGGAAAACAAGAAAAAAGTTGTGGCATTCGTGCCGATGAAATTAAACAATGAAAGATTACCCGGTAAGAACACAAAGGCATTTAAAGGAGGAAAACCTCTTCTCACCTACATTCTTGACACACTTACAAAAGTTGAAGGTATTGACGAAACATATGTTTATTGCAGTAATGAGGAAGTTAAAAAGTATCTTCCTAACGGCATTAAATTTCTTAAAAGAAGCGAAAGCCTTGACACATCAAGCACTTTGATTATTGATGTGCTTAAAGCATTTGCGGAAGATGTTGACGCAGATATTTATGTGCTCGCCCATGCAACAGCGCCCTTTATCAAAGCAAAAACAATTGAAACTGCAATTGATAAGGTAAAAAATGAGGAATATGATTCTGCCTTTACCGTAAAGCCGATTCAGGAATTTTTGTGGATGGACGGCGCTGCTTGTTACAACACAAACAAGATTCCGAGGACACAGGATATTCAAAATGTGTTTGCGGAAACAACTGGCCTTTATGTTTACACTAAAAAGCTTATTAAAGACGGCAGAAGAATCGGCAGTAATCCATACGGTGTAACTGTTGATTTTATTGAAGCAACCGACATCAACAATCCGATTGATTTTGACCTTGCACAGGTAATTTTTGATCATTACATTAAGAATAATACAGAAAGCGATAATAACGGTAACAATGAGTAATATAAAAATTCTTGACTGTACTCTTCGTGACGGAGGGTATGTAAACAACTGGCATTTTGGCAGAAAAGCAATTGAAACAATGCTTTTTAACTTTTCAAAATCAAACACAGATATAGTAGAATGCGGTTTTCTGACAAACAAGCCTTATGATCCCGACTATTCGCTCTACAACAGTGTTGAACAACTCAATGAGCTTGTAAGTTCAGACAGCAGTATGAACACGATGTATGTTGCGATGATTGCAATCGGTGAGCGTGAAATCAATCCCGTGCTACTTTCAGAGGCAGATTCAACTGTACTTGACGGAATCAGACTTACATTTCATCCAAATGAAATTGATCTCGCCTTTGAATGGGCTGAAATTATAAAAAGTAAAGGCTACAAGCTGTTTATGCAGCCTGTAGGAACTACAAATTATACCGATAAACAGTTTCTTGATTTGCTTGAAAGAATAAATAAACTTGAACCGTATGCGTTTTATATTGTAGATACTCTCGGTGTGATGTATGAAAAAGACCTTATCCGTCAGGTGTTTCTCGTTGACAACAATCTGAAACCGTCAATCAGCCTTGGTTATCACTCGCACAATAATTTTCAGCTTGCATTTTCAAATGCACAGGCGCTTTCACAGTACAATACAAAGCGAAATATAATCATTGACTGCAGTGCAAACGGAATGGGACGAGGTGCAGGTAATCTTTGCAGTGAATTATTTATGGATTACCTCAACCGAACATTTTCAAAGAACTATGATGTATTGCCTGTTCTTGAAATTGTTGACCGTTACCTTATTCCGATTTCACTCAGCAATCCGTGGGGCTATAATTCGGCTTATTTTCTTTCAGCCGCAAACAATTGTCATCCGAATTATTCGTCATATCTCATGGCAAAGCATTCGCTTTCAATGCCTGCAATCGGAAGTATACTCAAGCAGATTCCGCAAAAAGAAAAGCGATTTTTCAACAAAGCGCTTATTGAAAAAATTTATCAGGAATACCAGAGCAATGCAGTTGATGATATTGAAATTCTTGACAGACTGCGTAAAAAGCTTGACGGAAGAAATGTGCTTGTTATCTCCCCCGGCTCTACGGTAAAAAGTGAAAAAGGTTCGATTTTGAAATATATTTCAAAGAAAAAGCCCTTTGTAATCTCGGTTAATTTTATTCCGGACTACATAAAACCGAATATTGTTTTTGTCGGAAATTCAGTCAGATATTCCGAGCTTGAGGACAGGCTTAATCTAAAAAAGACCGTGTTCACATCTAACATAAAAAATCTTCCGAAAAAAGCAGTCTGCATAAACTATTCGGAACTTATAAATGCAACAGATGACGCTTCGGACAGTTCAGGTCTTATGGTACTTAAACTTTTGAAAAAAGCGTCGGTAAAGTCGGTTGCACTTGCAGGATATGACGGATTCACCAAAAATCCGCTCTCAAATTACATAAGCAAAAATATGTGCGGTGCATATGATCCGATTTTACTTAAAGAAAAGAACCTTGCAATATCAAAGGAGCTTAAAAAACTTGGAGAGAAAATGAAAATAAAGTTCGTTACAACATCAATTTATGATACCGAAAAAACAAGGAGCGATAAAAAATTGTGATGAGTACGATTCAGAATACAAAGCGAAAACTGAAACGAAAAGCTAAAAAATTTAAACTTAAAGCCGTAATGAAAAATCGCTTTGTGCTTGAAGGCTTTTATAAGTACGGGGATACCGACAAAAGTCGTTTCAGAAGAATGTTTTACCTCACCTCTCTGCATTTATCAAGCAAACTCGGAAGTGTTTCGGGAGCAAAGCCGAGAGTATATGAAAGAAAAAAATATACAATAAAGCCTTGCGTGAGCGCTCCGGAGTCAAGCTTTGCCAAAAGGCCGTCCCCCACACTTATGGCAAAAAAGTTTCTTATAAACGATATTATATCCTTTGATATTTTTGACACACTGATTTTACGCCCGTTTGATGATCCAAAGTCGCTGTTCTTCCTTTTGGGCGAAAAGAATAAATGTCCCGGATTCAAGCGTTACCGTGAACTTGCAGAAAAGCTTGCAAGGCAGGAGGCTTTTGAAAAGAACGGCACTTATGAGGTGACTTTGCGTGATATCTATGAAAAGCTGTCACGATTTGTATTGCTTGATATTGACAAGGCTATGCAGTATGAAATTGAAACAGAACTTGATTTGTGCTTTGCAAACCCGTATATGAAAGAAATTTTCTTGCAAGCAAAAAATCTCGGAAAGACAATTATTGCCGTTTCGGATATGTATCTTTCAAAAGATGTTATTGAAAAAATGCTTAAAAAATGCGGATATGAAGGCTTTGACAATATCATTGTTTCAAACGAATACAATGCAAGCAAGCGTTCGCTTTTGCTTTATGAATACATAAAGGAGCAATACGGAGTTGAGAAAAAGTATATTCATATCGGCGATAACATTGTTTCGGACAATCGTTCGGCACGAAAATGCGATATTGAACCCGTATGGTATAAGGGTGTAAATCCGAGAGGAAATGCGCACAGAGCGTTCGATATGACATCACTTATCGGCTCGGCATACCGTGGAATTGTCAACGCAAAACTGCAAAACGGTGATAAGCAGTATTCGCAGTATTACGAATTCGGTTACACTTATGCAGGCTTTCTTGTACTCGGATATTGCAAATTCATAAATGATTACTGCAAAAATCATGGGATTGATAAAATCCTTTTTCTCTCCCGTGACGGATACATTTTAAAGTCCGTGTATGACCGACTTTATCCCGACAGCAACACGGAATATGTATACTGGTCACGCTCTGCCGCAACAAAGCTTACCGTAAACAGATTCAAAAATGAACTTTTACTGCGATATATAAAGTACAAAATTCCTCGCAAGATGACAATTGCAAAGATTTTGAAGGCTATGGACCTTGAAGAAATGCAGCCGTTTCTTGACGAGGCGGAGCTTACTGCAGACACCTTGCTTACAAAAGAAAACTATGAGGACATTGTCAAGGTGTTTACCATACACTGGGATATTGTTACAGAGCATTACAGGCGCAGTAACAACGCCGCAAAATCCTACTATAAAGCGGCTGTCGGAAACAGCAAAAGTGCCGTTATAGTTGATATAGGCTGGGCGGCAAGCGGATTTTCCGCTCTGAGGTACCTTATTGAGGATGAATGGAAGCTTGACTGCAAGGTCAGAGGACTTGTTGCAGGCTCAACCTATCTTCACGATATGGATATAATCGAACCGCAGATGACAAACGACATAATCACATCATATATGTTTTCGCAGAGAATCAACCGTGAAATCCGCCGTGATCACGATGTAAAGCGTATGTACGGAGCTTTTACCGAAATTATGCTCAGCGCTCCCGCACCGTCATTCATAGGCTTTGATTTTGACGATGACGGAAGAATAAAGTATGAATTTGATTATCCCGAGGCTGAGGGATACAGTATGATAAATGAAATTCAGGACGGTATTCACGATTTTGTAAATGACTACACAAAACATTTTGCCAAATATCCGTGTATGATGAACATTTGCGGAAGTGACGCATATGCCGTTTGCAGACAGGTTATTTCCTGTCCCGAATATTTCAGCAATCTTTTTGCCGACTATCCCGTAAACAGAGCCGTAGGTTCTGCATCGTTTGAAACCGGCAGTCTTGGTAAACTGATTGAAAACGAATTTGTAAAGTGAGATAAACTATGATTTTATACTACGCACTTACCACTTATCACATACAATGCTGTGTACTTCATCGACTTACACGCAAAAAAGACGATACCGCCGTATTATTGCTCTCTGACATTCACAAAAATTCGGCTGCATTTTTAGACAGATACAAAAATTCAGGCATATTTGACGATGTACTTTTACTTAAAGAATCGGAAGTAAACGCAAATATCAAGAAAAATGAGCAAAAACACCGTTCTAAAAATTCGATTTTAAAATCAGCCTGCGCAGAAATAAAAAGGGTTCTTCCGATAACCCCAAATTCGGCAGATGAACTGTATCTTTGTCCCGACCACTTTCCTTTTGGCTGGTATGTTATCAAAAACAAGATTAAATATCATTGCTTTGAAGAAGGCTGCGGTGTGCTTTCCGACAACAGGTTTATGATGTCGAATATGAGCCGCAACAAAACACAGACCGCCTTGATGAACACGCTCGGATATTTTGGAGAAAATGACAGCTGTGTTGAAATACTTGCAGACGCTCAGGCACAAGCAGAGGGTTTCACTCACCCTAAAATGACCGATTTTTCAGCAAAAAGAATTCTTGAAAATCTTGATGAACACACGCTTGACAAAGTACTTTCGTTTTTTGGTGTGAATAATACGGTTAAGACGAATAAAAATACAAGTCTGATACTCACTCAGCATATGGCAAATTTGGGAATTATGCCGCTTTGTGACCAGCACAGGCTGTATGAACTTTTTGCAGATTATTTTCTTGAAAACACACACATTGCAATAAAGCCACATCCCGATGATATTGCCGGCAGATACAAGGACATTTTCGGCAACAGTTGTACTGTGCTGCCTTTTGCAATGCCGTCGGAGCTTCTCCCCTATGTTTTTGACGGACGGGTTAAAACCGCAATTGCGGCATATTCAACAGCAGTCAAGAATCTCGGCAATTTTTGTGACAGAATGATTTGCTTTGACAACCGCATTATGGACGATTTCAGACATATCCACAGATACTATGCGGCGGTTAAACTTGCAAAATATCTTGGCAAAAACGACAGTATTGTTACAAACGGAAATGAACTTCTGCTTGAAGAACTTGCCAAAAATGACGATTTACAGACTGAATTCAGATTCAGCAATGAAATATCGGATTTTGACGGATATGCCATTGTTTCGGACAGGCTGTGTGAAAACAGAAAAATTGAGGATATCTCAGCTTTAATTTCATCAAAGCAGAACAGAGGTTGGATAATTTTTCTTAATGAAGAACAGTTACACATATATTTTGACGGAACTGACAAGAAAGTTTTTTCAAAAATCAGACCGATTTTCATTGAGATCAAAGGAACAGAGAAAACTCATCAGGAAGTGATTTATTTGTATTCAGAAAATAAAAAAGCTCTTGAAAATGCTGAAAATTTCAGTTTGACAAAAGAGCTTAAATATACAGGAGTAACGATTGATTTACATTCAATTTCAAAAAGTGAAAGCGAAAAAGTTAAAATGCTTGAGGGTGTTCTTGAAGCAACGGAAAAGCGGCTCAACGGATATATTGAAAACAAAAAAGCTGTTGACGCAAGGCTTGAGGCAAGGGGTATTGTACTGTGAAAAATACAAGAAAGCTGATTATATTTGACCTTGACGGCACATTGCTCGATACTTCGGACGGAATTTTGCATTGCTATCACAAAACTGCAAGCATGCTTAATTTAAGGAAAAATTCAGTTGAGAACGACAGCATTGTAATCGGCGGTCCGCTCTCCGACGGATTCAGAACACTTTATGATATACCCGATGAAGAAACTCTTGCAAAGGCAATTGACACATACAGAAAACTGTATGCAAACGAGGGCATTACAAAATTCAGTGCTTATAATGGGATTGATACTTCGTTAAGCGAGTTGAAATCAGACGGTTATCAGCTTGGAGTGGCAACGCTCAAGCTTGAAGAATATGCAAAATCCATGCTAAAAAATGCAGGGCTTGCAAAATATTTTGATATAATTCACGGTTGGAACGGTACAGAAAAATGCACCAAAGCATACACCGTTACCAAAGTATTGTTTGAACAAAAATGTCTTGCAAAAAATGCTGTGCTTGTCGGAGATTCTGTGTATGACAAAAACGGTGCAGAAATTGCCGGAGTTGATTTTCTTGGCGTCACCTACGGTTTTGGTATCAAAAAAGGCGACAAAACCAATTCAAGATTTGACACCGTTGACTCCCCTGTTGAACTGACAGAATATTTTAAAATCAACTGAGAAAAATAGTGCTTCAAACACTTGATAATATTCGTTTTATATATTATCTTAAGGACCTCGGGAAGATATGCGAAAAACATGTATATAACATCTATTGATTCTGAGATTGATTTTGTCGTACAGTTACATTGGGCATAAATTTCTACTCGATAAAATTTGCATTGCTGTTGTATTTGCTGATTATCTATGATTCGTATCCGCCGTTCCTATAACTAGGAACTTTGATTTCACGTTTTCTCATTATTACTGTTTCTGCTTTTGTAATTGAAAAACTTCCTCTTAAGCTTTAAATTATCTGTTTCCATTATTGCCTTGCGGTTTCGAGAAAACTGATTGTGCTAAAAAGCAAAATCAGCTTGTTGCTTAAAATTCAATTTTCTGCTTTAGGCAGTATACTATCACATGATTTTTTATTTTATTCTTTTTCGGTTTGACTCAACTATTGACATTAAAACCATATAAATATTTGCATAGCAAGACCTCCTGCACCGGATTTAACTCGTTGCGGGAGGTTTATTTTTATTCCGATATTTTTGGTTTCATTATTATATCTGTATAAAAATTTCTTCGATCATTGTAAAATCTTACGACTACAAGGGTAATTTTGACGGCAATAATCACAAAATTTCAAGTTTCAAAATTACAAGCGGCAGTGAAAAAATAGGTCTGTTCGGCTCAATTAAGATAAGTCTGTTTGCAATCACCGTCGTAATAATGGCTTTTATAGAGTCCCTATGTGTAACTGCGGTCAATTATGGCAACAATACTAAGGTGGCTGCACATATTGATTCTGCCACTGAACCACAGCCGACCATGGTAAGTCTGCTATGTGCACCGTCTTTATACCATCGTAGGTTGCTCCTGAGAACTCATCTGCTGTGAGAACATATTTTGGGCAATTACCATAGATTTCTGTCAAACGCTCGTATTCTCTTTTTTGTCTTTGGAGTAAGTTCACAGGAATTTTAGGCATAAAAAAGAGCCCCATGGCTCAGATGTTAAAAATATTAAATAAGTAATTGTTATTGATTATCTTCAATTTTCTGATATGCACTTACTTTTTAAGATTTAGAAGAAGGTATCGTTTTATTCACTCCATGCTGTGGAGGGAAGTCGATTACCTGCTCT
>UMLU01037319.1_pt1 | contig 13741 bp, 10 predicted proteins | sample 1966621 | NCBI WGS metagenome assembly UMLU01 (sample SAMEA4836210, study PRJEB28245) | human gut metagenome | biome: gut microbiome; material: fecal sample | place: Denmark | collected 2008 | reverse complement strand
ACTATTCTGAACCAATCATTTTCATGTTTTTTCATACTGTTGCACTTTGGAAAATTTATTAAATTATAATATTCATAATATTATTGTTATTATTTAATTACAAAAGAATAGGGAGGAATTATTTTGTCTGAAGGAAATGAATTAGATTCAACTTGCGGTATTTCTGATGAAGAGCTAACTGAAAGATTTAAAGAATCTATCAGAATTGATCAAGAGATTTGTAAAGTTAAAGGACTTCCTATTGCGGGTTATGATGATGAAAATAAATGTGCATATCTAGAATATCCTGATGGAAGGAGAGTTTATGTCAAAGAAGAATAGGCTTCCTGAAATCATCATTTTTGCAGGTCCAAACGGCAGTGGGAAAACTACTATAACTCGTATGGCCAGAACTATTAGTGTTTACATTAATGCTGACGATATTAAAAGGTCAAGTTTATGCAGTGATTTGGAAGCTGCTGTGAAGTTGAAGAGTTTAGGGAAGAAATGGTTGAAATGGGTGAAGATTTCACATGAAACAGTGCTTTCTACTGATTGAATATTAAATTGCTTAAAAAAGCTAAAGAAAAAGGATATTTTTTAAGATGCATATATGTTTTAACATCAGATTATAAAATTAATATTGCTCGGGTAAGTATGAGGGAATCTATGAGTGGTCATGGCGTTCCCGAAGAAAAAATCAAATCAGGATATTATAAGGCATTGGATTTGATTTCGGAATTAGTTGAAATTTGTGATATTGTCCATATTTATGACAATACTAATGTTCCATTTAGAATTTTCAAAAAAAGAAAGGACATATATTTCCATTGGGAAAACAAATACTGGAGTTATTCCGATATTGAAAAACTCACTGGAATTAGTGAATATAGTAATTAAAAGCAGTAAATATTTTGTATAGTATATAGGACAACAGATTTTATATAATCTTATTTTATTAATTAAATTTTTTTAAGACTTTTTAACTTTTTTTACTATCAGTTTTGCGTTTTTTCACACGGTCACAGTTTCAAAGGTTTTAGTTTTGATAAAATCATTTTTAATTTATATATTTCTTTATTGGTTATAAGTTAATTAATAAAATATTTTGTTAAGTAGTTATATATGTGTTAACAAATATTTTTTTAACTAATGTATTCTAAGGGAGGCATATTAATATGAATGATAAAACACAATTGATACTTAATTTCATAAATGAAAGTAGCTCTAATATGCCATATGTATTAAAAGATAAATTAATTAGGGATGGTAAAAAATTAAAGTATAGATTTGAATTTGAAGAAATCAAGAATAGTATTGATGAGTTTATAGAAGGAAATGAGTTAAATAGATTTATTGTGTTGCCTGGAATTAGGGGTGTTGGAAAGACAACGCTGCTTTATCAAGCATATTATTATTTATTAAATGAAAAACACATATTGCCCGATCAAATAATTTATTTGTCCTGTGATGATTTAAACAATATAGTTGATTGCAATATAAGAAATAGTTGATATTTACCTTAATAATCAATTCAATACTCAATTAAGATTATTGGATAAAGAAATTTTTCTATTAATTGATGAATCACAATATGATAAGAACTGGTCAATGTCTGGTAAAATAATTTATGATAGTTCAGAAAAAATTTTCATGGTATTTATAGGTTCATCAGCTCTAAATTTAGAATATAATGCAGATGCTACAAGAAGGATGTTTAAAAGAGTCGTAACACCTCTAAATTATAATGAACATCTGAAATTGAAATATGATTACTCAAATATTAATCTTGGAAATTCTTTGGTTAGCTTGATTTTAAATGGTGAAGAGCAAAATGCCATAAAATATGAAAATGAAATGAACAGGGACTTAATTAATAATATTAAGTATAATTTTAATGATTGGGATGAATATTTGAAATATGGGGGATTTCCAATTTTGGCTCGTAAAATCAATTTTAGAAGACTTTCTACTAATATTGTGGACATGATTGAAAAAGTGGTAAATACGGATATGGTTGCTATTAAAAATTTCACTTTTGAAAATCAGACGAATTCAAATAGGATACTAAGATATCTGGCACTACAAAATGCAGGGGATCTTTCACAAAACAATTTGGCAAAATATTTAAAGACTTCTCAAGCAAATGTAAAAAATATTTTAGACATTTTAGAAAAAACACATTTAATATTTTCTATTGAAGCTTATGGAACATCATCGAAACGTATGAAAAAAACCAAAAAATATTATTTTGCAACAAGCAGCATTAGAAATGCATTGTCCGAAAACTCTGGAAATACAATTAATGATATAAAGCAATATGATGGAATACTTCTAGAAAATCATGTTGCATCAATCTTATTTAATTTCACACAACGAGGAAATGATTGTTTTACATTGTATTATGATGCAAACAAGAAGCGAAATGTTGATTTTATATTGCAGCGAGATTTTAAAAATCCGGTACCTATTGAAGTGGGTCGTGGTAGAAAAAAGATAAAAAACAAATCACTCATGCAATCAACAGTTATGGTGCAGATTATGGAATTATCATCTCAGATACTACAACTAATATTGAAAAACACGATAATATTATCTATGTTCCTCCAAAAACATTTTCATTTTTATAATTGGCTATGCAGTAAAATACATAGGTTTCTGATGAAGCTTTTACTGAAAGATTTAAGCTTTCTATTAAAATAAATTAAGAAATAAAGGGTTTTTTAGTGTAAGTTATTTTTCTTTTAACATAAATTGAATTACTAAATAGATTCCTAAAGCTGCACTGAATACAAAGCCTATTAATCCCAATATTGAAACATCGAATATTTTAGGTCCTTTGTCTGACATAATAGCTAAGGATGATCCTATGAGTAATGCAGATAAAATAAGTGAAATTGAAAGCTGGTTCATGATTTCGCTAATTGATTCATGTTTAAGTTTTACACTTAAATTACCTTCTTCAAGTTTTGAAAGCATATTGTTAAGTGTTATTGGCAAATCTTTAGCCAAGTGTTCTATTTGAAGCATATAATTGGAACTTACTCTTGCTAATCTGTTGGGGCTGTATTTTTGAAATATTATTTTTCTAGATAATTTTTTCAGTTCAGTCACGGCATTAAATTCAGGGTCCAATTTCATTCCTGTATCTTCAATTAAAGCCATTCCACGTCCAATCATTACAAATTCTCTTGGTAATTGGATGTTATGTTTAATCATTACTTTTAGGAGTTGCTGTATTCCTCCATGCATATCTTTCAGGTCTGCACCGTAATATTTGTTCATTATGTCATTTACATCGGCTTTTAATTCAGGAGTGTTTTGTGCAGGTGTTAATATGTCCATGTAAATTAGCTGGTTGATAATATTGTCTACATTTCTGCTTAATAGCAGTAATATTAACTCTGCAAGTTCTTCTCTGAAATCATCATCTAAAATCCCCATCATTCCTTCGTCAATGTAGCATAATACATTGTTTTCCATTATCATCATATTTCCAGGATGTGGGTCGGCATGGAAAAATCCGTCAATCATTATTTGTTTAAAATAAGATTTCACTCCTCTTTTAGCAATTAATTTTTTATTATATTCCGGATAATCGTGAACCATTACTTCAGAAACTTCTTTTCCTTTTATTAATTCCATTGTAATGATTTTTTCACTGCAGTACTCCGAATAAGCAGCAGGTATATGGATGTAGTGCACGGCTCTGAAATTATGTGCCAAATTTTTCATATTGATTAGTTCTTCATGGTAATCAATTTCTTTGAATATTGAGCGTTCAAATTCTGTTAAAATAGATGGAATATTATAAACTTTAGTCTGGTTTATGTATTTTCCGATTTTATCAGATAAAAATTTCATAATCTTTAAATCTGATTCAATAGTTTCACGAACATGAGGTTTTTGAACTTTAATGGCTACTTCTTTGTTGTTTTCAAGAAGTATTCCTTTATGGACCTGCCCGATTGAAGCTGAACCTAAAGGCTTTTCGTCAATTTCTTTGTAGATTTCATTTATTGGCTTTCCAAGTTCTTTTTCAATAACTTCTTTTATTTCATTAAATGGTGTGGTAGGAGTGTTGTCTCTTAAGGATTCCAGTTCCTTTGCTATTTCCACTCCAATTAAATCAGGTCTGGTACTTAACATCTGACCTAATTTAATATATGTTGGTCCTAATTCTTCCAGCACATCTTTTATTCTTTTTGGAATAGATTCATCAGGTAATTCTTTATATTTGCCTCTTTTAGTATCTTTTAAAAAAGGAAAATTCTTAAAAAAGGTATTTTCTTCGATAAGGTAACCGAAATCATTTTTTTTAAGAACTTTATATATTTCTTCTACCCTTTTTATAGAATCATTTTTTGTGTTGGAAATTATTTTCATATTTTTGTAATTAGTTAAAACTTCTATATATTAATATCTTAAAATTTCTCTAAGATTCTTGCATATACCTGTTTTAGATTATCGTCTGATTTTTCATAAATCCTTTTTAAGATAAGTTCGGGGGTACTTTTTGCAAGGAAGTTCATTTTTGGAGTTCTGTCAACTATCAGATTATAATTTTCATCTAATCCTTTTGCTTCAATACCGTCTACACGAATATCTGTGTAATTCATCAGTTCCCTGGCCATATGTGTTACAATTATTCCGTAGGAATTGGATTCTTTAATCATATCTATAAATGTGGAAATAATTTTAACTGCAGCTTCTAGTTCTGTTATTCCTTCAAGTTCGTCAAGCAATACTAATTTTTCGCTGTCTGTTGTTACAATTGGAATAAATACATTTAAAAAGGATTCAAAAGCTCCGGCATCCAGTGATCTTTTCTTTGAAAAATGATATATTTCATCAAACAATTTGATTTTAGCTTCACCGGCACTTACTGGAAGTCCCATTTGTGCCATTATGGAAATTTGGGTTAGTGTTTCAAGAAGGGTTGTTTTACCTCCGCTGTTTGCCCCGGTAAGCAGGGCTATGTTTTCGTCATTTGTAAGTTTGTAATCAATTGTCTGTGTGTTTTTATCATCTTTTCTAAGGGCCAGTTCCAGATGCAGTGCCTCTTTTAAATTTATTTCATCGCCAAATTCAGGTGCATTTAAATCATATTCATATGCAAAGCTGCCTAAACTAAATTCATAGTCAAATTTAATTATATCTTCAACTTCTTTGATTGCCTGTTCTTTTATGGAGTTCAATTCGATAGCTGCACTTTTTTTAACATCAAAAATATCATTTTCTTTTTTGGAGGACTGTTCCAATTGAATTCTTTGGATTTCACTGTCATCAATTTCAATAGGATATTTTCTAAGATACGGATCAAAATCAAATCCTGTTTTTTCTCTGATGATTTTCTTCCTTTCATTTATAATTTCATCAAATATTTTATTAATCTTTGGAGGGAGATTCTTGTTTAATAGGTTGAGAATTTCATCTCCTTCAAGATCAACATTTTGTATGGCATTTTCTAGTTCTTCATCCATATCCTTTTTTAAAGAATTGACTAATTCTTCAATGTCCACTTCTCTTTTATCAATAACATTAAGTTCATCAATAATTGGGATAATTTCTCCCAAAATTGTTTCCAGGCCTCTGATTTTTTGTATTTCATAAACTCTGTTAAAAAGATCCTGGTTATGTGTAAAGAAGTTTATTATTTTTTCAGGAACTATTTCATAATCATTTTCTTCAATATTAATCATTACAAGGTTTGGCATTCCTTCAAAATCAAGTATTCCTTGTGAATATACATAAAAGATAAGGTCATAATTCATTAATTCCTCCTGCAGTAACGGAGAATCAGTGGCTGTAATTATTGGATAATACTGATTCAGACCTAAATCAGTAAGATATGAATTGTCTTCTTCTGTTTCCACTAAAATAACTTTACTTGCATCATATTCGGCTTTCGGATTTTCAACTTCCTTTAAGTTTTTCATCAATCCTCTTAACTTGATTATTGGAAGCTGTGAAACCTGTTTTTTTGCATCCATCACAAAGCTGATTTGTTTTTCTATTTTTTCAATATCTTTTGAAGGGGAAAGCAGCAAAATCCTATTTTTTGAATAGGAAGTGTTTGAATATGCTAATATTTTGTTTATGATGTCTTCATAAATCTCCATTGCTCTGTCGCTTTTAATAAACTCATATGTAGGATTATTTAATAGCTTGTTCATTATTTCAATAGCTTTCCTTTGGCTGATTCCATCAATATTTGCTATTTTTTCAACATCCACATTTTCAACTATTTTTTGAAGATTTTCTTCTCCTCCAACACTATTTAATATTTTTTCAGAGATTTTATCTCCAATACCTTTTATGTTTTGCAATGTTACTTTCTCTCCTTGCATTTTAACCAAACCCTTTTTTCTATACATTTTTATTTAAATATATATCCAAAATTCCCTAGAGCATTTGGGAAGTATTATTTTTTATTTGTCAATAGCTGTGTTATATTCCTGTATTTTATTTAAATAGTTTTCATCTCTCCATCGACCGTCAATAGCAAAATTAACAAGTCCTATTGATTTTAAGTAGGTAATGTCATTTAAAAGTGAAATATCTTCGCTATTTGAAATTATAATTTCTTCATTAGATAAGCTTTTATGAATAGGATATCTTTTGTTTTTCTTATCAATCAGGAAGATGTCGTCTGTGTTGTTCTTTAACTTTTTAGATTCTTTTTTGGTAAATAATCTGTTTCTGCTTTTCATTAGCTCAACAGATCCCTGAACAATAATTTCCAATTTGGAATTGTCACTACAATTGTCTAAAATATTTTTTAAATCTTCTTTTTTCAGTTCCGGTGACAATGTAATTATTTTGTAGTTTTCAAGACTCTTTATTGTTTGTGTATTTGTCACATTCATGGAGTATGGTCCGTATTGGCCTGTAAAATCGGGAGACATTATTTCAATAGGGTAGTGCAGTTTGTTTAATATGCCTCTTACTTTTCCTAAAACTTTTATTAAGTTATCGTGTGCAATGTCCGGCCATTTCCAGATTAATTCATAGTCTCTGTTTCTGGAAATGTCAATAGCCTTTTGCAGATAGCTGACCATATAATTTATATTGTATTCTTCCCTGCTTTGATTTATCACTGATGGGTCTTCAGGAGGTATCTCCAAATAAACCCTTTTTACATTATTTATTTTATCTAAATCAGTTAGGTTATTTGTATAATAGGATAAACTGTATTGGTCAGTTTTTAGGGCATTGCCTTCATTTTCAAGATTTATTTTTACCTTTTTATTGGAGTATAAGGAATACACTTCTTTTTCTAATTTTTTGAAAAGTTCCCTTCTGATTTTATTGATTTCACTTATTGGGATAAATAATGTTCCGTCATAGTTAATATTGACTCCAACAATGTCAAATGGGTATTTGTCAACTTTCAGTAACTGTTTTTTTATTGTTTTTGTATCTACACTTCTTTTAAGAGGCTTTTCAAAGGGAACTTCTCCTTTAACTTCACTTTCAATTTCTTTTTTATTTGCAAGAGTTAACCTGCCTTTCAAGTGAGGATATTTGTTTTTAATTGAAAATGTAAGTATTAATTTGGATTTGATAAAACTGCTGCCCTTATTTTCAATCTCTTTAACTTTTGAAGTTAATCTGTTTCTTTTTGTAAGATATGCTGTTGAATCGTTTAAATTGAAATGGTGTTTTTTATTCTGCTTTACTTTTTTAATGATTAAAACTCTGTCTTTTCTGTTAATGTCTTTAATTTCTTTATTTCTGCCTTTTTTATAATGGTTGAATGTTGTTAAAAGAGGGTTTTGTGAAATTTCAAATCCGTAGTCATCTTTTGCTTTTATTAATAATAATCCGTCACCTTTTTGGGGAATTGTTTTTAAACCGTCATCTAATTTAATGACTATTTGGCTGTTTTCACTATTGCAGACTTTACCTAATTTTAAACCGACATGTCCTGAACGGATACTTCTTGAAGATGCATAGTTAAATTGCCCTTCGCTAAATCCTCTATTAAATGCAAGGCTTATTTCTTCACTTTTGCTGATTTTATTGCTTTTCAATTTGTTTAAGGCTTTCCTATAATTGCTCACTGCAATAGCCAAATATTCCTTGCTTCTCATTCTCCCTTCTATTTTGATGCAGCTGATGTTTAGCTCTGCAATTTCTTTTAAATGATCGTATAATGACAAATCTTTAGGTGAGAGGTAATAATCTTCACTGTTCAAACAGGATAATCTGTATTTTTGGCGGCAGGGCTGTGCACAACTTCCTCTGTTTCCGCTTCGACCTCCTTTAAAACTGCTCATTAGACATTGTCCTGAATAGGAATAGCACAGAGCTCCATGAACAAATATCTCAAGTTCCATATTTGTTTTCAAATTTTTAATTTCATCTTTTCTCATTTCACGGGGAAGAACTATTCTTTTAATTCCTTTGCTTTCAAGATAATCTAATTTAAGCTGGTTTTCTGCAGTCATCTGTGTGGAACCGTGAACTTTTAGTTTTGGCAGGTGTTTGTTTATCAGCTCAACCAGACCTAAATCCTGAACTAAAACTGCATCTACACCTATTGAATATAGATTAGACAAATAATTCATCACGTCTTGAAGTTCATCTTCTTTAATTAATGTATTTACAGTTACATAAACCTTGACATTGTGCAGATGAGCAGTGTTAACTGCTTCGGATATTTCATTTAAAGTAAAATTTTCAGCAAACCTGCGGGCACCATATTCTTTTCCAGATAAATATATTGAACTGGCTCCGGCATTAATGGCTACTTTAAGGTGGTCCATGGAACCTACAGGTGCAAGTAATTCAGGAATTCTCATGTTTGTCCTCGTGTAATCTGCCTTCAATATAATTTCCCTTGTTGATATATGACTGTGAGAAATCCATTATCTGATATTTGTATTTGGAAAGCTCTTCATCATCTCTGTCTTTCAGGGAATCATTGTAAATGGATAATATGTTTGTTGTGTACTTTTCATTGGAATATCTGCAATCCAGGATTATGGAATCAAGACCTAAGTGTTTAATTTCGTTCATTTCTTCAATTAAACATAGACAGTCTTTGTTTATAATGTGGCTTTGTTTATTATAGTCAAATAATACTTTGTACTTGAATTTTTTCCTTTTTTTATCTTCTAAAATGGCATAATCTGCATTGTTATGTATTATGAAATCTTTACCGTCATTTAAGTTACTGAAATCATCCTTACTTACAATAACTTCTAAATTTCCGTTTACAATCAGTTCCAAATCAATGTCTTTGGTGTTATTTTTAGAAATCAGATGTTTAATTTCATTACCTGAAAGTTCTGAAGATAAAATTAAACCATTGAATCCTGCTTCTTTAAGATTTTTAACTGTAAATGAGTTCCAAACATTCAGATTATGGTTTCCATAAACAGGACAGTCAAAAATCTCACACATTCCCGGGAAATCTCCCATAACTGAAATAATAATTCCTTTTGATTCAAGTTCTTTAACTATTTCATTGCATTTGGATGCTTCTTTTTCATTGATGAATGAGGACAATACCCAAACAAGTTCTGCATCAGGAGTCATAAGACTGGCTTCTTCTAAAAGCTTTGGAATATTTTCATAATAATCTTCAGGGTTATTGTATAAACAGTTTCCATCAAAGTAAACCCGTTTAAGGTCAAATCCGGAAATTGATTTTAACTGGTCTAATTTATCAATAAATAATGATATTTTAGGATTTTTCTTTTTGCTGAGGTTATTGAAAGATTCATAATCTTCATAAAATTTGTTCAGTTTTTTCCTTGTAGCTTTAACGGACTTTTTGGTTGGAGTGTAGTGATTTAACAGAAGGTCCTGTGCTTGAGATAGAACTTCCCTTCTAATCTGGTTAAGTTCACTGATTGGAATAAATAAACTGTCCGGCATATTGTGGAATTTGATTTCATCTATGTAGAATGGTGTTCCTCCGGTTTTTGATAACTGCTTTTCAATTTTTTCTTTTGTAATAGGTTTGTTTTTAGCTTTTTCAAATTTGCCTATGACTTTATGTCTGAAATTGATTAATTCGTCATCTAAATAATATTCAACATTAACAAATCCTGTTAAGTCTTCATTCCAGCTTAGGGTTAATGAAAGTGGGATATGGTTTTTAATGACTTCTTTTTGGAATTTTTTAAGATTTTCATGAATTGACTTGGAAAAACTGATAAATACCTCTGTGCCTTCCTTAACCAAACGTGTTGTATTAATTACAATTTCATTTTCGTCCTGTTTAACAATGTCTTCTAAATAAATTCCTTTGATTTTGCCGTTGTATTTAAAAGCTATTCCGTCACCTTTTTTTAGTGTGATGTAATTGTCTTTATTTTTGATTTCAATTGTAACTTCAGTTCCATCTATTTTTACAATGTCGCCTATGTATAAACCTTCGTGGCCTGAACTGCCTCTGCCCATTACTTCACCGGGTTTATCTCCCATTATGTATCCGTTTGTAAATTTCCTGTTGAATACAAGATGTAAATTTTTGGCATAATCTCCGGTATTTCCGTCCAATATATTGCGGTAGCTGTTTACGATGGTTCCTATGTAGTCTCCGGATTTCATACGGCCTTCTAATTTTAATGAAGTTACTCCAGCATCTGAAATTGCGTCCAGATTATTGTAGGTAGCCAGATCATGGGTTGATAAAAGATATCCGTTTCCGATATTGTATCCTCTGTATTTTAAACGGTATTCCCGTCTGCATGGCTGTGCACATGCACCCCTGTTTCCGCTGCGTCCGCTGTTGTATGAAGACATATAACAGTTTCCGGAAACACTATAGCATAAAGCTCCATGTCCGAATACTTCAATTTCCATATTGATATTGTCTTTTTTTAGCTGTTCATGTGTTTTAGCTATCTGTTTTACATTAATTTCACGTGGAAGAACAACTCTTTTAATATTGTTTTTAGCAGCCCATTTTATGGAACTGTAATTGCTCAATGCCATCTGTGTTGATCCATGGACTTCCAAATCAGGAATTAGAGTTTTTAAAAGCCAGCATATTCCAAAATCCTGAACAATAACTGCATCTATTCCTATTTGATATAATTTAAACAGGTAGTTCATTACATCAGCTATTTCAAAATTGTTTATTAATGTATTTACAGTAACGTGGACTTTAACTCCATTTAAATGAGCATATTCGACAGCTTTTTCTATCTCTTCCATTGTGAAGTTTTTAGCAAATGCTCTTGCTCCGTATTGTTGTCCAGCTATATAAACAGCATCAGCACCTGCATTAACTGCAATTACAAGCACATCATAAGATCCAGCTGGAGCTAATAATTCTGATAAAACCATTTTATTATTACACCCTAAGATTTAATCATTTAAAAATATGTTTTTTGTAATATAAATAAATTTTAAAATATCGCTGATAATGCATTGTTAGGGTTGTGACTTGCTGTTTAGTTTTATTTTATATATTATTTTAAAAAGATAAGATGTAGTTTAAATTCATAAATAATAATATAAATCAAGTAAAAGAAAAAATAAGAAATTTAAGAAGAAATGGGCTCATGCATTATTCTTTTAATAAAATCCTGCAATTATTATAAGTAACATTCCAGATAAGAATATTGTTGTAAATACTATGAAATATTTTGTTAATTTTTCACTGTTAGACTTATGTCCAAATACTAATGGCAGTATTGCTAATATTGGAATGAAGTAACGGGCTCCAACGCCTAAGATACCATCATAACCTACTGGAGTCCAACTTAAATATTGGATAAAAAATATGCTTGTATAAATTATTAAAAATAATATTATCAATTCTAATTTTTTCCTTTTAGCCATTTTTAAATCTTCAGATAAGAATAAAAATACAATAAAGAAGATTAAACACAATGCATTGTATATATCTAACCCTGGGAAAAGTATTAAATGGAAAAAAGAACAATCTTTAATAAAAATCAAGTATGGTAAAAAGATTAATGATTTTACAAAGGTTATAACTGCAGATGCAGGGTTGTGAATTATATAATTTATTTGATTGGCTGGGTTAACATTATTTTGGATGTAATAATCTATTCTTCCACCTTTTAACAATTCTTTTGAAGCATAAAAATTACTATATGCTCCAGCTATGACTATTAAGAGTAAAGCTGTCATTTTAGATATAATAGCTATTTTTTTTGTTTTAAATTTGTTTGCAGGTATTAAAAATAACATTAGTAATAAAAAGATATACGGAAATTTAATAAGTCCAATCAATACTCCTGTTGCCAAATAAATGATTATATTTTTATTTGGGATTATTTCTGATTTATACATCTGTATGAAGTAAGAAATATTTAATATTGCCAGAGCAAAAATAATTCCATCACTGCTCATTGATGCTGCTTGAAAAACAGCTATTGGAAGACATGATAATACAAGTAACTCTTTTTTAAAAGCAGGTGTCTTTTTAATTGCAAAATATACAATTCCTGAGTATAATAATAAGTTACAAAGTCTACCTAACCATAATGCGAATATTACTGGTAATTCCAACATTTTTGCAATAAATATCCCAAATCCTTGAGCTAAATAGACATAAAATAGATTTTGAGAAAATACTGATGTAAAAAATGTTTTGCCGTGCGTAATATCTTGATGCATAAAGGAAGTATTGTCTAGTAGGGTACTACCTTGAGAACATGTCATCTGATAAAAATAGTTGTTTATGAAATATCCCTGATTTTCATGGTAATTTGGTATAAGTCCTCCTTCTGAGGTTAAATCAGATCTTGCAAAATGTTCTACTTCATCAGGAGCTACAAGAAGTGGTGAAGCAAATACTGTTAGTAATCCAAATATAATGATTATTAAAAAAGCTGTTTTGTGTAATGCATCTTTATTTTTTATAGAATATCTTATACAAATTATCCCGCCTATTACAGTTAAAATACTTAATATTATCTGTGCTTTTGGGTGATTATGGGTGTTACATGAAAATAAAAAGGTTGCAAGCAATATAAACCCGATTAAATAAGTGAGTATGTATTTTTTATCATTTATTTGTATCATATTGTATCATTTTTTTATAAATAATGCTTAATAAAATTATAGTTTGTGTTTGTGGGGATTTTCATAGGTCATTTATATGTAAAATAGGTGTTTATTAAATGGATGTTTTGCTTTTTGTTTTAATGAAACATTGAAAAAATAGTTAAAGTTTAATATAGTTTAATTCAAATTTAAAATTATGTACATTGTTTTTGAGGGAATTGATGGTGCAGGTAAATCTACTCAGATTAAACTGTTAAAAGATTGGCTGGAGCAGAATGGTTTTGATGTTGAAACAGTTGTGGAACCGACAGATTCTGAAGTCGGTAAGTTAATTAGAAAAATACTGCAAAGGCCTGATGCAACAACTGACAGAATTCAAAAAACATTAGGTCTACTATTTGCAGCAGACAGGATGCTTATTATGGATAAACTTAATGATGATTCTAAAGTTATTTTAAGTGACCGCTCTTTTATTTCTAGTTTAGCTTATCAGGAACCTGCAGACTGGATTGAACAGATTAATAAATATGCAAAGGAACCTGATCTGGTTTTACTTTTAGATGTAGATGTTAAAACCTCTGTAAATCGATGCTCTAAAGAAGACGAATTTGAAAATGAAGAATTTTTAAGTAACGTCAAAGCTAATTATTTGGATTTAATCAGCAATTTCAATCATGAGATAATTGATGCAAGTACTGGAGTAAATAAAGTATCAACAGATATTAAAAAAGCTGTAGCTCCGTACATGGGTATTTGTCCTGAT
>UMLU01009941.1_pt1 | contig 13766 bp, 10 predicted proteins | sample 1966621 | NCBI WGS metagenome assembly UMLU01 (sample SAMEA4836210, study PRJEB28245) | human gut metagenome | biome: gut microbiome; material: fecal sample | place: Denmark | collected 2008 | reverse complement strand
TGTCGGCGATTACGTTCTCCTGAACGCCTACACCAACGCTTTTAACAGCGCTACCGAGAGCGGCCTCATCAAGACCGGCGCTGACAAGTACGGCGAGATCGTTTCCAAGGCCACTTCCATTGACGGCGCTCAGAGCGTGATCTACTACAACGCCAAGCAGCACAACGTCGAGGGCACTGTCTATGACGATGCTGCCAAGTTCTACTTCGACAACGCGGTGGCCAGCACCAACAAGTTCACCTGGTTCTTCGATCAGTACAACAACCTCATCGGTAACGTTGAGATCGCTGCTGCTACCAGCTACGGCGTCATCAACTCCATCTGGTGGGCTGGCAACGCTGCGGACGGTTCCGGCGTTGCTAAGGCGAATGTCACCTACATGGACGGCACCACCGCTGTGGTCGACCTGAGCAAGATGACCTACTTCGACGATACTGCTTCCGGCGATGTGGCCCCCAAGATTGCGAGCGGCAAGGTCACCCACAGCACCGGCATCCAGGACAAGGTCATGAAGGTTGATGGTGACTACTTCTACGTTGACTCCTACATCAACACCAACGCTGTCTGTGATGACAACGGTATCCTGAACGGCCACCTCTTCCAGTTCACCACCCAGGCAAACGGCACTCTCGCCGCTGTCGAAGTCGCTACCGGTGTTGACGCCAAGTTCCACAACGAGAACCTGTTCGTCAGCAAGAACACCCAGTACAACGGCAGCAACCTGATCGTTGACGATGCCACCGTCTTCCTGGTCCGCAACAACACTACCAATCCCTACACCTTCAAGTCCATCGTTGGTCTCGGCAACATCGACAACTATGCTCAGGCTGAGGTCGACTTCGTCGATCTGAACGGTGATAAGGTCGCCGATTACGTCTACGTCATCGCTGATCCCGTTGCCGCCAAGGTCACCAGCCTCTTCTACTATGCCAACGAGCAGGTCTCCTATGACGCCAAGACCGGTGTCTACACCATCCCCGGCTACGTTGACGGCGTGAAGGGCAACATCTACGGCTCCAAGGACGACGCTATCGTCCTCACCCTGCTCAACGCCCTCAGAACCCAGGCTACCAATAAGGTCGCCGGCGGTCTCTTCAAGGTCGCTCTGAGCAACAACTACGTCAAGGATTATGTCGCCATCGCTGCGATCGGCACTGAGTCCTCCACCACCGCTGCCATCACCGCCTTCACCGGCTATCCCATGGCTGCTGCCTACACCGGTTACACCGTTAAGGTCGACTCCATCGTGGGCGCTGACAAGGACACCTACAAGAACTCTGTCTACACCGACTATGTCGATGGCACCATCACTGGCGACAAGTTCTACACGGTTTCCGGCAACGGCGTTGACGGCCTGACCAAGATGCCTCTGGCTCTCGGCGATGTCACCACGCAGAACGTCATCGTTGTTTACAACGCTGATCCCGCTGGCACCTCCGCCACCCTCAACCGTCTGGCGCTCCAGGTTTACGCTGTGAACAAGGTCGACACCTCCACCAACCCCGATCCTCTCGCTACCTCTTACACCTACACCCTGAACATCGTGAATAAGGACACCGGTGCTGTTCTCCAGTCCTACGCCAAGACTGTTAAGAATCCCGTTAATGGCACCTACACCATCACCCTTAATGGTGCTGCTGCTGAGTTCGGCGTCTCTACCGCCAAGCTCACCGCTTTCGGTCCCGACTCCATCACCCTCACCATCGACAGCGCTGTTGGCAAGCTCACTGATTCTGGTGTTCTCAACGCTTACTACGCCAACTAATCATTGACGTAAGCGCAAAAAATCTCTGAATAGAGTTTCAGCCCCCGGCTCTTTTGAGCCGGGGGCTGTTTTTTGTTTTTCTGCGTCTCAGTCCGCGTCACAGCCGAGCACCACATAATAATATGTTTTGCCCGCCTCATTGAACTGAATGGCAGGCGGGGCGAAATACTGATCCTCTTCCTGCTGGCAGAACCAGCTTACGCTGCTGTTGTCCCATATCGCCGCGTTGCCCCGGTTATTCGAGTTGTAAAACCCGCTGACACCGCGCAGCGCCCAGTGCTGCGTGTCGCTCTGCTCGCTCACCATCACAAGCAGCGGGTAAAAGCCGCAGTCGATCTTGTTGGGATTTTCCGCGCCGCTCAGACCATTGCCGGCGTAGCTGCCGTATTTGATGCGGCAGATTTTACCGTTTGCGATCGTCTGCGCCAATGCCGTGATGCGCTCCGCCGCCGTGCCGTCGGCCTCGCTGCGCGCGTCACCCTCAGCCTTGAGCGCCGCGTCGATGCTCGCAAACGCGGCATTGAAGTCCTGCATTTTGATCGGGTCCTCCTTGACCCACTGCGGCAGGTCGAAATTTGTCGTCTTGTTCATGTGCTTTCCCCCAAAATATAATGTTGGAAAAGGCAGCCCACACCCCCCTGCAAACGCGGGAACACTGATGCATGATTTGCCTTTTCATGATACGCCGTATCATGAAGCAGCGTTGCACACAACGCGGCAAAAAGCTGTACCGCCTCCGGTATTAGAATTCACGATACCACAAATTGCCGCGTTTTGTGCAACGATCGCCGTTGTGCGTGGGAACTTTTTCGGCTATCATACGTCTATAGAAGTATCCGAAAGAAATGAGGAACGAACGATGAAGAAGCTCCTTTCCCTTCTGCTCCCGCTCGCGCTCCTGCTCTCCCTGACCGCCTGCGGCGAAAAAAGCGCAGACGAGGCCGCGCGCCAAACCCCGCCGACACTGACGGTGACAAGTGCAAACGCTTGCAGCGTCACCCTCAAAAGCAGCAGCTACGACTGGACCTACACTCAGGGCCTACAGAGCATGACCGCCATTGCCTGCGGCGCGCACCCGCTGGACGAAACCTCCCGTGACATCACGCCTGTACTGGAAATGCCCTTTGCAGTATCAGCCGCCTATTTCTACACCGTAACGCTCGATTTCGGCGATAATTCGCCTGATTCCGTCAGTCTCCGCTGCTGGCCGTCCGACGCCTGGGGCAGCACCGGCATGCCGTCCGAGACCGTGACCGCCCAGCGGCAGGATAACGGCACATTCCGCGCAGAACTGCCGCAAAGCGACGGCATTTTCGCCGTCGACGCGCTCTGGGACGGCAGCAGCGCGACCTACACCTTCTGCACGCAGGCGGAGGGGAGCGAAGAGCTCCACCCGGGTGCGGTGCTCAGCATCGGCGAGAGCGAAGACATCCGCAAGATCGACATCTCGTGGCGCAGCGGCAGCGTGAACATCTATGCCGCCGAGCAGAGCGCGCAGATCAGCGTGAAGGAGGAATCCACCGCGCCGCTCGCCGAGAGCGAGAAGATGGTCTGCGCGATCGACGGCGACACGCTGCGCATCCGCTTCCTCGGCGACGCTTACCGCGGCAGCTACAACGGGGAAAAGCACCTCGACGTGGGACTTCCGAGGGAACTGGTCAGCGCCGGTCACTTTGAGGAGATCGAAGTCGAAACAACGGACGCCTACACCATCGTGGGCGCGGACGTTTCCGGCAGCATCAAGCTTTCGACCGTCGGCGGCGACGCGCGCGTGATGTGCGCAACCTGCCCCACGGTCGAGATCGAGACGGTGAACGGTAGCGTGGGCGTGGTGGACGGCACATGGGGGAAAATCGAGCTCTCGACCGTCTCCGGCGCGATCGAGCTGGCGGGCGATGCGGAGAGTGCCGAGATCGAAACCGCGAGCGGCAAGGTGGATATCGCCGGCGCGCTCGGCGCGCTGGACTTCGAAAGCGTCAGCGGTGACCTGATTTTGGCTACCGAGCGTGCGCTGCGCCTTGATGCCGAAACGGAGAGCGGTAGCATCTATCTGACCCTTCCCGCGCAGGACGGCTTTACTCTCGACTATGAAACGAAAAGCGGCGCGTTCCGCTCCGCGCTCACCGAGCGCGAAGGCACGCTCATCGCCTGCGGCGACCGCGAAACACACTACACCGTGCCCGCGCTCGACGGCGGCGCGGTGAGCGAGCTTACGATCGAAACGATGAGCGGCGAGGTGACGATTGGAGCCTCTTCCTCTGGAAGCAACTGAAACGAAGAAAAAAGAGAGCGGCAGCGCCGCTCTCTTTTTTCGTTATTTTTCGTCGATTGCAAGCCACGTCTGGTCGAAGCCGTAGGGGAGCAGCTCCTTGATGTGCAGGTGCTTTTCTTCGTTGTCCTTATTCAGGCACACGACCTCCATGTCGGGCCCGAACTCGTAGAGCACCTGACGGCACGCGCCGCAGGGGTAGCAGTAGTCGTCGCTGCGCCCAGCGATGACGATGCGCTTGAAGCGCCGGTGCCCCTCGCTCACGGCCTTGAACGCCGCGGTGCGCTCGGCACAGTTCGTCAGGCCGTAGCTCGAATTTTCGATGTTGCAGCCGGTGAAGACCGCGCCGTCCTCACATTCGAGCGCCGCGCCCACGGGAAAGTGGGAATACGGCACATACGCCATGTCCAGCATGGCGACGGCCTTCGCCTTGAGTTCTTCTAACGTTGCCATAATAACGCCTCCTCACCAGTCTACGCCAAGATCGGGACGGACTTGCGTATCCATGATGTCCTCGGCATTATAGAATTGCAGATAGCGGCTGCGCGAGTGGCGCAGCGTGGTGCCGTCCGGATGCAGACGGTCGCAGATGACGGCGGAAATGTCGGGCTTCACATAGCTGAACGAACTCGTGCCGACGCTCGCGAAGATGCGGAAGCCCTGGCTTTGCAGGTACTTGAAGCGCTCGCCGGTCTGGTGCCAGTCGTCACCGTCGGGACGGCCGCCGTGGGGGTAGAACAGAATTTGCGTCGGACCGACGAGCGAGCCGACCTCGTCCGCCCAGCGCTCGGTGTCGTTGATGACGGTCTGGAGCGGTTTGGTGTCGAGGCGGATGTGGCCCCAGGTGTGGCTGCCGAACGTCCAACCGGTCTCCTTCAAACGCGCTATGACGGGCTTGACCGCTTCGATCTCGCTCGCGCGGTAGGCATCGAACGCGGGGCGGTCGGGCGAATCTGCCGCGATGTCGCGGTCATCCTGCGTGCGATAGCCGAGTATCCCCTGATAGCCCGTCAGCGAGAAGATGGCCTTCGCGCCGTTCAGCGAAAAGTCGGGGTGCTCGTAGACAAACTGGTCGAGAATGGGCGTCGCGTCGAGTTCCTTGGTCAAAAAGGTCTCATTTGTGTACGGATCGGTGCACTGCGCCCAGATCTCGCCGTCGTCGCCGACGACGAGCTTGCTCGTGAAGCCCTCGTCGAGCATATAGGGGTAGTAGTTCACGTCGTCAAAGCTGATGACGAGCGGCTTTTTGCCCTCTGGCAGCATCAGGGTGTTTCGCACCATGTGCGTGCCGGTCTCGTCCGTCACCTCGCTCCAGACGTCTTCCATCGCGACTAAGATGTAGCCCTTGTCGTACACGGACTGCAAAATTTTGTTGTATTCGTCGACCGTCACCATCCAGTCGTCGAGGCCGTAGCGCTGGTCCTGACTGGCATTGCAGTCGTGGAAGGCCCACTGCGGGTAGGCAATGATCGGGTGGAAAAAGAGGTGCTCCACCACCTGATCCGGCCCCCAGGCCTGCGTGAGCTGGTCCTCGGACCAGTAGCTGCGCACGGCGTCGTAGGGATCAGTTGTATCGTCAGTATTGTTGTCGGTGTCGCTGCCATTCTCGTCCGTGACGGTCTGATCGTCGCCGTCGGACGGCGTCGTCTTATCGCCGCAGGCAGTCAGCAGCGACAGCACCATCAGCACGCTGAGCAGCAGCGCAAAAAAGTGTTTCATGTCAAAATCTCCTCTCTCAAAACTGCGCGGTCATTATAGCAGACTTCACTTCTTTTGACTACACCTTTGGCGCTTTTGTTCCCATTTGTAACTATTTACCACAAATAATGAAAGCGTCACAGCTTTTCGCATTCGCAGACGCGAAATGATTTCGAATCGTTTTTTGGCGCGACATGCGCGTGCCAAAAAACTCTTCTCGCTCCGCGCGTGTCGAAGCCGCCCTTTGGGCGGCAAGGCACGAAGCGGAGTGTAATTCTCAAAAAAACAAGGGACACGGTTTCCGTGTCCCTTGTTTTTTGAAGAATTAAAAGTCTGCGTTGCCCACCGTTCTCGGATGCAGCTCCACGTCGCGGATGTTGCCGATGCCCGTTAAATACATCACCATGCGCTCGAAGCCGAGGCCGAAGCCCGCGTGACGGCAGGAGCCGTAGCGGCGCAGGTCGCAGTACCACCAGTAGTCCTCGGGATTCATGCCGAGCTCGCGGATGCGCTTTTCGAGCAGCTCAATGCGCTCCTCGCGCTGGCTGCCGCCGATGATCTCGCCGATGCCCGGAACGAGGCAGTCCGCCGCGGCGACGGTCTTGCCGTCGTCGTTGAGGCGCATATAGAACGCCTTGATCTCCTGCGGATAGTCCGTGACGAACACGGGGCGCTTGAAGATCTGCTCGGTCAGGTAACGCTCGTGCTCGGTTTGAAGGTCGATGCCCCACTCGACGGGGTAGTCGAACTTCTGGCCGCTCTCCTTTAAGAGCTTGACGGCCTCGGTATACGTCACGCGGCCAAAGTCGGAACTCTCGACGTGCTGGAGACGCTCCAGCAGACCCTTGTCGACAAAGCTGTTGAAAAACGCGAGATCATCCGGGCAGCGCTCCATCACGCGGCGAATGATATGCTTGACCATCGCCTCCATGACCTCAAGGTCGCCGTCGAGGTCGCAGAACGCCATCTCCGGCTCGATCATCCAGAACTCGGCGGCGTGGCGCGCGGTGTTGGAATTCTCGGCGCGGAACGTGGGGCCGAAGGTGTAAACGTCGCCGAACGCCATAGCGAAGTTCTCGGCGTTGAGCTGGCCGGAGACGGTCAGGCTCGTCTTCTTGCCGAAAAAGTCCTTGCTGTAATCGACCTTGCCGTCGGGCGTTCTCGGCGGGTTCTCAAGGTCGAGCGTCGTCACCTGGAACATCTCGCCCGCGCCCTCGCAGTCGCTGCCGGTGATGATGGGGGTGTTGACATAGACGAAGCCGCGGCTCTGGAAGAACTCGTGCACGGCGTAGGCCGCCGCGCTTCTCACACGGAAAGCCGCGGAGAAGAGGTTCGTGCGCGGGCGCAGATGCTGAATGGTGCGCAGATATTCGACGCTGTGGCGCTTTTTCTGCAGGGGATAGTCGGGCGAGGACGCACCCTCGACCTCGATCTCTGCTGCCTTGACTTCGAGCGGCTGCTTGGCCTCGGGCGTCAGCACGACGGTGCCGCGCACGATGAGCGCGGCGCCCACGTTCTGCGCGGCGATCTCCTTATAATTAGAAAGAGAATTCGCATCCATCACGACCTGCAAATTGCGGAAGCACGAGCCGTCGTTCAGCTCGATGAATCCGAAGGTCTTCATATCGCGGATGGTCTTCGCCCAGCCGCATACGGTGACGCTTGCGCCGCCGTACTGCTCTTTGTCGGCGAAGAGCGCGGCAATTCTCACTCGTTCCATAATAATTTTCCTTCCTTTTGTGGGTTTTCACGGGATAATAGAGGTATTATATGCCACTTCCCGTGCAAATTCAAGCCCCGCTTTGTATTGACTTTTGACAAGTTGTATGTTATCATACAACCTTACCTCAAAAGGTAAACGTGAAACTTTCACCTATTACTTTACAGGAGGATTTTTAACTATGAACAAGTATCTGGATATCGCCCCCGAGGTTGCCGAGGCCCTTGCCGCCGGTAAGCCCGTCGTGGCGCTCGAATCCACCATCATTTCCCACGGCATGCCCTACCCGCAGAACGTTGAGACCGCGCTCAAGGTCGAGCAGATCATTCGCGACGCGGGCGCCGTGCCCGCGACCATCGCCATCATCGGCGGACGCCTGAAGGCGGGCCTTTCCAAGGAAGAGATCGACTACCTCGGCCGCACCGGCGCGGGCATCCCGAAGGCTTCCCGCCGCGACCTGCCCGTGCTCGTCGCGCAGGGCAAGGACGGCGCGTGCACCGTCACCACCACGATGATGATCGCCGACATGGCGGGCATCCGCGTGTTCGCCACCGGCGGCATCGGCGGCGTGCACCGCGGCGCGCAGGAGACGTTCGACATCTCCGCTGACCTCGAAGAGCTGGCCAACACCTCCGTCATGGTCGTGTGCGCGGGCGCGAAGTCCATCCTCGACCTCGGTCTGACGCTCGAATATCTCGAGACCCACGGCGTGACCGTCATCGGCTACGGCACGAGCGAGCTGCCTGCGTTCTACACGCGCAAGTCCGGCTTTGGCGTCGACTACGAGCTCGACACGCCCGAGCAGCTGGCCAAGGCGTTCCACGTCAAGCGCGAGCTGGGTCTGCGCGGCGGCTTACTCGTCACGAACCCGATTCCCGAAGAGTACTCCATGGACAAGGAAGTCATCGACAAGGCCATTGCCGAGGCCGTCGAGGACGCGAAGAAGGACGGCATCCACGGCAAGGCCACGACGCCGTATCTGCTCGCCAAGATCAAGGACCTGACCGGCGGCGACAGTCTGGATTCCAACATCCAGCTCGTGTTCAACAACGCGCGCCTCGGCGCGGCGGCGGCTGTGGAGCTCAGCAAGCTCGAAAAGTGAGATACTTTGTCATCTATCTCGCCGCGATCAATATTCTGACGTTCTGCGTCTACGGCGCAGACAAGCGCCGCGCCAAAATTCAGGGCGCGCGGCGCGTGCCCGAAAAGACTCTATTTGCACTCGCGCTGCTGCTCGGCAGCGCGGGTGCTCTTTTCGCAATGAGGGTCTTTCACCACAAGACGCGGCACTGGTACTTCAAGTTCGGCATTCCCGCGATCTTACTTGCGCAGATCGCTCTGGGGGTGTTCGTGTATGTGCGTTTTTTCGCGGCGTAAAAAATTTTTGGGAAATTTTTGGTTTTTGTGAAACAAAACAGACGTTTCTTGCGTCTAATCAATGAAGCAAAGGGAAACTGGGCGAAGAGGGAAGATAAAGAATTTATGAATTTTCCATTTTCCTGTTCCCTTATTTCCCGCGGCATGGTAAAATGTATGTGTATGAGAAAGGCTCTGTGCGCGCGGAGCCGACAACAACAAACACGAAAGGATGAAGATCACATGAAAAAATTTCTCTCCTTGCTATTGGCTCTGACATTGGTCCTGAGTCTCGTCGTCGTGCCTGCAAGGGCGGAAGGTGTCGAGGTTGGCGGCACATACGCCATCACCACGTCGGCGTCCTCCCTTGCAAGAGGCGACTCGACCACATTCACCGTTACCGCAACCGCCCCCACCGTCACGGATAATGGCGTAACTGCCACTGATGTAAACGTGATCGGTTATAGTTGGAGCACTCCCGGTTTTTCCGGCGCTGCCGGCACGGGTGCCACGACAGGAACGCTGACCGCCTCCAACAAGGCGGAAAATGTAGAAGTCTCCTGCACCTTAACGATCGAGTACAAGGTGACGATCGAAGGGCAGGAAATCACCAGATCTACGACTAAGGTCGTTAAAAGCAATGTCTCTATCGCTGACAAGCTTCTCCCGGGCGACATCACCACCGTCACCTTCAACAACAGAACCTATTCTGTGACGAACGACACGGTCAACATCTCCCTTCTTGAGGGTGAGACGATCAATAATGACAAAAACACCTGGTCTGCTGCCGCAACCGGCTATGTGATCGATAATACGACGAACAAGCCCACCTATTCCGATTCCACGCATAAACTGACGGTGAAGACGGCGGCAACGACTCCGCTTTCAACCGAAATCACAGTTACGACTACGGCAGCCAGTGTCAGTGCTGCGGCAAGCCTGAACGAAGTGATTGCAGGCGGTAAGACCACTCTGACCGCTACTCCGAGCGGCCTGAGCAATGCAGCTACTTATGATTGGTACAAAAAGGTTACAGGCGGTACTGACGAGAAAATAGGCAGCGGCAAGTCCTTTACCTGGACTGTCCCGGCTACGGCGGGGAGCTATTCCGTCTATTGCAAGGCCAAAGAGGGAACTACTGATGCCGCAACGAGCGCAGATGTTACTATTTCCGTTGTTGCAGATACCTATCAATTTACCGTTACCCCCGCTAGCGTTACACTGACTCAGATTGGTCAGACCGCGACTTTGGCGGCGCACTTTGTGGATACCTCATCTCACGCTAGCCTGGTCGTCCCGACCTACTCCTTTGTTTCCGCCAACCTCAACATCGCAACTGTGACGAACCAGACGACCGCCGCGCCGACGGTAACGCTCAGAGCAAGCGGCTCTACCACTGTCACCGCAAAGGCGACCTATAAGGGCAAGGACTATGTGCAGAACATCCCCGTTACCGGCGCCCTGATCGAGGCGACCCTCAGTGCTGTTCAGAACGGCACTTCTGTGAACTACAGCTACAGTGATCTTGTCAACGCCGCGCAGGCCGCCATCAACAAGACCTACAGCACCGCCTACACCTACGAGACCGTCTATTCCCTCAGCGGTGTCACGCAGGTCGCCTCTACCGCTGCCTACGGTGTCGGCACGAGCAATGCTTCGTACAACTATCCCGCCGGCGGCTCCGGCTATCTTTACTTCAAGGCAAACCTCAGCGGCATCGGCACTGCAAAGTTCACCGCCACCGTGACCACCCGCGTTGCCAATTCTAACGTTCCCAAGACCTACAGCGTTACGTTTAACGTTCCCGTAACGCCCAGCTCGACCACCTATGCCGACCAGTATCCCGAGCCGGTCGCGGCTTACGGCAACACCTATCGCTATTACGTTCAGGTTCCCTCCGGCGCAAGGTATTACTATGTTGCCGGTGTGAACACCGAGCCTGTCGACTGGAACAACGGCAGCACCCAGAAATACTATCCCACCACTGCCGCCGCCAATCTCTATTCCCTGACCGACACCAACTTCATCAATGGCAAGTGCACGCTGTATGTCGTGACGCAGGGCACCGACAATAAGCTCTACTGCGGCACCATCAGCGTCTACCAGAAGAACTACAACATCAACTACAACGGCGTGGCCGGTGAGACCGTCCAGTTCGCGCAGAGCGACTTCAACGACTTCATGAACAAGGTCGCTGAGGCCCGCGGCGACGCCAGCAAGAGCAAGTCCTATCCCTATGTCACCTTCGATTACGTGACCTTCTCCCTGCCCACCACCGCGCAGGGCACGCTGTACTATGGCGGCACCGCCATGTCCACCAGCAATTCCTCCGGCGCGTTCAACACCCGCACCAAGGTCACCAACCTCGATAGCGTGACGTTCGTCCCCAACGACAAGACCACCGCGAAGACCATCACGCTGAACTTCACCCTGTACGCGACCCGCTATTCCAGCTCCTCCACGAGCCGCGGCACGACCGTGAGCTACTCCGGCAGCGTCGTCGTCAACCTCGTGCGCGAGGACATCAAGTACACCGTCTCTCAGGGCGACAGCGTCCGCTTCGACGAGAGCGACTTCCTCAGCTACCTGCACTCCACCAAGGGCTACAGCAGCAACTACACCATCGACTACGTGACCTTTGACCAGAGCGCCGTCTCCGCCGTCAACGAGGGCTCGCTCTACACCTACTACAGCGGCTACAACTACGGCGGCTCCGTCAAGACGACTGACAAGTTCTACTACAGCGCCACCGCCAGCCAGAATGCGCTCAGCGACGTCGCGTTCCTCGCCAGCCGCTACGCCAAGACCGGCGAGACCGTCTACATCCCGTTCACCATCTACGCCCGCTACGGCACGACCGGCACCGGCACCCGCCAGCTCACCGGCACCGTGGCCATCAAGATCGGCCAGACGATGAACTTCATCGACGTCAAGACCACCGACTACTTCTACAACTCCGTCAAGTGGGCCGTCGGCAAGAACATCACCAACGGCACGTCCAGCACCACCTTCTCCCCGTACAAGTCCTGCACCCGCGCCGAGATCGTGACGTTCCTGTGGCGCGCCGCCGGCAGCCCGGAGCCGACCACCACCCGCAACCCGTTCCGTGATGTCAACGCCGTCACGCACTCGAGCTACTACAAGGCCATCCTGTGGGCCAGCCAGAAGGGCATCACCTCCGGCACCAGCACCACGGCGTTCTCCCCCGATCAGGTCTGCACCCGTGCCCAGATCGTGACCTTCCTGTACCGCTACGCGGGTCAGCCCAGCGGCTACTACTCCAACCCGTTCAAGGATGTGGGCGCCACGAGCGAGGCGAGCTACTACAAGGCCATCCTCTGGGCCGTCGGTAAGGGTATCACCACCGGCACCAGCGCCACGACGTTCTCCCCGTATGCTTCCTGCAACCGCGCCGAGGCCGTGACGTTCCTGTATCGTTACACCAACGGACTTTAATGCTTAAAACGAAAGCCCCGCTCAGCGGGGCTTTCGTTTTAGCTTTTTGCGCTCCGCGGCAGCGCACGCGCCGTAGGCGCGCACGTTTGCGGAGCGAGAAGTGTAAATCCTGACGCACATGTCGTCAGGATTTACGATTTCATTTTATTTCGCCGCGGAGCGGCGAAACTCTGCGAGGCTTTTTGGGGGGGCGTGGCCCCCCTTGCCCCCCCTGTAAGGCGACTGACGGGGGCGAGCGGTTTGCGTTTACTCTTTTCCATTCTGTAAACTTTTGTTCAAACGCCTTTACGGGGGTCGAAAAAGCGTGTAGAATGGCAGCATCAAGATTTTAGGAGTGTTTTTTGTGAACAAATTCCGCGATGCCCTTTACCGCTTTATGTATGGCCGCAATGGCGTAGATGCGCTGAACTGGGCGCTCGTGATCCTTGAGCTGGGCGTGAGCATTCTGAGCTCGATCATCCGCGTGCAGGGCGTTTCCCAAGCGCTGTACTTTGTGTCGATGGTGCTGATGTTCATCGTGCTCATCCGCATTTTTTCGCGCAATCTCGCGCGCCGTCAGGCCGAGAACGCGAAGTTTCTGACCTGGTGGACGCCGAAGGCGAACGCCATCCGCGGCGCGAAGGCACGCCGCGCCGACAAGGCGCACAAATACGTCCGCTGCTCCTGCGGCGCGTACTGCCGCGTGCCGAAAAACATCGGCAAGGTCGAGCTCACGTGCCCGAAGTGCGGCAAGAAAAGAGTCGTGAAAACGTGAAAGAAAAAATCCGTCCCGCGGGACGGATTTTTTTGTAAGAAAACCGGTTTTCCGCCGTCCTATAGACAGAAAGGGGGGTGAGGGCGCTGACGAATTTTGAAGAGGTGTACGCCGTGTACTTTGACGATGTGTACCGGTATCTGCTTTCGCTGTCCGGGAGCGAGAGTACCGCCGAGGAGCTGACGAGTGAGACGTTTTTCCGCGCGATGGACGCCCTCGACCGCTTTCGGGGCGAGTGCAGCGTGCGCGTGTGGCTCTGCCAGATCGCGAAGAATCTCTATTATTCGCAGCTGCGGCGCGAGAAGCGGCTTGCCCCGCTCGAAGACTGCCGGATCGCCGAGGAGAGCCACGAGGAGGAGTTAGAAGATCACAGCGAGGCCGCACGCATCCAGGAATTGCTGCACGCGCTCAGAGAGCCGTACAAGGAGGTCTTCATGTGGCGCGTGTACGGTGAGAAGAGCTTCCGCGACATCGGCGCGCTCTTCGGCAAGACGGAAAACTGGGCATGCGTGACGTATCACCGCGCCAAGCGCATGATCCGCGAAGGATTGGAGGACGACTGAAATGGACAAAACTTGCAGCATCGTGCAGGATCTTCTGCCGCTCTATGAGGAAGACATGCTGCGCGAGGAGACGAAGAAATTTGTGGACGGGCATTTAGCGCAGTGCGCGGCCTGCCGCGCCGAGCTCGACGCGCTGAAGACGGACGTGAAGCCCGCGCCCGTCAGCGCGCAGCCGCTGCGCGACT
>UMLU01020759.1_pt1 | contig 13848 bp, 10 predicted proteins | sample 1966621 | NCBI WGS metagenome assembly UMLU01 (sample SAMEA4836210, study PRJEB28245) | human gut metagenome | biome: gut microbiome; material: fecal sample | place: Denmark | collected 2008 | reverse complement strand
TCTCAACGAACCACGGCTGCTGATATTTAATTTTGCTTACAGTGTCTCAAATCTCTTTACGCCCTTGCGTTTGAGCCTTGAAAAGGATATCACGGTTATTATTGCTATGACCGCCGTCGCGATCATCAGCGCGAATACATTCGGCAGCACCTGCACCGCGAACAGATAGACCGCGATGAGCACGATGATATACGCCCAGCCGAGGCACATCGCGAGCATGATGCCGAGACTCTGCTTGACCGCTCCGCTCTCACTGCTCCAGGTGAGGTTGGGCATCCTGATATTCACTCTGAGCCCCGAAACGGCGCATAGGAGCGTGAATATCTGCGGCAGTATAATCATGACCACCGCCGTGAGAAGCTCCGGCTTGAGGGCAATACAGAAGCATATGCTGCATATCAGTGCGGGGACGGCGGTGAAGAGCATATGGAGCTTCAGCTTTGCCCCGAGAATCTGCCACGAGGTGACGGGGAGCGAACGAGCTATCCAAAGGCTCTTGCCCTCGAGGGATATCGCGGGCGCGGTGAGTATATTCATAGAAGAGAGCAGGCATAAAAGTAAGCACGCGAAGGTCGGGGCATATTCCAGCAAATCCTCATCCATTCGGGTGACAACGCCGATAAACCAGTCACTTTTTATCAGCGAGAAAACAGCGACGGCTATCATAAACAGCGCCCCGAGCGAGCAGTTGAGCATATAAGACGGGCTCGAGAGGAAGTGGTTTATCTCGCGGCGCAGAAGCGCGCGGTCGGTGCCCTGCTGCTTGACCGTCTTCTCTTTGTAGACTGTCTTTGCGGTCTTTCCGCTGCTCGTGACGAGCTTTAAGAATGTGCGCGACATTATGAGCCACGTCGCGGCGAGCAGAGCGAGAATGATGAGTGAAATTATAATTGTCGGCAGAACATCGCCCGCGAACGCCTTGCCGAAAATATAGAGCAGATAGGCGGACGTGCGCACCTTTGCGGCAACAGCCGCGCTATTTGCGACGATGCCGGTGATTATCTCGTTCGCTCTGAAGTAGACATAGTAGTAGCCGCCGAGAAACGCTATTGAAACTATAACTGTTATAATGCTCTTGTTTTTCAATTTAACTGCGATTTTTGCAACGACCCAGCCGAGTATGCACGACAGTATAAGCACAAGAACAGTCACCATAACGGCCATTATAACGGCGGTTATGCCGGATATTCCGGGATGCGCGGTTATGAAATATACGACGACGGCGGGGATTACCACAACGCCGGAATACATCAGCCCCATGAGATAGACTCCGATGAGGCGCGCCGCCATGATATCGCGCACGGGAATGGGCATCGAGAGCAGGAGGTCGTTGTCCTTTGCGTCATAGAGGCTCGAATATGTGTTGAACACGCTGCCGAAAACGCCGAAAAGCGCAGCGGTAGCGCCCATAATGGCAAAATAGAGCCAGCTCATGCCGTAGGTTATCAGCGGGCGCATCGAATATGACATATAGCAGAACATTCCGCCGATGGCAAAAATCATGAGCAATATGAACAGCACTATCGAGAATGTCGCCGAGCGTGCAGACTTGCCCTTGCCCGTCTTGCGGTCAACGAAGAAACTTTTATTGAGTTCGAGAAGCTGTTTTTTTATCAGTGTTTTCAGCATTCTTCTCCCTCCAGTTCGAGGAACACGTTCTCAAGGCTGGAGTCGCCCTTGACCTCTTCCATTGTGCCGGAGCGGATGAGCTTTCCGCTTTTTATTATCGCGACCTTGTCGCAGAGCTTTTCGGCAACTTCGAGCACATGGGTCGAGAAGAATATTGCGCCGCCGGAGTTGCAGACCTCGCGCATCATGCCCTTTAATAAATGCGATGCGGCGGGATCGAGACCGACGAAAGGCTCGTCCATGATAATTAACTTGGGCTCGTGGATCCATGCGGAGATTATCGCGAGCTTCTGCTTCATGCCGTGAGAATACGCCGAGACAGGCTGCGCGAGGTCAGCAGTCAGCCCGAACATATCGGCATATTTATGTATGCGCTCGCGGCGGTCGTCGGCGCTGACGCCGAAAATATCAGCGATGAAGTTCAGATATTTTATTCCCGTCATGTATTCGTAGAGGTCGGGATTGTCGGGGATATAGGCTATGATTTTTTTGCAGGCGAGCGGGTCATCTTTTATCGAGATGCCGTTTATCGTTATCTCGCCCTCGTCGAACTGCAAAATGCCGACAACGGATTTTAGCGTTGTGGTCTTGCCCGCGCCGTTGTGGCCGATGAAGCCGTATATCTCGCCGGGCGCGATATGCAGCGTCAGGTCGTCAACAGCCTTTTTCTCGCCGTAGGTTTTGGTCAGGTTTTTGATGTTAAGCATAATGTCTCCTTTTCGCCCGCCGTGGCGGACAGATATCTTTTCCCTTTTCTATATTAGTATATTTTACGCTGCCGGTCAATCCGGCTATGTTTTATTTTACGAACTCTTCACAAATCGCCACGAATTTCTCTTCGCTCGGTATCTCGTGCGTTATGAACTTCCCGTTATAGAACAGCGAAAATGCGGTGTAGGCGCAGGGCGCGTTTTGAGCCTGCTCGCGCGATGAGATATGCACGGCTTTCAGCGGCAGATTCATATTATTTGCCATGTTCTCAATTATCGGAACATATTTCGCCGTGAATGGGCACTGGCTTGTATAAAATATCTCGAACCCGCTGCCGTCAGTCTGAGCGCCTTTTGCCTGCTCGCGAAAGCGCGGAGCGGGCGCGGACGGGTCAAACGGCAGATACATCAGGTCAAAATACGGCTCTGCCGAATCGGCTTTTATGAAGCCCTTATATTTCAGATACTTCGGGTCGGCAAGAAAGCCGCGCTTCTTCGCCGACGAGAGTATGCAAAGCCCCGATTTGCCCTTTTCGCGGCTGTCGCGGATACATTCGTTGAGCAGGTCGTTTGAATATCCGTGTCCTTTGAAAGAGCCGGAGACCCAGAGACAGTCGATGAACATATAGCCTGGCGCGTCTATCGGCGCCCATGCGTCTTCGGCGGGGACATACTCAATAAAGCACTTCCAGCGCGCGTCGGCTTTTAAAAATACCAGACCCTCGCCGAGCCTTTCGGCAAGCCACTGCTTTTTTGCAATGACCTGCGGGTCCTTGGCGTTTGATATGGCGCAGCATATGTGCTCGCTCTCGAGATTTTCGGGTGACAGGCGAATGTAGTCCATGGCGCCCTCCAATAATAATTATAAAACGCTTGTTTTATAACAGCTGTTATAATTATATCACACTTTTTGCCGATGTCAACAAGGCAGACTAAAAAATGATATTTGTCGAATTGAGCTTTATATTTTCGCTCTGAACCGCCATTTTACGCCGAATAAAAAATAACCGCCGCGAACTTTCAAATGAAAGATACTGCGGCGGGTATTCGGCTGTTTTTCAGTCCTGATGCAATTCGTCCTCAGCCCATTTGATCGGGTTGTCGTCAATATATTGCCATTTGATTTGATAATCGTATTCGTCACGGATTATATGGTCATAAAAACCTTTTTGCCAAATTGATTTTTTGACTTGCTTAGTTACGGACCTTTGAACTGTTGTATTATGCGGTCGCCCCTATGGCAATGTGGGACAATATTGGCTTTCTGTCATCTATGCAAATTGTGATAAAATATGCTCCGTTTTGCGAATAGTCGTAATCTTTCAGCCTGTTAGGCTTTCTTCTGCATATATTTCACTGCGCAAACTGGCTGTTGTAGAGCTTCGTATAGAATCCGTTCTTCGCGAGCAGCTCTTCGTGCGTGCCCTGCTCGGCGACCTTGCCGTCCTTCATGACGAGAATGCAGTCGGCGTGGCGGATGGTCGAGAGTCTGTGCGCCACGACGAACGAGGTGCGCCCCTGCATGAGCGTGTTGAACGCATCCTGAACTTTCAATTCCGTTCTGGTGTCTATCGATGAAGTTGCCTCGTCGAGAATGAGCATCGGCGGCTTCATGAGCATGACGCGCGCGATGCAGAGCAGCTGTCTTTCACCCTCGGAGAGTCCGTCGTCGTCGCCGATGACGGTGTCGTAGCCGTTTTTGAGGCGCTTTATAAAGCTGTGAGCGCGTGCCGCCTTGGCGGCGGAGATTATCTCTTCATCCGTGGCGTCGGGCTTGCCGAACGCTATATTCTCGCGGACGGTGCCGTTCTTTATCCAGGTATCCTGGAGCACCATGCCGAAATGGTGTCTGAGGCTGTGACGTGTGATGTCATTTATATTCTCACCGTCAACCTTTATGCTGCCGCCGTCAACGTCGTAGAAGCGGAGCAGGAGATTGATAAGCGTAGTCTTGCCGCAGCCTGTCGGACCGACAACGGCTATTGTCTTGCCGGACGGGGCGAAGAAATCGAAGCCGTCGATGAGCTTTTTGCTCTTGTCATATGAGAAGCGGACATTGTCGAACTCCACGCTTCCCTCGGGATCGCTGAGCGCCGAGCAATTTTTGTCCGACTCCTCGGACTTTTCGTCTATGAGCTCGAATATTCTTGCCGCGCAGGCGAGGGCATTCTGAAGCTCTGTCACGACGCCGGAAATCTCGTTGAACGGCTTTGTGTACTGGTTCGAGTAGGCGAGGAAGCTGACGAATCCGCCGACGGTCACCATGCCGCCGATGGCGAATATTCCGCCCATGAGCCCGACTACGGCGTAGATAAGATTGTTGATAAATCTGGTGGTCGGGTTTGTAAGCGACGAGAAGAATATAGATTTGAGCGAATATTTGCGCAATTTTTCATTGCTCTCGTCAAATCTTTCAACCGCTCTGTCTTCATATGAAAACGCCTGAACGGTCTTTTGATTCTGTATCATCTCGTTGATGAGCGCGGTCTGCTCGCCGCGGGTCTCGGACTGCTTTTTGAACATCGAATAAGTACGGCGTGCTATAAAACGCGCCGTGAACAGTGATATCGGGGTCAGCACGACGACCGCGAGAGTGATGAGCGGCGATATAGTGAGCATGAAAACGAGCGTCACGGCTATCGTGACAACGCCCGTGAACAGCTGGGAGAAGCCGAGAATCAGTCCGTCGGCAAACTGCTCCGCGTCCGCCGTTATGCGGCTGACGATATCGCCGTAGGGGTGGGAGTCGGCGAACGCCACGGGGAGGGTCTGCATATGCGAAAATGCCTTTGAGCGTATATCGCGCACGGTGTTATAGGCTATGCGGTTGTTGATGATGTTCATCACCCACTGGAGCACTCCGCCGACTATGGCGCAGATCAGAATGCCGAAAAGACACTTCTTTATGACTTCAAAATCAACGTTGCCGTGCAGCTTTATTCCGTCTATCGCGCGTCCGGCGAGGACGGGGATATACAGCGAGAGAATGACGCTTGCAACGGAGAGGATGAGCGAAAGGAACAGCAGAAGCTTCGAGCGGCCGATGACCGCGATAACTCGCTTGAAAACGGTTTTGTTCTTCACGGTTACGCATCCTCCTTTTCAAGCTGGGAATCGAAAATTTCTTTGTAGACTTCGCACGAGCGCAGAAGCTCGTCGTTCGTGCCCATGCCGACTATTTCGCCCTCGTCGAGAACTACTATGGTATCGGCGTTTCTTATCGCCGCAACGCGCTGGGACACGGTGATGACAGTCGGGGCAAAGTCGGTGTTTCTCAGCGCCTTGTTCAGCGCCGCACCGGTGGCGTAGTCGAGTGCGCTCGCTGCGTCGTCGAGGATGAGCACCTCTGGTTTTCTGACGAGGGCGCGGGCTATAGTCATTCTTTGGCGCTGACCGCCCGAGAGGTTCTTGCCCTCCTGTTCGAGGACAAAGTCGAGCTGCCCGCTCTTGTCCTCTATCATCTGCTTTGCCTGCGCCGTTTCGAGCGCCTGCCAGATTTCTTCGTCTGTGGCGTCCTGCTTGCCGAAGCGGATATTGTCCCTGACAGTGCCGGCGAACAGGGCTTTTTTTTGCGAGACGACGCCTATTTTCGAGCGCAGAGCCTTTGTGTCGTAGTCGCGCACATCAACGCCGTCAACGAGCACACACCCGCCGGTGACATCGTAGAATCGCGGAATAAGATTGACGAGCGAGGTTTTGCCCGAGCCGGTCGAGCCGATAACGCCTATCGAGCTGCCGCGCTTTATTTTGAGGTCGATATTGTGCAGCGATTCTTCGCTGCCGTTATATGACAGGCACGCCTTGTCAAACTCGACTGAATATTCGCTGTTTTCGTTGCCGTCGGTGACAGTGCCGGGGACAGAGCCGGGCTCGATATCGAGCACCGATTGAATTCGGTTGCCACAGGCAATCGCCTTTGTGACGCTGATTATGAGATTCGCGAGCTTTATCAGCTCAACGAGGATCTGTGACATGTAGTTATAGAGCGCAACGACCGCGCCGCGCGAAATGGCGCCGGAATCAACGCGTATTGCGCCGACATATATCAGCGCGATTATCGCGAGGTTTATGAGCACAAAGGTTGCGGGGTTCATGAAAGCGGATATCCTGCCGACAGCTGTCTGCATCTCGGTTAGGGCGTTGTTCTTGGCGTCAAAGTCCGCAATTTCCTCTTCCTCTTTGCAGAACGCTCTGACAACGCGGGTACCGAGCAGGTTTTCGCGCGTCTTGCTCAGCAGTCCGTCCAGTTTCTGCTGATCCTTGCGGTACATCGGTATGCACACGAGCATTATCGCGAACACGACCGCAGCTAGAGCGGGCACCGCAACGACGAACACGAGCGACGATTTTGCGTCGACCGTGAACGCCATTATCACCGCGCCGAAAACGACGAACGGCGAGCGCAGGACGAGACGCAGGGTCAAATTTGTTCCGGTCTGAACCTGATTTATGTCGCCGGTCAGGCGGGTTATGAGCGTCGGCGCGCCGAGCGAATCGAGCTGGGAATAAGAGAGCTTGCCGATATGCTTGAAAAGCGCGTGACGGATATCGGAAGCGAAGCCGACCGACGCTTTCGCCGAGAAATACTGCGCCACAAGCGTACTGCAAAGACCCAGTATGCCGAACAGACCGAGCAGCAGGCAGCGCTTGATAATATAAATCTTGTCGCCGTTCTCTATGCCGATGTCGATTATAGTTGAGACTATCAGCGGAACAATCAGCTCGAACGCCACTTCAATGAGCTTGAAAAACGGCGCGAGAATACTTTCAATTTTGTATTTTTTCAAATACTTCAAAAGCTTTGACATGCTATTCTCCTCTTGTTTTATACTGCATTCTATAATGGTATATAATACCCTAAATAATACCATGAAAACAGGCGTTTTTCAAGGCATTACGGACATTACGATTTCTTGACACAGACGGGGAGCAGTGATAAACTTATGCGTTGTAGAAAAGAAACGGTGTGGTGAACGATGAAAGAAAAGGCTCTCAAAAAAGAGGAAGAGCTTCTCGAATGCGAAAAGCTCTGGATATTTGCCGTCATGATAGCCGTCGGCGGATTTTTCGGCGCATATACTTATGTTCAAAAGGGCGGCGTGTTCTGCAACGCGCAGACAGCGAACTTCGTGCTCATGGCGGTTCAGCTCGGGCGCGGAAATTGGCGCAAGGCGCTGTATTATCTCCTGCCCGCTTCGGCTTATCTGCTCGGCACGGTCATTTCGGAATTTTTGCCCAAGCATATAAACCGCCGCAAGATAGTCCGCTGGGACACGGCGTTCGTGGCGTTTGAAATGGCGTGGATATTTGCGCTCGGCTTCGTCCCGGACAATGCGCCGCCGCAGATCTGCCAGGTGGCTGTGAATTTTATCGCTTCGATGCAGTTCAATACATTCCGCCAGGCGAAGAAAATTCCGATGGCAACGACCTTTTGCACCAACCATGTCCGCCAAGTCGGCTCGAACCTCGTCAAGTGGCTTCGCAGCGGTAATAAAGAAGCGCGCGGCAAGATGTTCGCGCATCTGCTGATGATAGGCTCGTTTGTCGCGGGCGCGGTCGCTTCAACTTTTCTCTGCGGCTATCTCGGCGGCAAGACTATCTGGTGCGCCGAAATATTGCTCGCGATAGTGTTCTTTGCGCTACTGCGCGCCGATCTCGGCGAGGAACATGATAAACTCGATGTCGTTCCGCACGGTCATTGATGACAAGATGTTAAGCTTTACATGATTTATAAATCAAAAAACAAAAGCTCCCATGCATCCCCGAATATGTTGATATATCGGGAAAGTTGCACGGGAGCTTCGACTTTTGCGCTAAAAAATAGGCTTTATAATTGTAAAGTAAATCACTTTACAATTCGCTTTAGCCCATTATGGGTATCTCAAGGAATGTGTAGGTGAAACAATTGATAATATAGAAAATAAATGCGGCTGTCGGGACTGCATATCCCGCGAATTTTTTCGCCTTACTCTCAGAAAGTGAAGAATACATCGCTGCGCAGGCGATGAGCGTGAACATCTCGGTGAAGTAAAACACGCGCTGACCGGAGGCGTAGACGGACGAAGAGAATCCGAGCACTGCGGCGCAGCAGACGGCGGCACTGAACAGTACGCCGACGGTGAAACCGAGCTTTTTGTTCTTTTTGATGAGCACCGCTATAAGAATGAAAATACTAAAGAGAAAGACAAAACAGAGCGCGATAACCGCGAGTTCGAGCGGAAGATAATTGCCGCTCTTGAACATCTTTTCAAAGCCCTTGTCCGGGGTGGTGCGGCGGATAATAATATATGCGGCGTTGACTCCGACGCACAGCACCGAGGCGAATATTGCAAAGACTGATATAATTTTCTTTATTTTCCGCGAACCGCCGAACGCTTCATATACCGATGCGCCGAGCAGAACGAGAAAAACAGCTGCTGTTATCAGCGAGAAGAAAAATGAAAATGCAAAATAATTTGAAAATCCGCAGAGCAGTCTTTCAAATATATTCATTTTAGAGAATCTTTCAAAACCCGACGCCGCTTCCATTGCTCCGCGCCCGCGAAGTCCGGGCGAGAGAACTAACACCGCGGCGGAAGCCGCGCTCGGCAGGAGCGGGATGAATTGACGGAATCCGAGTTTGCATTGATATGCCGAAAAAATCAGCAGAATCACTTGCAGCGCGAGCGCCGCGGCGCAGGACTGCTCCTGAGATGCCGCGACGACAGAAGCAATCGCGGCGGCGACATATGCCATGGGATTCACGCGCCCGCCGAACACCTCGAATGTGAGCGGAGTCACCGTGATAAGCAAGGCAGCGAACGGAACGAGGAATGTGAACGAACCCGCAAACCAGAACACCGACGGGTTGAGGCATGGCAGGAATACTGCCAACGGTACCGAGCAGGCGAAGATATATCTCTGTCTTATATCTGTCTTTTCGCCGAAAAAGTCCGACAGGCGGCAGAGAAAATACATTATATATATTATCAGCGCGGCGATGAACAGCTTCCAGAAAATGAGCGGTAGGCGCAGAAAATTTATCATCAGCCATTCGCCGACTATCCGCCCGGACACGGTCGTGTACCGCTCGTGCAGCCAGCTTGTTACCGTGAATCCGTTTCGGTGGAGTATGCCGAGAAAGTGACCGTCGTCGGTTTTGAGGATCAGCCGCGTGAACACCGTGCAGAAAAACAGCACGGCGGCGGAGAATACGGCGATTATCGAGCGCGGAGAGTTTTGAAATTCTTTCAGCTTTTCTCTCATCTTTCGCCACCTCCCGCCAACGCATACGGATTTTCGGCGGTTCCGCTTCCGCGAAGAACGAGAATACCGCTGCGAAGATACATCGCCGGGCATACGCCGCACAGCTCGTCCGCCGCGAGCGTTTTATAGAACCCGCCGGTCGTGGTGACCGCCGTAACGCTGCTCTGATTTGTCGAAACCGGCGAGCTTGTCCAGTACCAGCAGTATTTGCGCAGAGTTAAATAGCGCGAAGTATCATTTTTGATGCACTGCTCGGTCGGGCTTCTGCGGCGGTCGGCGGTGCTTATATTTTTGAGCATATCTTTTGACGGCAGGAATATTGAATCGCCGTTTTTGTCAGGCGATATGAGCGAAAGGTCAAACTCTGAAAAATTCTCCGGATTTAAAAATCCGCTCTCCGAATTGAGCCATGCGCGCAGGGGAGAGGCGAGATAATCGGAACTGCCGATGCCGTCCTCGGACGGGTCGAACGCCCTGAAGCACAGCACTTTTTCGCTCATGAGCAGAGTTTTGCCACCCGTTTCGATGACTCTCCATATAATAGGCTCGCCGAGATATGAGCCGATGGCTATTCTGTCGCCGCTCTTGAGCGTGACTTCCTGCGATTCATTTCCACCGACGCTGACGGACGAAGAAAACAGCAGGTGAGCCGATGCGCTTTTGATTTTTGCGTTCCCGATAAAAGTCAGCGCAAATAGCAGAATTGCCGCAATTGCAGCCGCTCTGAAAGCCTTTTTCATCGTCTCACCCCTTCTGCTTTATTTTACATATACTATGTCGAGCTCGTTGCAAGGTCCGCCCAGCTTCTGCTTCCCGGCGGAGTTGAGCCCGAGCATGCCGTTTGCCGCGAAAAATTCGCTCTCGATAACGCACGGCTTGTTGAGATTCTTGAGCTGAGTCGCTTTTGTGCCGGTCGTGTTGCCGATGCCCTTGACATACATCGACGAGCAGTTGCCGCCGTTTAGCAAAAACGCATTTCTCGCGCCGTATGCTATGAGGACTTTCATCATATTGTCGAGCGGCATGAATTCGCCGACAGCCATGATATACTTGTTCTCCGATATCTGCGCGAACACCGTGCGGTTGTGATAATAAGTGTCGTGCTCGTTGGTCGCCTTGCCGTTTGCTATGACCTGCCACTGGTAGCGCAGGGAATTGTAAACGCCCTGCGAGATATAAGATTTGCAGTTCTCGTTTGTGAGCGTTTCGACTTTCCATGTGCCGTTTCTGTAGATCAGCAGTCGCTTTTGCCCGCTGCCGTCCGTCGAAACAATCGAACCGCTGCGAATTGTCGGAGCGCCTTTTTTATATGTTGAGCCTGACTCGCCGTTTATTGCTATGAGCGCGCCGCTCTTTCTGCCCATATCTTCGACCTTGCCGACATTCGTGCCGAGAAGTTGTTGGCTCGATGCAACGCCGATGTGCTCGGGCGAGCAGGTGATTATCGCTATATTGACTACCGGCTGATAAGTGACCGTCTTGTCGTAGTCGATAGCGCCGTCAGCGTTCGCTTTTTTGAAAGCCTGAGTTATCTGCGGCCCATAGGCTATTCGGTGAATTTCTATATTCACTTCGTTTGAATTGAGCTTCCACGCCCTGAGCACTTTTGCGCCGGCGATGTTTTTTACGCTTCCTGCGCTGACTTCAAGCTTGCCTTTTGAAGCTGAACCGGAATTATTTGATTTTGCAGTTGCTGCGGGCTTTGATGCCGGCTTGTCTGCCGTCGGTTTCTGTACGCTCTGAGCAGTGCTCTCCTCTGCGGATTCGGACACCGCTTCTGAACTTGCCGCTGTTTCTTCTGCACTCGTCTGCGCGTTGGCTTCGGTTTCTGCGGCGGATATGTCTTCTGCCGCGGTCGTGCCGGGCTCGAGCGTTTTTGTGCCGCATGCCGTGAAGCTCATGAGAATCAGCAGGCACGCGAGCAAAAGCGCGAATAATTTTCTCGTCATATGTATCCTCCTTTTGAATATTTCTTCCAAATCGATTATATCATTGTGCCTCGCTCAACTATATGCTGCAAGCGCATTTTGACAAATAATTTTTCGTCATTTTGCACTCTTTTTTATATAGTATATATGTATATTCTCTCTTAATTTTTGCTTTAATGCGCTGATACTTTATGATATAATTAAAGCAGCGGCGGGCAAGTATGCATATGCTAACCGAACTTGCCGCGCCCGATATGCATTGTTTGTGCATAAATTCTCTGAAAGGGTGAAGATATATGAAATATGCTGTAGTTCTCTGCGACGGCATGGCGGATTATCCCGTTGAGGCTCTCGGCGGCAAGACGCCGATGGAAGTCGCAAAGAAGCCCAATATCGATGCGCTCGCGTCGAAGGGTGAAGTCGGACTTGTCAGAACCGTTGCCGCCGGACTCAAACCCGGCAGCGATGTTGCAAATATGAGCGTGCTCGGATTCGATCCGAAGAAGTGCTACACAGGACGCTCGCCCCTTGAGGCGGTCGGCATCGGAGTCAAGATGAGCGAAACGGATATCGCTCTGCGCTGCAACCTTGTCACCTTGAGCGACGAGGCGGATTACGGCGCAAAGACCATGCTCGACTACTCCGGCGGCGATATCTCGACCGAAGAGGCGGCGCAGATAATCGAGACCGTGCAGGAGCATTTCGGCAGCAGCGAATTTGATTTTTACAGCGGCGTGGCTTATCGTCATTGCCTTATCGTACATAACGGCACGACGGATCTCGGCAAGATGACTCCTCCGCATGATATCTCCGGCAGAGTCATCGGCGAATATCTTTCGACTTCGCCGAACGCCGAAAAGCTCATTGCCATGATGTGCGAGAGCTACGATCTTCTTAAAGATCACCCCGTGAACAAGAAGAGAATAGCCGAGGGCAAGCTCCCCGCAAATTCTATCTGGCTCTGGGGCGAGGGAAGCCGTCCTGCTCTGCCGTCCTTTGAAGAGAAGTTCGGCGTGAAAGGCAGCATCGTCTCGGCAGTCGACCTGCTCAAGGGCATCGGCATCTGCGCCGGCATGAACACACCCGAAGTCGAGGGCGCAACCGGCTATATCGACACGAATTTCGAGGGCAAAGCGAACGCTGCAATCGACGAATGGTGTAAAGGTCAGGATCTTGTCTATATCCATGTCGAGGCTCCCGACGAGTGCGGCCACAGAAACGAGCCCGAGAATAAAGTCAAAGCAATCGAGCTTATTGACAGCCGTATAATGCCTATAATCCTTGACTATCTCGACACTCAGGACGATTATAAAGTCATGGTTCTGCCGGATCATCCGACCCCGATATCGACCCGCACCCACGCCTCCGACCCCGTGCCGTATCTGATTTACCGTAAAGGCAAAGAGCTTGACAGCGGCGTTGCGAGTATAAATGAAAAAACCGCCTCCGAGACTGGCAATTTTGTTGATCCCGGCTTCGACCTTATGGGTCATTTTCTCAAAGACTGACAAAAAGGAGGAGACAAAATGAGCTTTAATATAGAAACAAAGTGCGTGCAGTCCGGCTATACGCCGAAAAACGGCGAGCCGCGTGTTGTACCGATAGTACAGAGCACTACCTACAAATACGAGTCGAGCGAGCAGATGGGCAGGCTCTTTGACCTTCAGGAATCGGGCTATTTCTACACCCGTCTCCAGAACCCGACAAACGACTGCGTAGCCGCGAAGATAGCCGACCTTGAGGGCGGCGTCGGCGCGATGCTCACTTCGTCCGGCCAGGCGGCGTCGTTCTTCTCCGTTTTCAATATCTGCTCCGCAGGCGACCATGTCGTTGCCGCGTCCGCGATATACGGAGGAACGTTCAATCTTTTCAACGTCACGATGAAAAAGCTCGGCATCGATTTCACTTTCGTTCGCCCCGATGCGACGGAGGAGGAGCTCAACGCGGCATTCAAAGATAACACCAAGGCAGTGTTCGCCGAGACTATCTCGAACCCCTCGCTCGTTGTGCTCGATATTGAGAAGTATGCGCGAGCGGCTCATTCCCACGGCGTGCCGCTGATAGTCGACAACACTTTCCCGACCCCGATAAACTGCCGCCCGTTTGAGTTCGGCGCGGATATAGTTACCCATTCGACCACAAAATATATGGACGGCCACGCGACAAGCGTAGGCGGAGTTATAGTTGACAGCGGCAACTTCGACTGGACTCAGAACGACAAGTTCCCGGGACTTACAACTCCCGACGAGTCGTACCACGGTGTTGTATACACCGAGCAGTTCGGCAAGGCTGCATATATAACAAAGTGCACGACTCAGCTCATGCGCGACCTTGGC
>UMLU01028523.1_pt1 | contig 13916 bp, 7 predicted proteins | sample 1966621 | NCBI WGS metagenome assembly UMLU01 (sample SAMEA4836210, study PRJEB28245) | human gut metagenome | biome: gut microbiome; material: fecal sample | place: Denmark | collected 2008 | reverse complement strand
GCCTGTGGCGGATAAAGGGAGCAAAGCGCTGTCTGAAATAACGAGCAAAAGGCAGTACATTTATGTACAACGCATTGCGGCTATATTTCAGACGGGAGAACACGGTTCGCCGCTAAGGTATAACAATTACATTGTGGCATTTATAAAATATGTTTTACATATAATTTGTGCGGTTACTTGCGGGCGTCCGACGAACGCCCCTACAGAATAACAACAACTTTGCAACATTTATCGGATTTTGTTGCAAACACTATATATTTTTTCTACCCTTGCTTGCGGGCGGATTTTATTCTCTGCTACCGATTATAAATTATAATAAAAAAGGGCTGTAAAAACAACCCTTTTGTAAATTTAAAAATCTAAAATTTTAAAGTGAAATTTGCAGATCGCCAAGTGAATATTCAGCCTCGGATGCTGTATCGTTTTTGATATACCAATACACCTTTGTAACAACAGGATCGGTGTCGGTGCAACCTTCAATCTTCATATTCGTAACAATCGGAATATACGAGCTTTTAGCCGGTTTTTTGCTTACGGTAAGCTCACATTTTGCCGTTATTTTATCACCGTACGCACCCGTAGATGTAACAGTAACAGTAGTCTTGCCTGCCTTATTGGCAATAACCTTACCGTTATTATCAATTGTTGCGACACCAATGTTTGACGATGTGTAAGTCACCGTACCCTGTGCCTTTGCGCTTAAGTCAAATGTCTCACCTACTACAGCTTCTGCTCTAGAATAAAAACTTGAAATTCCGGCAGACTGAGCTGACTGTTTCATAGTTGTAGATGTATCTGCTTTAAAAACACAAGTATTATTCTGATCTGTAATTTCTAAATTATCACCGTACCACGTATCGACACCATCCCAGAGCTTCGCACGGATGTGTTCTGTAGGAATTGTAACATATGATATATTATAATCTACATTATCATAATTAACAGACTTATCTTCAATGTATCCGCTAAGTTTTCTATTAGTAGCATCGGAATCTCCATTCTTCCAAGTGTGCATAGTGTACTTCGTAGGGTCATCCACATTCGTAGCTATATACAAATTCTTCTTATTCACATTACTCGGTGTCTTGGTAACATAAGATGTTGTTTGTGAATCGGAGGTAAATCTCCTGTAGGTTCTGAGGGGGCTGTTCACACCGACAGAAAGGGTGTTAGTTTCCGAATTATTAAGGAACAAAGAAATTGACTGCGGTGCAGTTCCCGTGTTCTTTACCTCTGTACAGAAATATTTTGTTTCATGGGCGGGAACAGTTGTCGAACCACTAAAATCAAACGGAACAGTATTATACTCACTGCCGTCAGGTTTTGAAGCATCATAAGTAACAGCAGTAATATTTTCTCCGTTGGTCACATTGTAATCGCCGCGCCAAGAAAGGGAGTCGCCCTTTTGCACATCAGGACGATTAAACCACGAAAAAGTCGTAGTTGTTCCACACAACAAACACAGTACAAGTCCGAGTACAATAACAAGTGTAAATTTAGATTTCTTCATGGTTTCACCTCCGTTTTCTTAAATTGAACCAAAATCATTAACCCTTACACACTCATATTCAAAATCTTAAGTGCTAATACTAATAGTTTAAGTCAGTTGCTAGGAGTAAAGGTGTAGTATCCGCCTACTTTTCTTTTACCACCATCGAGCTCTGAAGAAATCCAACAAGTGTTATCATCCCCAAAATATGCTAACTTAATATCAACTGTTTGATTAGCTTCATTACTTCCGTTGCTTAATACGACAAAATCAATTAATTTAATTTTTGAAGTATCCAAATCAACAGAATAAATATTATGTCCGTCATGAGATCCAGCTATAGTCTTTAATTCTTGACCGGGCCAGTTTACAGATTTGTCACCATAATATATGTAAAATTTGCTCCAATCAAGAGTATTTTCAAAATAGAATGTCTTGACAGATGAGGATGAAGAAATTGTTGCACTTACAGTTATGTCTGAACCATCGACAAGATAGGTTGAAGAATTACCTGGAAGTGTTTCTGATTCACCTGACGGTTTAGTTACAATAAAGTTACAATAATTACCGCCTGTAATCTTTTCAGCCTTAAGAGTAAGACTTGTACCGTCATAAACCTCACGTGAATCGTTCTCTGCTATCGTGTCAGTACCTGCGGTAACAGTAATATCAGCATTCTCTACATTTGAAACAGTAACTGTATGCTTAATATCACTGCTTGTCTGCCAGTCATTATTCTTAAAATATTTTTTGTCTTGTTGTAAAGTTATATCGCGAGTTTGATTATCATTGCCACCAGTGTTACCATTTGAAAAAATAACATTTTTCCAACTCTCAGATGAAGAATATGAGTAACTCCACACTTTTCCGCCTAAATTCGTCATAGGCTTTCCGAATTTAGTGTCATTGCCCTTATTATTATTATTTTCACCATCGCCCCACATATACGCATAGACATTCGTCCATTTATCATTATAGTTATAAAAGTAGATTGTAGTTGAATCGCTCACAAACTTAGCATACAGAGTGATTCCCTTGCTAACATTATTTAAGGTTATAAGTGAAACATCGTTATTTTCAGTGGAATACGGTTTATTACAAGCCATGTCCGTATACCAACCGGCAAACTTGTAACCTTTTTTGGCAATTGCCTCAACTTTTACATCATTGCCTTCCATAACAGGTTTAGATGAAATTTTATCGGCTTTTTCGTTGCCAACCTTTACAGTACCGGCTGTAACAACATTTTCGTTGTTGTACATCGCTTTGGCTTCTACCGTATACAAAGCCTTAAATCTTGCGTACAGTTCATATGTCTTTACATCGGAATATGGTATATTAATTTTTGTAGAATAGACGTCACCATTTAATGTACAATCTTTAACCGCTACCTTCGGATCTGCTGCATCCTTAGTCGCATACCAACCGATAAAAGCATAGCCTTTTTCAGGCTTAGCATAAAAAGTAACTTCTCCGTTACGATTTACCGTTGTTGTTACTTCAGACGCATAATTATTATTATCAAAAGATACATTACCGGCATCACCGGAAGGAGGATTGTTACCGTGCTGAGCGTATGCTTCTACAGTATAAATATCAATTTTGAATTTTGCATACAACTTCTTGGAGGTCTCAACATTAGCCAATTCATATTTATCACTTGAATTCTCCGGTATACTATTACAGTCTGCATCTGTGTACCAGCCGTCAAAAACATATCCGTCTTTAGCTTTTGCGTAATATGTAACTGTGCTGCCCTTAACAGTATTGAGTGTAATGTGTGTTCCATCGTTGGAATCTACAGTCGAGTTTTGGTTTCCACACTTAATTTCAACTGAGCCGCCATTTGTGTTTTCAGAAAGGCTTGCACCGTCATATGTTCTGACATAAGCCTCAAATGTCAACGACTCAACATAAACGGCTGTAAAGTTATAGTTACCTGAAGCTGTCGGGATAAAATAACCGTTGCTGTCAATGCCGTCTGCCACGGTACTTGTACCGCTGATTACCCAGTTTTTCAATACGAAACCTGTTTTAGGATTTGCTTCTAGCTGAACCTTTGTACCGGGGGTTACAGAAATTGTAGCACTTGTCAAACTATCATAACTAACTTTAGGTTCTCCTAAGGCAGTTCCTGCACCGTTAGTGCCTGCAGTAACAGTAATAGTAGCAGGTGGGTCCCAATAACCTGTTGTAGCAGAAGTAACAACAAAATGCGTTGAATTGCCTCTGTTAGGAGCAGGAATTTTATATGTATTACCGTTATTTGTAAAAGAAAAAGTCATGTTGTTTGCCTTTTCCTTTGCAATATAACCGACCCATTTATTCTTGTCATTAGTAAATGGCATTCTAACTTTACTGTTAGTGTCATTTTTATCCGGAACCATATATACACTTGAAACATTGCCAGTAGCAGGGAGTACATCTGCGGTTTTGCTTGAAACACTGATTTCAATCACTTCGCCCCATGTACCGTATCCGGCATTACTGCTATTATGATCGCCATAGGCGGTGTAGTACATACTGTCGCCTGAATTGAGCGACTTCATATCAGTAGACCAAGTAACACTTCCCGAGGTGAACTTAACTATTGTATCGCCAGCGGCGGGTGTGTATTCACAGGAATATGTATGCGAATTCTCATTAAACTTCATCGTTACAGGAGTTTTGTCACCCTGCTGAAATGTTACACCCTTTGTCCAATTTTTTATATCTTCATTTACGGTACGGTCAACAAAATACACTTTATTGCCTTTTTTGTTCTGAGTTACAATTTTAACATCAGATATTGAAACAGTTTTACCGGCATATTCAGTAGTCGCCTTATCATCCTGAAGCCACACTTTAATATTTATTGTTTTACTGCTTCCTTTATCAACCCTAAACAACTCGGTTGGTTCAGATTCAGGATTAACAACAAAATCGCTAAAAGCACGAACAGTCTCAGGAGTTTGATTGCCCTCTGCTTTACTGACAACATTTTTATTACTTGCCTCAGAACCGCATACAACCGTATTTTGAGTATCGGTATCTGTAATTGCCATTCTTACAAGGTTTCCTGAAACATCTGCACCACCTATAGTTATCTTAGGTACTTGATCAAGGTAAAACTCTGCATGATTCGCGTTAAAGGTTTTATCAACCTTTACATTAAATGAAAAGTCAATATAATTAACATTCTTATCGTTTACATCCGCACATCTGTAAGAATTAGCACCAAAATCAGAAACATCCGATTTCTTTATCGGGAAAAATATATTTTCACCGTCAGCACTTGAAGCCGAAGCAAGATGCACTCCACCCGCAGCACGGAAATATTTAGTCAAGTCAATGGTTTTGCCTGAATAACCATTACCACTGCCAATATCGGCATTAGTATAAACATAGTTGTCAATTTTTGCGCCCTCAGCTTTAATTGTGATTGTTGAAATAGTTTCAACCCAAGCCGAAACGGACACAACCGATATGGCAAGTACTTCAACAAGTGCCACCATAGTGAGTATAAAACCTTTTCTTGTTTTTTTATTCTTGCAAAATGCAAGTCTGTTTTTCAAATACTCCCTTAAAAGAGCAAGTCTTTCTCTCATCGTGACACCTCCTTAATGTGTTAATCAATTAATTTTCCCAATTGCCTACTTTTATGATTTTGCCAGATCCTTCATTTACCAATTCATAGGATATGTTATAAGAACTGCCACCTTCACGCACTACAAATGTATGCTGAATGTTATCAGGCACATCATATCCGCATTTTTTTGTATCTGTATCAGAAATATACAAATCAAATCTTACAAGCTTCGAACCGGCTTTAACACTTGTCCTATTTAGTTTACACTTATCTCCGCTGCTCTCCGGTTTCATTGCATAAGCGGTTTCATTACCGTGTGTATCGCTAAATACGGCTTTTAGTACAAAAACATTCTGACTAAGCAGATTTCTCAGACCTCCGCCGCCGTTATACCAATTATAATCATTAAACCATAATTTGTTATCAATTACGATATCCGCCTCTGCATATGCATCTCCGGTTGTCGGCTGTTGTTCGGTTGTAGTCGGTTCAACACTGCCGCCTGAACTGTTGGGATACTTTGTACCCCAATATCCGATACACGGGGCAACATTTTCAGCAACAGTAGGGGTATCGCCGTAACCGTTACCGTGTACGGCATAATAGGTATTTTCTTTATTTCCTTTTTCAGTTCCGTCATCTGTGCGGTATGTCTGAAGACCGTGTTCTTTATTTATTTGATGTGACCAATTAAACGCTTTTTCACCTTTGCCACTATTATTTGCTTTAATCCAATCATTTACTTCAGCTGTTGTATGCCATACATTATATATTCTGCCTACCTCAACCTCATTAGTTCCGTCAAGCTTAATTTTCTCTTTTACTTTACTATATCGCATAAAAGATATGTTTGTTATTTTATCCTTTGGCAGATAAGCTATCCATTCAATAGGTTGTGGTTTTCCCTCAGCATTAACCTTAGTCTTTGACGCACTCATTACTACTGACTTTGGATTTTGAAAGTTTTCGTCATAATAGGTCATAACAAGGAAACATCCGGCATTGCCAACCCACATGAGTTCCGTATTTTCGTCATTGTCAGCATCACCTTTTGTTTTGTCAACGAAAGTAACATATTCCATATCTTTCCAGTTACTTTCAAGTTCAACTGTAATTGACACATTCTGACCCTCGTAAGCGTCACAGTTCTCTCCGGTTGCCTCAAGCCACGCAACCATGGTTATGTTTTGGGATTTAAGACCGTCAAGAGTAAAAAGAGGAGCACCTGTACCGAAATAGTAGTCGGAAAATGACCTGCCCTTTGCTTGAGTGGTTGTTGCCGAGCCGAGCGAATTAACAGAGCTTACTGCCTGACATTCGTCAGCATAGCTGTCAATAATTGCAGTGGGATCAATAACGGTCGAAGCCTCAGCACTGTTTCTGATGAATGCAATCCTTATTGGGCAAGGATTCTGATATGCCAGATATGTCGATGGCTTTTTGTTGCCGTCAACAGTAATATGTGTTGCACCGTCATAAACTTCTGTCTTTTTTGTATATTTATTTGTTACCTCAACTTTGTAACTTTTTACATATACCTCAACCTGACCGCCTGTTTGACCGGTAAGGGTAAAATCGCTGTATATGTATCCGTTATTTTTATCTCCTACTGTGCCTTCACGAAATTTCATTTCGCTTGTGTCAACGCTTTGTCCTTCAACGCCGTATCCGCGATCTACAGGAAAAAACATATTGCGACCGTCAACACTTGATGCTTCTTTCAGCTTTGCCTGTTTTACGGTGATTGTATTTCTTATTTCTTCACCCTTATTAACTCTCATTCCGGCAGCAGATTCAAGAGAAAAGGGATCTGAATCAATAGTTGCCGTATCTCTTATTGTGAACCATGAAAAGGTAGATACTGCGAAAATACTTAAAACAAGAAAAAGAGCAACATATGAAGTCGTGACCTTTTTTGTGTTATTCAGTCTTGAGTCAACTAAACCGTTGAGAAAGTTACAAAACTTATCTTTCAACTTCATCAAAAATTCTCCTTTCCTACTTTAAAATCAACTTTATTTTGTCTCTTTTGTCAATACAAGATTAACCTTAAATTTTCCGTTTACAAGGGCAAGTCTTGCCTCTGCGTCTTCGCCCTCAATCCACATATTACAGGTTACCATAGCGCCGTAGTCGCCGTAGTATGGATCGGTATCGGTATCTGAGGACTTTTTAAGTTGTGCAATGTTTTGGTTTTGACCAAGCTCATAGGTAAATTTTCCGCCGTCAAAACCATCATTATTCACAACAAACGCCTTATCAACATCAGTACTGCTGACTGTGTGTTGTACTCTATTCGTGTCATAGTATACATGACTGTACGATTCTCCGCTTGGCATATCGTCTGACAAAGTGTACTCGTCAGTCGTCTGCTTCAACAAGATATTCGGAGCCGGCAACCACAGGAGCTTTTTTGAAGGAGGAGCGGATTTATAGTCAACAACCGAGAATCTTACAGCACCAACTACGGAATCTCTTGAAAAATTACCGTACTTGCTTTGATTTTTAATGCCCGTACCGTCTTGAGTTGTGAGTTGAGGAGCATCCGGTTTTATTGTTGATTTTTTGCCTATTGATATATTATACTGCGATTTTGAACGAATGTAAAGGTCAAATGACAAATAATGCTCATTTGCAGTAGGCTCACTCCACTCTGCTTTTGTATCAACATGGGCTTGACCGCCTGATTGAATCAAAGCCGGTTTTCTAAAAAATGTGCCGTCACCGGTTATTTCGGTCAACTGAAGGTTCTCAAGAAATTTGCAATTAGTTTTATTAAGCGTAATATTACCCACTGTATATTTATCATTGGCAGGAGCAGGGGCACCGTGCCCAACAACAGCAATTTCAATACCGTCAGGTGCCTGACACTCAACCTCTATACCGTTGGCTTCGGCTGAACGCTTATCCGTAAACCACGCCTGAATGCCGCAAAAGCCGGCAAGTGCAACAGTGAACAGAACTATTAAATTTTTAGCAATCATTCTGCCCGTTTTTCTGTTGGGCGCAGTAGAGTTTTTCATTTTTGCCCCTTATTCTTTACCAAAGTAAACTGAAACAAATCCGTTTGCTTTCAGAGTTTTGTTATGGAAAACAGTTGTTTTTCTTTTGGTTGCATCTCTTACAATGTTTTCAAAATTCATCACAAACGGTCTGTCAACACCGGAGAATGTAATTACAATCGGCAGATTGCTCATACCTTTCAGCATTGAACACAAATCGTTAAATGCAACAGTAAGATCTGCCTGCTTTTTATAAACATTATATACGCTTGCGCTGCTCTGTGAAAAGCCTGCAAGCACAACACCCTTTTTACTTCTGCATATGCAAAGAGATCTTACGCTTTTCTGTGCGTTTATAAGCTCGTCTGCGATTGAAAGCTTGCCGAATTTTGCAAGCTCTTCGGCATATTTTGAAACAACTGCAACACTGCCGAAGCCGTAGTCACGAACGAACAAATCGCCTGTATCCTTGACAGATTTAATTTCATCCTTAGCAAGGCTGATTTTTTCGCTTGCTTTCTTTTCGGCTTTGCGAATTTCAGCCTGAGCCTCTTTTTTAACCTCGGCAACCTTGGCTTTCATACGCTTTTCACAAGCTTTTTCTGCAAGCTCAACCTTTTTGTCAACCGACTTATAAGCCTTTTTAAGCTCAGAAGCGTGAGCGGCATTGCTTGCGGCTGATGATTTAAGGTTGGCTTCCTTAATTTCAACAAGTTCATTCTTGTGAGTCTCTTCTTTATCTGCAAGCTCTTTAAGATGCTTTTGCTCTGTTTCATTTGCCTTTGCCGCAAAATCCGCATTCAGCTTTGCTACATAAGTTTTATGTTCAGCCTCTGCATCGTTGAATTTATGGTTAAGCGATTCAACCTCTGCCGAATGAGCGTCGTTTATCTGCTGTTTTTCTTCAGCAAAATCGGCATTCATTTTGTTGACTGTTTCCTTATGCTGAATGCGTTCGGTTTGGAGAGTATCAGTGAGCTTCTCATTTTTGTCAGACAAATCGGTAATCTTACGAGCGTCCTCTTCGATCTGCGCATGACATTTTTCAAGGTTTTCCGTAAGAGCCGTAATCTTTGCAAGCTGCTCGGCAACCTGAGTTTCAAGCTCTGCAATATGAGCCTTCTGCTCAGCGATAACAGTTTCCTGCTCTTTCACCTTTGTCTGCAAACGAGCATTCTCCTGCACAAGCACGAGAATTCTGTTATTTAATTCTACTATTTTTTTATTGAGTGTGTCAATAGTCTGATTGAGTTCATCAATCGTTTTATTCAACTCTTCAATAGTATCTTTTAACTGCTGATTTTCTTCCTCAAGCTCGGCAATTCTCTTTTCTGCCTCCATCAACTTGAGTTTTGTCTGCTGGAGCTCTTTCTTAACCTCTTCAAGTTGGTCTTCAAGAGCAGAAACCCTGCCCCTAAGAGTGAGAATCTGCTGTTCTTTCTGATCAATTATAACCTTTAAATTCTTGATTTCATTCGTGAGGTCAAGAATTTTCTTTTCGCGTTCACGGATTTCACGAAGGCGGATTTCCATCTCCTCTTTACGAACAGCATCAAGCTGTGCCTGCATAACCGCCTCGCGGGTCTTCTGCGGCTTTGATTCTTCCTCGGCAATTCGTGCATTTTCAGCGTCGTACTTTTCCTTAAGGATTGAACGAAGTCCCGGGTTTGTAGCAATAGACATCATAAAATGCTGGAATCCCATCGCAAAGTAAACATCCTGCTGAACAGTATCTGTCATTTTGCCGTTGTATTCCTCGCTTACAACCTCAAAGCCTTTACGCTTGTAGCTGTCGAGAAAGTTCCACAGCTCAACCACTCTTTTAAAGTTGGGGTTCTTTTTGAGAAGGTTGGTCTGCATGAGCGGAGGACGAACCTCAGGCTCTTTTGAGATTTCCTTAATCAACTGAGTGTTTAAAAACTCATTAAGGGTTGTTCTGATTCTTCTGATTCGGTCAAAGTCCGAAAGCTGAGAAACATCAAGAACATCAAGGTCATCTGCAAGAGTTTCGTGAGATTCATTTATATAGTTAAGATTAAAATCTACTTTTTTCTCATTAAAATCAATGTGGCGAACCATAGAAATTTTATTATAGCTGTCGTTCGGCACATCTTTCATTTTTGAATATTTATCGTCAACAAAATGAAGCGCTTTGCGAATCAGCGTCATAAGCACACGGTTTTCATAAATAGCAAAGCTTTCTTCGCGCTCAATCGTGAGGATTTTGTTAGGCGTTACCATATCACCCTCAACCTTGGCAATAAAGTTAGTGTGCTGCGAAAGGTGCTTAACAGACTCGGGGCCAATCTTTTTTGCAAGCTCAACTCTAACAACATTGTCAACCTGCTTAATAAAACGGCGCTGTTCGTCTATTGCTTTCTGAATGTACGGAAGTGTTTCCTCAATGGCAACAACCCATTCCATATCAATTACCTTTTCGTTGGTCTTACCGTCGAGCTTATCCTCGCCCTTATCGCCGTCCTTAAGGCCTTCTGTTATGTAATTGTAAGTAAAATCATTTTTCAGAATGTCCTGCATATACATATATGCTCTGAAATATTTACCAAAATCAGCCATTGATTTTTCTCCAATCAGATAGTTTTACCGCTAAAGGAACAAAGTCCTTTCACCAAGCAAAGGGCGAACAGAGTTCGCCCTGAATTGCTAAAATTATACAAGCTTCTTGAGCATACGGAGATAATCCTTGCTCTCAGTCATATTTTCTTCGCCGAAAAGCTCGTCAATATACGCACAAAGGCCATCTATTTCATCACGAATGTATGAAAGATTGAGTGACTCAAATTTTCTAAATACCTTGCGGGCAAGAACATAGTCAAGACCGTCAAGCTCTGTACCGCCTGTTCCGACATAAGCAGGAACAAAGTCACGGAGCTGCTTTACAATACGGTTACCAAAAGCTATGCGGAAATGCTCAATAACATAATCATCCAGAAGGGCAATCTTTTTGAGGTTCTCTTCCGAAACAACAAATTGAACCTTAGCGGCATTGAGGATGTACTCAAAATGTTTGTATGAAATGTATACAGAGTCTGTGAGAGGTGCGTCAAAAGGAACACCCTTTGTGTCGATGTTAATCGGCATAGCACGGTCATAAACCTTATCTGTGATAGCAAATGTCGAGTCATCGTTATTCGCAGTACCGATGTACCACATATTCGGCGGAATTTTGAGCTGACCGTTCACGATATGCTTCGGGTCAGACGGCCAAGAGTTCGGGATGATATCAACAACCCACTCATCTCTTGACGGCATTTCAAGAATTGAAAGCATCTCGGCAAAGTAATACTCAACTCGAGCGATATTCATCTCATCGAGGATTACCGCATAGATGTTTTCGTTATACGATGCCTCATACATTGCACGGAGAAGCTCGGTTTCGTTGAACTTCTTTGTAAATTCGTTGAAGTAACCGAAAAGCTCTGTTCTGTCGCGCCATGACGGCTGAACGGAAGCAACGATTGAAGGATTGTTTACAAACTTACCAAAGGCGTAAGCAAGTGAAGTTTTACCTGTACCTGAAATACCCTGAAGGATAATAAGTCTGGTAGACGCAAACGCAGCAACAAAAAGTCTGATAAGCTTTATATCGTAGTAAAGACCAAGCTGTGAACAAGCAAAGAGTCTGAAACGCTCACAGAACTCGGGAAGTGTGATATCGTTGTCATAAACCGGCGGAACATAATCTGCCCAAAGCTGGTCGATTTCCGTAAGTTTGTAGAAACGGCTTTCGCCTGTGTCCTCTTCTTCGCCGTTGTTGAGCGACTCGATTTCTTCGCCTGTAAGCTCTGAAATCTCGTTGGGGTTAAGACCAATCTGTGAAACCTTCATAGAGAGAATCTTATCCTTTTCAAGGTTGAGTCTCATAACCTCTTTGTTGAGTGCCTGAACCTCTTTAACAAGAGAATCTGTATCTTTTCTTCTTCTGTGCGAACGAATAAACTTTTTTACAGCGACGACAATAAGCCATACGCAAAGTGCAAGCACAGCTACCAGAAGCACAATGGCAATAATCGCAATTACCCATGCGAGGCCGCCAAGCTCCGTGGTATAGGCATTAATAATGTTTACATAAGCGGAAAAATCAAAGGCATTGCCTACTCCGCCAAATAACCCGGTGATTATTGACCATAATGAGCCAAAAAACTGACCGAGAAATTCAAAAAGAAATTTAAATACTGTATCCACGGTACTTCGTCTCCTTAAAAAAATCTACTCTCATCTTCTTTAGGCGAAATTTCATCGCCTTATACTGCGGCGATCGGAAATCGCCGCTCGTTTCCGACGGAAACGGTTTTGGGTTAATGATTTGTTTTTGTATTATCAGAAAATCTGTATTTCAGACGGGAGAACTCGGTTCGCCACCGCAATTAACTGATAATTTCTGTTGTGTTTTTACTATAAGCTGTAACTGTATTTCTTTCTCAGCTTTGATACTGAGAAAGAAATATACCGTTACGATAAACGCTATGAATGCGTTAGGGACAAATTTGTCATAACTTAATCGGCATTATCAGCGGAATTATTGCCGTCAGCAGGTGTTTGTACTTCGGGCTCATTTTCCGCCTTGTCCTGATTTTCTCCGACGGAGGCAAGATATTCCTCAATAGCTCTCTTTTTCTGTTCTTCGGTAAGCTCTGCGGAATCAACCGCAAGCTTTGCCTCTTCGAGAGTTTTTTCTTTATTGTAGGCAAGGAGGTTGAGAATAACTCTGACTGCCTCATAAACAAAGAAAATAATCATCGGAAGCAGAACGCAGAGGAAAAATCCAGGCTGAGTTCTGATAAAGCTTAAAAAGTTACCCACGCCGCCAATCTTCGTACCTGTGTACTTGGCAACAATAGTCGAAGAAGTCTGAAGCTCTTCATCGGGCTCGGGGTTGGTTTTCTTGTTGTCACCCTGTGTTCTGTAGTAGGTAATGTTGTCATCCTTAACAACCTCAACAATTCGGTGAGTATTGAGTTCGGAATTACCGTTGATATCCTTATAAAAAGTAACAATATCGCCTTTCTTATATTCATATGAAGGATCATTTGTAACCTCACAGAAAATAAGATCGCCTGTATTAATTGTATCTTCCATTGAACCTGTCAGAACGCTGAGGGGTGCAACACCGAAAACATTGGGAACCCCTGATGATTTGGAAGTTAGTGACAATGTAACGATTAAAACCGACACTGCCAGAATCAAAACTACAATAATGTCAATTATTATGTTTATTATTCTTTTTACAACTTTTTTCATAAGGGGTCTCCATTGCATTTAGATTTTTGCGAAAAATTTACGAATTAGTTTGCCTTGCTGAATGTAAGGCTGATATCGTTAAGTGTGATTGCATTTTCATCAAGACACTGTGGGTCAGTACCTTCGTACCAAACAACGAGTTTGTAGCTCTTGATATCCTGTGGTTTAAATGTTGTAAGAGATGCATTCTTTGTTGTTGTTGTAACATTTGAATTACCTGAATGCTCACCAACAGTTGTTGATCCGCTCTTAAGCTGTAATGAATTGTCATCATCATCTTTACCGTAAACGAATACTGTCTTACCAGTCTCATCGAGAATAGCTACACGGATAAAGTCTTCATATCTTTCCTGATCGTGAGCAATATCAAGACGCCAGTTTACAGACAAATCATCAGCGCCTGTATCAGCCTTATAGTAAAGCTGGAAAGGCTTCTCAACAACAAAACTAGTAGTTGTGTCAAGCTTTGCGATACTGTTTTCAGCTTCACCTGCTGCGTTGTATGAAGGAGCTAATGCTGTGAACCATGTCTTAAAGTCTGTAGATGATGCAGGCTCAAGTGTTGCAGGGTTTTCATCGTTATAGTTAATCTGTG
>UMLU01045074.1_pt1 | contig 14767 bp, 6 predicted proteins | sample 1966621 | NCBI WGS metagenome assembly UMLU01 (sample SAMEA4836210, study PRJEB28245) | human gut metagenome | biome: gut microbiome; material: fecal sample | place: Denmark | collected 2008 | reverse complement strand
TCATAGGTACACAATGTGACCTATGGGGCGGACCGGACGGTACAGGGCACAAAAAATAAGTCGAGGGTAATTCCCTCGACTTATTTTTTGTTGGTTTCGGAAGTCAACGGCTATGCCGTTGGCTGTCCCCTATGCACTTGGAATGAACAGGTTAAGACTGTCCGGCTACGCTCCGGCGTGATCAGTTTTACGGATGATAACCTTCAGATGATCTTTTTCAGGCGCAGCAGAGCTGAATACGCTACTTGCTGTACGTCCGCCACAGGAACGCGACGATTTGCGCTCTCGTGTAGTCATTGGCAGAGCCGAACAGCCTGCCCCCAATACCTGAGGAACCGCATTGCGGGGCAGAGTTGCCCGCCTCCACAATAGATGTAAAAAAAGCTGCTCCGGCACTTACATGCCGAAGCAGCTTTTTGTCGCGTTGTTTGTTAACGCACAGAAACGGAGTCTTACGCTTGCCTGCCCTCCTCTGTGTGTGATCGTGCGTTCGTGATGCGTGGCTCAAGCCGCAGTGTTTTCCTCGTCGGACTCACCCTCAAAAGCGGCAGCGGGTATAGCATCGAGCGACTGCGCCGTGGAATTGCTGCCAGTGGAATCGTTTATTGTGAGTTCTTTGCCGATGCTTTCAAATCCTTCGGGGAACGCGCTGACCTCATCAATAGTGGTTGTCACGGAGTATGTTGCTCCGGTTTTCGAAACAATGTGCTTTCCGATGCCGCCGAGGAAACCGCCGACCGACGCGCCGGTTGCACCATTCTTGTCGACCGTCATATCCAATACCGTGCAGCCGGTGATGGTCACGCTGCCGTTACCATTGTAATCATTGGAAGAAGAATACTCGTTCTCGCCCGGAATCTGCGTATAGAGCGCATCCGCGTAGCCGATGAGTCCGCCGATCAGGAACTGCGTCCCGCCGCTGTCATTCTTATCGGTGACATTGACGGTCAGATCCTCCACGTTGCAGCCGGTCAAGGTCACGCTGCCCTTGGCGTAGCCGACGAGACCGCCGATGCACTCCGCAGGCAGCAGGTGGGCGGAGTTATAAGCATTTCCTTTCTCGCCCAGCAGGTTCAGATTCATGGTCACATGCGTGACCGTCACATTCTCCGCATTGAAACCATCGCCCACAAAGCCCGCCAGAGCACCGAAAGCATGATACTCGTTGCTGAAGCTATCCACAGCAGCCGTGTAATCCACCGTCATGCCGTCAATGGTCAGGTTCTTCACCGTCACGCTATCTCCGTAGCCATAAATACTGCCTGCAGCACAGTTGGCGATCATCTCGCCGCGTTTCACATTGAAGATCGTGTGATTGTTTCCATCGAATGTGATGCCGTCGACAATGTCTCCATTGTACTTCATATTCACATTGCAGAGATCCAGATCAACACCCAGTGCGTAACTTGCCGCCTCATAGGCGGAATCCTGCACGACCTTAGTCAGAAAATCGTTGGCATTGTAGAGCTGCTCTGTGCCATTGTTGTCAGGTTCGGATTTCCATTGGACACCGACCTTGACGATGGCATCCTGCTCCTCGGCCATTTTCGTCAGCGATTCAGACTTAACCAGACTTTCGTAAGAACCATATTCGTTCTGCTCTTCCTTATAATAGCCGAAATATTCGGCGCCGGGGATACCGGTGGGCAGGGTAAAGACCTGATCGTATGCCACGCTCACATCAATATAGGGAATGCCGTGGTCGTTGGCGTTGCTATACACACCATTTTCCTCATCGTACGCAGCCGTGAGCAGCTTGCCGCCATTTTCAAGCAGCCAGTCTCTCAGCGGCACATTGCCGTCCCAGTCGAAGCGGAGGAAATAGGTCATAACATCCCACTTGGCATAGAGCGTGAGGTCACGGGCGGGCATGGTCGTGCCGCTCCATTCAGTCTGATATGCTTCATCTTCATACCAGCCGACGAAGGTATAGCCGGTGCGTTTGGCATTCGTCATGTCCGTAGAAATCTCTGCGCCGTAATAGATGCTTCCGCCGTTGGGGGCGCAGCCATCGTCCAGATTTACTCCGTCGCCCAGATTGAAACTCAGTGTGTATCGGTTACGGGTATAGTAGAGATCCACCACATTCTGCGCGCTGTCGGCTTTGAGGGTGATTGAGGTGGACGAATCAGCTTTCGGTACAAATCCCTCGAAAGACTTTTGCACATTCACCGCCTGACCGGTCACGCCGGAACTGGTCACAGTATCTTTCAGTACGTAATCCGTGCCGTCCACGTTTTGCAGATAGTAGTTTACGGTGTAGTTGACCTGCCCCGCGTTCCACTTGGCATACAGGGTGATGTTCTCCGCAGGCATGGTGGCTGCGGTAAACTCATTTTCGCTTGAGCACGATTTGTCCGTGTACCAGCCGCCAAAGGCGTAACCCGCTCGGCTCAGGTCATTGGCGCTCGGGGCGGTGACAGCCGCGCCATAACGATCAGTGTGGAATTTGTTTTCTGCGCTATCCGTCCAGCTTGCATCGTTGCCGTTGAGGTCATAGGTCAGCGTATACTCGTTACGGGTGTAATACACCTTGACCACCGTGCTGCCGTCGCCATTGACAGTCTGCTGCTCAAAGCTCTGCGCGGTAAATCCGGGGTAGGGCTTACTTTCGGCGGCAGTAGGCTGACCCGTAGCGCCGGTCTTGGATTCTTTGTCCGCAAGGGTATAGTCATCGTCCGTCACATTCTGCTGATAGTGCTCCACAGTATAGGAGATCCCGCCCTGCGCTGTCCACTTGGCATAGAGGGTGACATCATGGTCGGGCATGGTGGTCGCAGTAAACGCAGTCGTGCAGTTTGCATCCGTGTACCAACCATCAAAGGTGTAACCCGCTCTCGTCACATAGCTCTGCGTCAGGAGCTTGAGCGCAGCGCCCAGACGATAGGATTTAACACCGGGGGCCGAAACCCATGCTGCATCCGCGGCGTTCAAGTCATAGGTCAGACTGTACCGCTTGCGGGCGTAGCTGATGGAAACCGTTCCGCCGTCCTCCGCGCTGACGGTGTAGCTCACCGATTCAGGGATGTCATAGGTGTCGTTCTCCGCCTCCGTAAGGAACTTCGCCGGATTGATGGTAACTGTTTCGTCCGTTTCTCCGGTTCGGGTCTCGGTTGTTTGCGACCACTTGCCGTCTGCACCCTCCTTGCGGAGCACAAGGAAATAGTTGATGTCGTCCGGCTCCCACTTGGCATAGAGGGTAAGATCCTTGGCGGGCATGGTCGTTTCGGTAAACTCGTTTTGGTAGGTTTCGTCCGTGTACCAGCCGTCAAAGATATAACCAAGGCGGGTGGGGGCATCGTTCAGCTGGTCAAGTTGATCGCCATAGCGATAGGGCACAGTGCTTACCTGACCATCGTTTCTTAATATAAGCGTGTAGGGTGCGCGGCTGTAATAGTAATTCTGCCCGCCCGTTCCGTCCGGACGGATGTGGATGCCCGCATAGCCGGGGTGGTGGTAGCCGATTTTGTCCGGCACAAGGGCCTCATCCGGCACAAAGTAGTTGTAGGCGGTGCCATAATAAACCTTGCTCTCGGTCGGCGTTTCGGGATAGGTTCCGTCCTCGTTTTGCAGATAGAAATTGAGCGTGTACGGAATGTTGGTCTTGGGTTCAAACGTTGCCACCGCTACCAATGCGCTCTCCGGCATGGTGGTGCCGGTATAGGGGTGTTCCTTATCGTAAGAGAAGATGTTGCTCTCGTTTTTCAGCAGATAATACGTCCAGCCCGTAAAGTCATAGCCGGTGCGGGCGGGCGTTTTCAGATTGAGCGCCTCGTCGAATTTTCGCTGCTCCCAACCGATGTAACCGCCGGTGCTGCTCAGCTCATGAATGGGATAACCGTCCCGCAGGCGGTCCCAATGGACCTTGACCTTGAGCTGCACCGGGGTGGTGGAAAAGCTCAGGTCTGAGCCTTTGTAGGTGAGCGTCATCACGCAGTCGATCTCTGGCTCGTCGCAGGTCTGCCAGTTATCAAGTGCCAGCTTTATGTGCTGCTGACTGTAATTGCCGCCGTAAACACCGGTGTGATAGGTACTAAAGCGGGGATCGTCAAAGCTGATGTCAAACTTGTTCCAATCATACGTCTCGGTGCGGTCTTTGCCTGTTGTGAGGTCAAATCCGATCAGCGCTTGCACCGTTTGGGGCAAAACGACATCAAGGCCACCGTTTTTCAGATAAACCGTCGGTGTGTCTTCCTCACCGTCCGCATTTTCCATCTTAAATGCCGTGATGGCATGGGTGCTGCCCGCCGACCACAGTGGCGTTTCATCGGTGTATATCTCCGGTGTCCACGAAACCTTGCCCTTAAACGCGGAGAGGTTGGCGCTGATGTCCATGAACATGCCGACTTCCACATACAGCGCGCCCGAGGCGTTGGAGGTTTTGGGTTTCCCCGCCTCATAGTGGAGCGCATACAGCACATACCCGTAGCCTTTTAAGTACGCGCCCAATTTGGCCACAATGCCCACCGTGGCCACCTTCCGCGATATGAGGCTGACGCTGGGCCATATCTCCACACCGGCTCGCAGACCCACCGCACCCATTGCGTACAGCCGCAGATTGTACTGCTCGTTCACAAGATTGTAAGTGCGGGTGGTGGTCCTGTGCTTAAACAGGTAAACGCCGAACACATATCGCTTGGCATTGGTATAGTTGAAGTTCATACCCATGGCCATTCGGATGTTCAGCTCGACCACAAAGTCTACCGTGAGCTCAAACTTGATGATTTTTGCCACGGTCTTTTTCATGCTGAAAATCTGTTTGCGGTACAACTCCACCCAGTCGCTGTCCAACTCCAGCATACTGTTGTACAGCTCCTGCAAGCTGAGCTTGGAAGTGTCGATTTCTTCGCGCTCGCCGCCGGTGTCCTTGCCCTCCAAAGCATCCAGTTTCTTTCCCAGTTTGTTCACCAAGTCCTTCACCTTCGTCACGGTGTCCTTTTCGCCCTGAGAAACAACGGTGGCGTCGAGGTTGATGGCGGTGTAGGTATAAACATTCAGACCAGCCTCCAGATACACATCGCTGATCCAGTAGAAAATGAACTTGTGTTTCCAAACAAGCTTGCCGTGGGTGCTCAGATCCAGTTTCAGCTCCTGAATAAAGGTAGGTGTGACGGTGATGACAATGTCGCCGCCGTCCTTCTGGATTTCCTTCGTGACCTCCAGTTGCAGTTCCAGACGCACGCCGGACAGCGGGTTTCCGGACGCATCCGTAAAGTTTTGCAGTTTCTTTGTAATCTGAGCGCTTTTGACCTTCACACTGGTCTTGCCCCCGCCGTTGGCATTTGCCCTCGCCGGTGAGACAGCGCCGGAGCCTCTTGCATCATTCAAGGATAGGGTAGAAATACCGAGAGTGCCCTCCGGGTCGATGTCAATGGAACGCAGGTCGATCTCATCACCTGCCGTCAGGCCGCTCAGATCCATCTCGTCTATCGCCACGGAAATGCGGTCCGCCACAGTCTGGGCAAAGCCGCTTTCTACGGCTTGACGGGCGATCTGCTTCTCCAATTTTTGGGTGTCAACATCATGCAGCATGGCATCGCCGCTGATGGGGTCAGTGGTGTCCACATCCATGGAGGAGAGCACATCATCTTTAGTGGCATCGGTATAAGTAATCTGATAATAGTCAGAACCGAGCTCATCCGTGGTATAGTCCACAGCCGTGATGCGGCCGTAGCCATCGGACTCTGCGTTTCCGGCTGTATAGCTTTCGCCCGTATAGAACGCAAGGAAATCTCCCACATCAATGGTGGTGTTTTCGTCCAGATTTCCCACACTCGATGCAGCGGTAAAGGTCAGCTCCTCCACGGGAACGAGGATGGTATAGTCGTCGGACGGGTTCTCTTCCTTAGCCGTTTTACGGCTTGCCTTCACCGGCAGCACATCGGGAACGAACAGAACATCCTCCACCGCGGCGGACTGATAGGAATAGGTATTGGTTGTCTTGTTGACCCCAGTGATTTTCACATAGGAAACATCGCCGGTGTTGGCATCGGTGGTTCCGACTGCCACACGCTTTTCAGGCTCGGTGCCCTCATAAATGGCCACGGTGTCACCGACTGCCAAGTCGCCCTTATAAACAAAAGTACCTGTGCTGTCGGAGACAGCATCCATGGCTGTGCCGCCGCTACCAAGAGCAGCGACCGGCATGCTGAGTGCCTTGACCCGTTTGCCGTTCTGGGTGGCATTGCCGATGGCGGTTGCCGGGATGGATTTAACTTCCTCTCTGAGATGCCAGTTCAGCACCGGATCGCCCGCTTCCACGGTGAAGTGGTATTCCCGCACGGAAGGTGCTGTACCGTCAAAGTACAGACTGTTATCTTCCAATACCACCTTATAAGTGCCGCCCTCTGCCCATCCGCCTGCGGGCGGCGCAACGGTGTAGGTGCCATCGTGATTGTTCCTGACGCTGCCGACAACGAGGATCGTATTGCCGTCCGCGTCCACTTTGCTGGTGGGCTGCTCCGTGCCGATCAGACTGATCTTGCCCGTCAGGTCGCTTTCGGAATCGCTGTTGACGCGGATCGTAAAGTTCGGTCCGACATCCGTCGCTCCGGCGTAAGTCGGTGTTTCCACGCCCTCGATCGCATCGTAGTCCACCATCTTTGCGTAAAGGGACAGATTTTCGCTGAGCGGATCACCGTCGGCAACGGCCTTGTTATAGTTTTCATCATAATACCAGCCGACGAAGGCTTTCCCCGCTACCGAAGGCGTGGGAAGATTGGCAAGGGAAAGCGCAGAAGTTGTCTGTGTAAAGGTGGAAGTTGTTCCATCGGGCAGATGTAGCGTGATGGTATGCGTTGTGCTGTCGGAGCCGCTTCCACCAGAACTGCCGCCAGAGGAACTGTTGCCGGAGGAATTGCTGCCGCTATTCGGCTTGCTCTGATCTTCCTTCTGGGGTGTCTCACCCGATTTACGCCCCACGATGCCGGGTGCTGAATACCAAATCTCCACCGCCTCGTCCGCACGCATACACAGCGTCGCCATCTGGGCGCGGGTAGCATTGCCTTCGGGGGCAAAGCGTGTGCCGTCACCGTTCAAAAGCCCCTGTTTCCAGAGCTTCAGCACAGCATCCTGTGCGTAGGCGGGAGTACGCTCCAGATCCGCAGGCGTAGTGGTGATATTTGCGCCGGTCGCATAGTCCACTTGGAACGCTTCAAAATACCGCACGAAGAATGCTGCCATCTGTGCCCGGTTGATGAACGCATCGGGAGAGAATTTTCCGTCATCTGTACCTACTGTGATGCCGTACCTTGCTGCCCACTGCACATAGGGGGCGTAATACATCGTCTGCGGCACATCAGAAAACGGCGTCTCTCCACTGTGATCATCTGGATTTACACCAGCCATGCGCCCAAGCACCGTCACGAACATCCCCCGGGTCATGGTGCCGCTGGGACTAAATGTGGCAGATGAGGTGCCGTTGAATATACCGTGGGAATAGACGTACTCCACAGCCTTGGCACACCAGTCCGAGGACTTTACATCCTGAAATGGCATTGTCTGGCTGGGCTGCTCCGCCCTGCCGCCGTTGCCTGCGGCAAGTACCTCCATGGGCAGCATCGTTACCAGCAGGACGATACTCAGCAGTCCGGCCACAAACCGGTTCCATTTTCTCCTCATCCAATACCCCTCCTCATTTTTTAATTGGATGTGCGGAAAGTACGCCTCCCTCTCAGGCGCACGCCTGAGAGGGTTTTGCACGCAAGCCCCTCCACAGCATGATGTTGCACTTTTATTTTACCATTCCCATACCGTGCTGTGTTGTGTTGTTTAGGGGCAAATTCGTGTCGTTTAGGAAAAAGAGCCCTTTGCCGCTTGTGCAGAGGAACACACTTTGTTACAATGGCAAACAGGAAAGGAGGCGGTATCATGGAGCCTCAGCACAGAAAGATCTGGCCCGCAGCCACTCTGTTGATCCTTGCTGCCGCTGCAGCGGTCTTCTGCCTGTTCCGCCTGTCTCAGCCGGACAGGATGCAGACATCGCTTCTTTTGAACTGCACACAGACGAACCGGAACGGTTGGACCTTTGAGACAGAAAGCGGTCCGGTAGAACCTGTATTTGGCTTCGGCGGCTATCTGGATGGTATTCCGGTGGACGGAGACATCCCGGTGGCGGCGGAGCGGGTCATGGAAGATCCCGGTCAGCGGGATCTGCTGCAATTTTTTGGCTTTGGCGCGGGGATACAGGTGTTTCTGGATGGTGAATTGCTCTACACTGACTTTCCGAACGAAGAAAACCGTGCGGATGCCTTTTGGGAAAATGTGGATTTCAGCAGCATTTCCCATGACGGCCTGTGCATCCCGCTTCCTATAGACTGCGCTGGGAAGACGCTGCGGATTGTCACCTACGGCGCAGCCCTCAACGGTTTACTTTACCCTGTTTTCCCATCTCTGGTCAGTCGCTTTTCCGATTCTGTGACCGCTGTTTCCAGCATTGTCTGGCCCATGGCAGCCATCACAGCACAGGTCATACTGGCGCTTTTCCTGCTGCTGGTTTTCCTTTTCAGCGCCCAGACGGGGCCGTATCTGTGGAAACTGCTGCCGCTGAGCGGCTATTTTCTGCTGACGGCGGTGCCTGTGGCGTGCGGCTCATTCTTCGCGCTTTCTGCCGGATTGGATACAACGGGCAGCCTGACGGCCTGGCTCTGTCTCATTTATATTGACCTGCTGTTCTGCTTTCTGGCCATTTCCCTGCATGGTTGGAAGCGCCGGATATTGTTGATCGGAGCGGCGGCGCACATTTTGTGCTCGGCCCTGCGGTGCTTTACGTCGGTCACACTGTTTTACGGCAGGCTGATGGACTGGCTTGGCTTTGGCCTGTTCCTGCTGGCGGTTCTTTTGATGCTGCTCTCTCATGAACGGATGCTCCGTCGGACAAGCCTCTGCCTCTGCTGCGTCGCAGGCGCGCTGTTTGCCGCATGGTGCGTCAGCCGGTTCGTGGGCGTGGAATATCTCTATCCACTGAGCAATCCCGTCACCTCCCTGCTCTACGGCAATCCGAAAGCGCTGTATACCCTACTGTGCGCTGTGACCGGTCTGCTCTGTGCAGTGCAGGTGGTGGCGGAGTTCATCCGCACCGCCTTCTCCCGCCAGCGGCAGATGATAGCCCTGCAAAGCCGCAGCCAGCAGGCCCAGGAGCAATACAGGCAGGCGCAGGAATCCCTTCGGAATGTATCGGCCTTCCGCCACGAGTGGAAAAATCACGTAGCTGCCTTGTGGACTTTGACGCAAAAGCAGAATCTGGACGCCATCCATGACTATCTAAGCCATCTGGACGGACAGCTGGAGCAGCTTTCCCCCAAGGTCTACACGGCGAACCCGACAGTCAATACCATCTTGCAGCGCGTTGCCGCGCAGACGCAGGAGCTGGGCATTGCGTTCCGTGTCAGTGCCCTGCTGCCGGAGTCCCTTTCCATCGATGAGGGTGACCTTTGCGGCTTCCTCTTCAACCTGCTGGACAATGCTTTGGAGGCGGCAGCCAAGGTGCCGCACGGCGAGATCATCTGCTCACTGCAAATCCGCCAGCAGTACCTTGCCATCCGCTGCGAGAATACCTATGACGGCACGGTACACACGGATAGCGCCGGAAATCTTCTGACCACGAAGGATGATCCCGCCGAACACGGCTTCGGTCTGATGAAGATGCGCTCCATCGCGGAAAAGTACGGCAGTGTGCTGGATATAAGTTATGACAAAAACCGCTTCACCGTGATGACGGCACTACGGCTGAAAGCATGACCATATTGCGGAAGCCTTTCCTCCAAGCCGAAAATATGCCCCGCTGTTGAGCCACTACGGACTGAACAGCGGGGCGGTTTTCTGTATATAAATTAAATGCGGTTGAGATAGCGGACGAATCGATTTTGGAACTGCACCATATAGCGCCGCCCGATGCTCACCTCACCGCCCTCCAGCAGATATACCGTCCTGCCGCTGACCTCCCGGATGTGGGAGAAGTTTACCAAAAAACTGTTGTGGCAGCGGCAAAAGTTTTCTGCGGGAAGCGTTTCCTCCGTTTGGCTCAGAGAACAGGGGAGAAACTGCTCGCCGTGGATCGTGTGGAGAACAGTGCCGTGCTCCCGGCTTTCTGCATAAAGGATATCTGCAATCGGCAGGACAAATGTCCTACCGCCGACATGGATGGATACGGTCTTGGACTGGTGATGGAGCCGCAGGTCGGTTTCAATGGCCCGTGCCAACTCTTCCCGCTTTACCGGCTTGAGCAGATATTGAATCGGGCGGACCTCATAGCCGTCCTTCAGATACTCCGAACTGCCTGTGAGGAAAAGGATACTGGTACGGTCATCCGTCATGCGCAGCTTTTTCGCAAGCTCCATGCCGCTCTCGCCACCCATAAGAATGTCCAGGCAGAGCAGGTCAAACCGCTCACCGGACAGCAGTTGTGTTTCCAGATCCTCTGCCGAGGAAAACGCAGCAATACGATGTTCGATTTCCAGGTCGGTGAGGACTTCGCCGCACAGTGCCGCCGCTTCCTCCCTCGTATCCTTTTGATCTTCGCAGACCGCCACTGCATACATCGCTCATCACCTCCCGGAGATCAGATAGATTTTAGCACAGATTTTATTTTTTTACAACAAAGCCGTTTGTTCGGGCATTTCAAACATCGACGGATCAGCGCGCACGCGACATGGAGTAAGCGGTGACTGATCGAGTTGAAGAAACGATTGTCCTGGTCATGTTATGCCGCTAAGAAAACTATCTGGATGTGTAATGACTGAAAAGCCTTCCTTGCTGATCACAACCACATGATTGTAATCTATGCTAAGGAAAAACCAGCACAAACCATCAAGACCTTCCTACGTTTTCTTTCGTGCCTGAACATCGCTCTTCACTTTATAAGTGCTTCGTTCAGCACGCCATAGACCTCCGCCAAGGCGCGGACATACTGCGGGAAGTCGCGCCGCAGCTCACTGTCCTCCCCCGGCGGCGGGATCGGTCGCCGCATCATGCGATGAACAGCCCTCCACATTTGCAACCTGCTGCCGGGATAGGATTCTCTCAGCTTCTCGACCGCGCGGTTCTTCGCCTTCTCCACGGCGGACTCCTTCATCATGTGATACATCCCAATCTCTTTCAAGGTCGCCTCCGAGTATCCGAACACGCCGCAGGTCTTGCCGAGAATGTCCCTGTCCTTCTTCGACAAGGCGTCGAACAGCTCCCGGAGAAACTCGACGCAGACCTTGCGGTACACGGCCTGCTCCGCCGAAACGGAGAGCATCCCCGGCATCAGCCGCTCATAGGGATCGCCGTCATAGCCCTCCGGGACAAGATCATGCACACCGAGGAAATGGGTATTATAGCGAACGTATCGGCTGACACGAGCCTCGGGAATGCCCAACTCCTCCGCGATTTCACTGGTATCCTTCCATGCAACATGATACAGCCTCTGCGCCTGCCGGACGGCAGCCATCTCGTCCTTGCTCAACGCCATGCAGCCAATATTCTGCTCCAGCCAGCGGGTCATGCGCCCCTTCAAATGCGGGTAGAGATAGGTGGTGAGCGCGGCGCGGCTTTCGTCATATTCTCTGCTCTGTATCCGCGTCAGAAGCTCTAACGCGCCTTCGCCGCAGAGATCGTCCAGAATCGTTTTCGTATACGTGGAAAACTGATTTGGATGATGCTGATCCGTCATCAGGCAGTTGAATTCCGCCGCGGTTTCCTTGGCGATGCCGCGGATCAGACCGATATTTTTATGGTACAGCTTTTCCAGCGCGGCCTCATCGCCGTCATAATATTGGCGAATTAGTTGCTCGTTGGTCATGCTTGCTCACCCGCCTTTTTCTTCGGCGGACGGCCCCTCGGATTGGCCGTTCTGGTGATCCCGCAGTGCTGGTAGACATTCTCGGACGAAACGCTCTCTTCAAAGGCCTCTACGGAGATATTCGCATCACGCAGAGCGTCATAGAGTAGATCCCGCACATAGTCCTTGGCTTTTCTTGCGTCCTTCTGTGAGATTGCGTTCCGAGACAGATCCTTCGTGATGCGGGCAAAGGCGGTCACCTTGACTTTGACCTTGGGAATGTCCTTCGCCAGCTCCTTCTGCACCTCCACAGAACCAAACTGCCGGCAGGTGTAGCCGGGCGCGTGGGGGCACGCCCCTTCGCAGTACAGCGCGTGGACGCCGCTCTTGAGCAGGAAGTACCGTCCACAGATGATGCAGCGGCGGACGTTGTGTCCGCTGTTCAGCGCCAGCATAAAATCCGCCTTCATCAGCGCCTGCAAGCTGTCGGTCACGTGCTCCTGACAGATAGCGACAGAGCCGTCCGGCAGTGGCCGCGGCACATAGGAAAGCTCGTAGGCATCGTGGGTCGTATAGCAGTCGCCATTGTTGCGAATGGGATTGACGATGAGCTTTTCCGCGATACGATCATCATTGTAGAAAACGTAGAGCGCCTTCGCATACTCCTCCGGACTGTTGTGTTCCAGCTTGGATAAGCCAAACCGGATAAAATTCTGAATGGTCTCGTTGAAGGCGCGGATGTCATGGAGGTACAGTGCATAGCGGCCAAGACGCTTTTGGTAGTCACGCCATGCGTCCCTGGTGGGACCGAAGGCGCGGAGCATCTCATAGTAAAAAGCCATTCCATCTTCCAGATCTGCCTCACTCGGATGGAACAGGTCGAGGGGAGCGTCTTCGTCGCGCTGGGAGAATTGATTTGCCACGCGCTCAAGCTGTCTCTTTTGCGCTTCCGCTGTCGGTGCTTGATCCTCTGTGGGAAATACGCTGAATTGCTCCGTGATCTCCCGTATGGCAGAGAAGAAAGCGTCCTCGTCTTCGTCCAGCAGCAGGCGGAACACCTGATACCGGCGCAGCTTCTGGCAGAGCGCATCCATCTTCTCATTCAGCTTCCACCAAAGCGCTATGTCCCGCTTCCGCTCATATTCTTCCGCAAGATCGGTGATCTGTGTCATACGCTTTTTCAGGCGCATGTATTCGTCCGGAGATAGATTCAACAGGTCGGCGGTCAGCATACCGGCGGTCAACTGCTGGCCGTTCAGCTCCAAGGTGCTGCCATAGGTGTAGAAAATGACGCTGCCTCCCATGTGTATCCTCCCTCGCAAAAATTGTCCTACCTGATTTTTAATTTGTCCGCTCTTTTTCTCAGCATAGCATGAATTCCTCCACAATACAAGCAGAGGGAAGAAACCACGTGCCGTTCCGTGGTAACGCCCCTCTGTTTTTCGCTCTCATCGTTCCGATGGGAGCAATATTTTTAAGGAGGATTCGAAATTGAAAAAAGAAAACCGATTGCTGACCATCGACGGTGAAACGCTGATGAGTCAGCCGCTCACACCGCTGAACTTCGTGGTGGATACGCTGCTCTCTCAGGGCCTGCACATCCTCGCAGGCTCTCCCAAGGTGGGAAAATCATGGCTGGCGCTGTGGCTGGCGGTCACGGTGGCGAAGGGCGATCCCGTCTGGGGCATGGGTGTGAAACAGGGCACCACGCTCTACCTCTGCTTGGAGGATTCCACCCTCCGCATCCAGAACCGCCTGTTCGAGATCACGGATGACGCCCCCGCCAGCGTCCACTTCACCACCAACAGCAACACCCTTGGCAAGGGCTTGGAGGAACAGCTCCGTGCGTTCCTCTCAGAGCACCCCGACACGGTACTGGTCATCATCGACACGCTGCAAATGATCCGCGGTGCCGGTTATGACAACACCTACGCAAATGACTACCGCGACCTCTCCGCACTGAAGCGTATTGCGGACACCCACGGCATCGCCATTCTGCTGATCCATCATCTGCGGAAGGAGCTTGCCGACGATGTGTTCAGCCGGATCTCCGGCACAACGGCTATCAGCGGCGCGGTGGATTCCAGCTTCACACTCATTGAGGACAAGCGCGGCAGCGGCAAAGCGACGCTCTCCTGCATCGGGCGCGACATCGAGTACCGAGAACTGACGCTGGAGCGCAACGCGGAAAATGTGTGGGAGCTGGTGTCGGACAGCCGGACACAGCCGGAGCTGCTGGGCGGCCGGATCGTCATTCTTCTCTCTGAGTTGATACGTGACCGCACGGAGTTTATCGGCACTCCCACGGAGCTGTCCGCGCAGATCGACCCTGCGGGCAGCGAGGGCATCACGCCGAAGAAGGTATCTCGTCTGATCCTGCAAAGCGTTGCCGCACTAAGCAAAATCGGTATTTCCGCCGTGGTGCGCCGTAGCAACGGAAAGCGGCTTATCGAACTGCGCCGTGCCGAAAGTGACGATGCACAGGATACCCAAGCTGTTGACCCTATCGACCCTGCCGATGTCTCAGGCGGTGAAAACGCCCCGTGTTTCGGCGTGTGAGCCGCTGTGTGCGCGGTTCGGGGCTGGGGTGGCGTGTGTACCCGCCGAGGGGATCTTCAGCCCGCACAGGGCAAATTCCGGGACGGCATAAAAACGGCAAATACGCCGCCGTGACCCGCGGGCGTCCAGCGTTTCAACGGCATGAAGCGCACGCCGAGGGTAGTGATACCACCTCACACAGAAGTGCCGAAAAAGCACTGTGTGCAGGAGGGAACAGCGTGTCCGTCGGCGCAGAGCACCCACTCTGAGAAAGCCGTTTTTTCTGCTGAAATAAACCCCGCGCCGGGTTGTTCCGACACAGCCACAGCAACTGGAGGGTAAGTGATACCCCCCACACAGAAATGTAAAAAATATAACACGGGAGTTTTTATCACCGCCCCCAACAGGGTTCCCGCCGAAACCCAGCGAAGCGGTTTCGGTGGGAAGAGGACGAGCGACAGAGAGAGC
>UMLU01032070.1_pt1 | contig 14909 bp, 10 predicted proteins | sample 1966621 | NCBI WGS metagenome assembly UMLU01 (sample SAMEA4836210, study PRJEB28245) | human gut metagenome | biome: gut microbiome; material: fecal sample | place: Denmark | collected 2008 | reverse complement strand
GTGTGCTACAGGCTTTAAATGAAGGCAATATACAGATTCCGGAGCAGGTGGCGGTTTTTAGCATCAATGATGTGAATATTGCAAAGTATTTATCACCACCCCTTACTACTATTCATATTGATATTCCATGTATCTGTGAAACCGCGCTTGATCTGTTGCGAAACAGGGTACTATATGGCGGACGCGTAACCAAGCTGGTGTTTGTAAATGGAATTCCAGTTTTCCGGAAGAGTTGTTGAAAAAAAGATGTTCGATTGCGGACATCTTTTTTTGTGCCTTTTTTGTATATATTGCATAAAATACAAAAATAAAAATTGGCAATATAGTGAAAAGTGTATTTGCGAGTATTGACATTATTAGGTTTAGATGATACATTCTTAATAAGTAAACAATTTACTTGAAAATTAGTAAAGATTTAATTTTAGAAAAGGGGGAACATTTATGAAAAGGAAGTTATTACATGCAGTCCTTGTAGCGAGCATGGCAGTAGCATTGTCAGGATGTGGAAACACATCTGGTATTAATGCTGATGCGGAGGAAACACAAAAAGCTACAGAAACAGAGAACATTGAAGAGGAGAGAGGCACAGAAGTTGCTGCCGCAGAACAGAAGGAAAATACAACAGGTACGCCAGATGAAAACGGAAATTATCTGATCAACGGAAGTTTTGAAGAACCAGATTTTTCCGGATGGACGGTGACAAACAACAATGATGTTACAGAGGAGTTAGATGTTTATGATCGTGAGACAGACTGTTTTGCAGGTGCACAGTCACTGCATTTTTATTCAGGAAACAATCCGGTGGATTTTTCCATGAAACAGACAGTGAGTGGACTTGAGGATGGCACCTACAAACTAACCGCTCATATTCAGGGTGATGCAGCCGGGGATGAAAATCCGACCGTATATTTTTATGCGCTCGTGGATGGCGAAGAGGTAAAAGCAGATGGAAAATTGCAGGGGTATGTTAACTGGTATACGGTGGAAATCCCGGGCATTACACCAACGGACGGAGCAATCACAGTAGGAGCACACGTGGCAACAGCACCGGGCGGCTGGGGAACCATTGATGATATTACACTTGTGAAGGAGTAGTTATGAAATTTATTAAGGGTATGGATATTTCCATGGTGAAAGAACTGGAACAATATGGTGCGTCCTATCGGCTGAACGGGGAAAAAGAAGATCTGTTTGCAATTTTAAAGACATGCGGAACCAATAACGTAAGGATTCGGATTTGGCCGGATCCCTACGATGAAAACGGAAATTCTTACGGGGGAGGTGGAAATGATCTGGAGACCACCATTGAGATCGCAGAAAGAACTGTACAAAGCGGTATGGATTTTATGCTTGATTTCCATTATAGTGATTTCTGGGCAGATCCAGCCAAACAGGTAAAACCGAAAGCCTGGAAAGAATTAAGCGGAGAGGCACTGGAAACAGCGGTGTATCTGCATACCGTAGATACGTTAAAGGCATTGAAAAACCACAAGCTTGTGCCGACTATGGTGCAGGTTGGAAATGAGATTACAAAAGGGCTGTTGTGGCCGGACGGTTACATCGAACAGACCGAAAATATGGCACATCTTCTGCAGGCAGGGATTAAAGGGGTGCGCGAGGAGTGTCCGGACGCAAGGATCGTATTGCATCTGGATTTCGGAACGGATAATAAAATGTATCGACAGTGGTTTGATCAGGTTTCATCGTATGCACTGGATTTTGATATTATTGGAATGTCGTATTATCCGCACTGGAACGGAAGTCTTTCACTTCTTCTGGATAATATGAATGATATCAGCAGCCGGTATGACAAAGATGTACTTGTTGCAGAGACTTCGATTGGTTATACTACGGAAACATTTGGCTGCAACGGAATCGTTTATTCGAAGGAGCATGAAAAAATCACTGGATACCCGGCAACACAGCAGGGGCAGGAAGCATTCTTGCGGGATTTGTTTGCAACGGTAAGAAGTGTAAACAATAAAAGAGGCATCGGTGTGTTTTACTGGGAACCGGCATGGCTGCCAATACCGGACTGTACGTGGGCAAGTAAGAGTGGCAGCAAGTACATGAAAGACAAGATGACAGCAGGAAATGCCATGGCAAATATGGCATTGTTTGACGAAAATGGAAACGCAAACAGTGCGCTGATAAACATGAAAACAATGTAAAGGAGGGCAATCATATGAAGAAAAAATTAATAACAGCTGTGCTGGCTGTAACAATGGCAGTGGGAATGTTGACTGGCTGTGGAAGTGGAACTGGAACCGGAAAAAAGGAAGCTTCTGGGGAAAAACTTGTGATTTGGACGAATATGAACGTGGAAGTGGATACCATTCAGAAATATGCAGATGAATGGGGAGAAAAGAACGGACGAAAGGTAGAAGTCATTCACCAGTCTCCATCTGTCCAGCAGTTTGCACAGGCAGTAAAAAGTGCTTCCGGACCGGATGCTGTGGTGGGTATTCCAAATGACCAGCTTGCAGATTATGTAAACGCAGATCTTACTGCAGAAGTGCCGCAGGATCTGTATGCGGATAAGGATTTTTCCGATGCAGCCATCCAGGCATGTTATGTAGATGGAAAACGATATGCAGCGCCACTTTCCGTAGAGACTACTGCACTGTTTTACAACACAGATCTTGTATCGGAAGTTCCAAAAACATGGGAAGAACTAGTCGATCAGGCAGCCACAGACGGAGGTGTACAGTTTGATGCAACAAGCATATACTACGATCTTGGTTTTGTGAGAGCCTGCGGAGGTTATATTTTTAAATATCAGGATGGGGCATATGACACGGCAGACATCGGTCTTGATAATGAGGGCAGTGTGGAAGCCTATGCCTTTATCAATGACCTGTGCAATAAATATAAACTGATCACGGCAGATGTGACAGCCGATATCGCAAGAAGTAATTTCCAGAACGGAAAATGTGCTTATTATATTGGTGGACCATGGGACATTGACGGTTTTACCTCTGCAGGAACTAAATTTGCTGTAGCAAAAATGCCAACTTTCCACGGACAGCCGTTTGTGACCCCGGTGGGTACACAGGTAAGTTTTGTGAGCAACAGCAGTAAAAATCAGGATGCAGCATGGGATTTTATTTCCTATCTGATGGAAAACGGTGCACTTGGCATGTATGAGGCGGGTGACCGTATACCGGCAAAACTGGCAGATCAGAAACTTGATGAGATCCAGAGTAATGCATACACACAGGCATTTGTCGAGCAGATCAATGATGGAGAGCCGATGCCGACCGTATCAGAAATGGGACAGCTCTGGAGTATCCACACAAACAATATCCGTTCGATGTGGTCTGGGGAGCAAACACCAGAGGAAGCTGCCAAAAATATGGTTACGCAGTTGAAAGAAGCGATTGAATTGATGAATTCAGGAAAGTAGTGATGGCATGAGAAAGAAAAAGAATGCGCTTGGGTATACTTATCTGGCACCGGCACTGATCTCGATTCTGTTGGTGACATGTCTGCCAATTATTTATACGGTGATTTTATCTTTTACTAATTACAACATGTATCATCTGACAGATTACACGTTTGTGGGTCTGGAAAATTATCTGACCGTATTTTCCGGAAGTATTAAAAATGTGTTTTTCCCGGTACTTGGGTGGACGATTTGTTTTGCGCTGTTAAGTACGGCAGGTTCCTATGTAATGGGACTGATTCTTGCCATTTTGTTAAACAATCCGCATATGAAAGAATCAAAAATTTACCGTGCAGTGCTGATTGTTCCGTGGGCATTGCCATCTACGATTGCAATCCTCGCATGGCAGGGACTGCTAAATGAGCAGTATGGTGGAATCAATAATTTACTGCATACAATCGGTATTGCCTGGAATGTACCGTGGCTGACCAATCCATTCTGGGCAAGGGCTGGGCTGATTATCGTGAATGTGTGGCTGGGATTTCCCTATATGATGAATGTCTGTCTTGGTGGACTACAGGCGATTTCTGGTGAATACTATGAGGCGGCTAAAATGGATGGGGCATCAAAATTTCAGTGCTTTAAGAGCATTACATTGCCGATGGTGACAAAACTTTCCATTCCTCTTGTAATTTCCTCGTTTGCGGCTAATTTTAACAATTTTGGAAATATATATATGATTACACAAGGTGGACCAGCGAGAGTGGATAACCAGTTTGCGGGTTATACGGATATCCTTGCCAGTACCACCTATAAGATGACCACATGGTCGAACCGGTATGAACTGTCTGCAACGTTCAGTGTGCTGATCTTTATCATTGTCGGAACATTTACGCTGATTAATATGCGGCTGTCCGGCTCATTTAAGGAGGTTGATTAAATGAAAAATAAAAAGAAAATATCCGCCTCAGAACAACGGACACTGTGGGGAAGCAGAGTGGTCATATGGATCACAATGATCGTGGTGCTGTTTCCGGTCATATGGATTGTTATGTCCTCTTTTTCCGCGGGTGACAGCTTTTTCCTGTCCTCATTGTTCCCTGAAAAATTCAGCATTGAACATTATGTGGAACTGTTTCGGGAAACGGATTTTGGAATCTGGGTTTTTAATTCCCTGAAGTTTTGCTTTATTGTAGCAATCATACAACTTGTGCTTACTTCACTTGCAGCGTATGCGTTTGCAAGACTGCGGTTTGTGGGAAGAAAATATGGACTGATGGCACTTTTGATATTACAGGTGTTTCCAAACAGCATGGCAGTTGCCGGATACTATATTTTAATTTATAAGTTCGGGCTGGTGGACAACAGCTTTGCGCTCATTCTTGTGCTTGCAGGTGGAAGTGCTTACAATATCTGGTTACTTAAATCTTATATCGATGGACTTCCGGTGGAATTGGATGAAGCTGCAATGGTGGATGGAGCAAATGAATTCCAGGTTTTTTATAAGATCATCATCCCGCTTGCAATGCCACAGCTTGCCGTGATCTTCCTGTTTTCGTTTATTGCAACATACAGTGAATATGTGATTACCTCAATCTTTTTGCAGACACCGGGAAAAATGACGCTTGCACTCGGACTGCAGTCTTTTATCAGCGATCAGTTTGCTGCGCACTGGACTTTGTTTGCTGCAGCAGCAGTGATTTCATCCCTGCCGATCATGATCATCTTTATGTGCTTACAGCGATTTATTCAGAATGGATTGGTTGCCGGAGGGGTAAAAGGATAAAATGAAATATCATCGGGGATTCTTCATGAAGATGGCAAAATAGGGACGAATGAGGATTTTTCCGGATTAGCGGGTCTTTTAGAATCTGCAATTTCTGGAGTACGTGCTTCTGCTGCATCAAGTACCAAAATTATGCTTCATCTGGATCAGGGTGGAAAAAATCAGTTGTATACCTGGTATTTTGGTGGATTATTGAAAGAGTCACCAAACTTGGATTTTGATGTATTTGGATTATCTTATTATCCAATGTGGCATGGAACCATGGAGGGGCTTCAGTATAATTTGAATTACTTGGCGACCACCTATAATAAAGAAGTGTGTGTTGTAGAAACTGCGTATGCATGGACAACGGAAGATGGTGATGGTGAAGGAAATGTATTCATTAGTGGAGATGAAGAAGTTGGAGGATATCCTGCAACAGTAGAAGGACAATTTGAATTTATGAATGATCTGGAATCAATCATTTTAAATGTACCAGATGACAAAGGTATTGGATATTTTTATTGGGAACCAGAATGGATACCTGTAGAAGGCGGAACATATGCTACATCTGCAGGGGTTGCGTATAAAAATGATACCGTAACGCCAAGTAATACATGGGATAACATGACGTTGTTTAATTTTCAGGGAAATGCATTAGATTCTATTAAGGTGCTTAATAAACCGTGTGAAAATTTATTGACAAATATCAGTTTTGAACAGAATGGGATAACTACTTCACCGAGTGGATGGAATGTATGGACAAGTGATTCGTCAGATGAAAATACTGTAAGAACAGAATATGGTGATGCATATGATGGAGATTACAAATTAACATTTTGGGATGATAAAGAGTATTCGTGTTCTGTATATAAAACGTATACAAATATTCCGAATGGAACATATAAATTCTCAATTTGGGCAAAGACAAATGGGAAACAGGATGTTTTACAACTTTATGCAAAAAATTATGGAGGAAGTGAGCTTGATACCACGATTGAAACAAGTGACATTAATTGGAATATTTTTAGTATAGACAAGATTGTTGTTACAAATCATACGTTGGAGATCGGGGTTTATTCTGTAGCAGGAGCAAATGACTGGTGTAACCTTGACTTGGCAATGTTAAGAAAAATTGATTAATTATATTTAAAATTTTTAAGGGGATGGTTTTGATCGTCCCCTTAATTTTTGAATTGTTCTTTGACTGGTGGAATCTTATGAAAAAGAAAATATGGAATAGGTGCAGAAAAAATGGTACGTTATGATAAGATTTTTTCTATCATTGATATTAAAGAAGAAAATATGAAAAAGTGGGGGAAGTGCTTCCATTTTATAAGAATGTACAAAAAGAGGGGGTTATTCTTTGGAAGGCAGCTTAAAAGAACTTGCACGATATTAGCACCTGTAGAGCAGAACATAATCTGTTTTACAGGTGCTTTTTTCAATTAATAAGGAACTGGTACTTTCGCCCCTTGGCAAAGTGCCCAATTAAAAGATTAAAAAAAGATTAAAAAACATTAAATTAAGTAATACTTTACAATATTTAATTTTATATTAACTAAATATTGACTTAAAATTACTTTGTGATATACTGAATTTATCAAATAAATAAAGCAATTGCACACTGGTTCCCATATTTTTACTGCACTCCCCAAGTATGCAGTACCCTCTCCCTGAAATATGGGAAGCAGCGTGCAATTGCTTTTTTATTAAGTGAAACCGGATAGATGGAGGGTGCTGGAAGGTTTTTACAGCTAAAATGGAGAAGAAAGGAAAGGTAGAGCAAAAACATGAGAAGGGTAGGAAAACAGATTGTTGCCATCACGCTGGCAGCAGCAATGATGGGGTCGCTGACACCGGAGGCATGCACATTTTTACAGAATGAGATTGTGTATGCGGCGGAAACAAATGAAGCGTCAGCACCAACAGTAACACGTACAGAACTGTACAAAAATGAGGGCGCAAAAACAACAAAAACCATTGATTTTTCAGAATTGAAAGAAGATGACTGGAATGGTGAAGGAAAAATTACTTTTGCATATGATGAATCCATCAATGGCTCGTTGGGAAATGTGAATGAAGAGTATGAATTAACTGCAAAGGTAACACTGGATGAAACATCCTATCAGTCGCTGGATGCAGATAAAGCGCATCTGAATATCCAGGGTGTAACAAAACTGGGATCAAAATGGGGATGGAACAACAGTACGGATTGCCAGTGGCTGCAGAAGGATTCTTTTATGAAAGTTGGGGAGAATTATTCAGCTGATCTGAAAGTAAAGTTTTCAGGAATAACACCGGATACATTGATGGATGTTGAATTCGTTCTTGTGGGAACCGGATTTAAGGGAACTGTGACATTTTCAAATGTAGTTCTCACAAATTTATCAAGCGATAAACAGGAACTGACCAAACAGGAGCCAACCGTTCTTTCTGATTTAAATAATGAATCCCAGGTAAATCTGTGGGCAGGTGAAACCGGATATCAGTATTTCCACGGTGGAACAAAAAATGCTGCTCCGGAACTTTCCTATGACGCAAATGGCGGGGACGGAAGATTAAAAGTAAGCCTGAATTATACAGCCAACTCCGGCGAATCATGGAGTGAGGCAAAAGTGAAATTCATACCGAAGACACCGGCTGATATCAGCAATTATAATCAGGTGAGTGTGGATTTGATTTATCCGGAAAGCAGTAATATTTCCAAGATAAAATTTTTCTCCAACAGCGGAATCAATAAAGATACCAGCATAGATTCGTCCAAGGCAACAGATGCAGGAAACGGATATAAGAAAGTTACAGTTACTTTAGGATTTTCTCCGTCTGCCACACCAATGGATGATCTGACAATCGGACTTATCGGAGCCAACAGTTCCTTTGCAGGGGATGTTTATCTGGATAATCTGATACTTTCCCAGAAGGATGCCAGTGGTGATTTTGTGACAATTACCGCAACACCGAATACAGACGGAACACAGGCAAAACCAGAAGCAACAGATAAAACCCTGACCATGACAGATCCGGATGCCAGCAATAGCGCAAAGGCATTGTATGCATATCTGCAGGGACTGACCGAAAGTGATCAGGTACTGTTTGGACATCAGAATGATGTGAGCCATTCCGTAGGAAACAACGATCTGGGAGATGTAAAAGATGTGACCGGTTCCGTCAGCGGTATTTTCGGCATTGACTCCCTGGCATTGTTTGGAAGCGAGGCTGGTGGTACGGATGCGGCATCGGCACTGCAGAATTCCATTGACTACAGCAAAAAGGCGGCCCAAAACGGTGCAATCGTTACCTTATCCACCCATATGCCGAATTTCACCAACGCAAAGATTAAAAAGAATGCAGATGGAACCTACGATTTCTATAACTGTGATTTTAATGAAGCAAAAGATTTATCCGGTGATTCGTTAAAGAAGATTTTGCCTGGTGGAGAGAAGAATGAGGTATTTAAGGCATATCTTGATACGATTGCAGTCTATGCCAATGCATTGGAACAAGAGAATATTCCGGTGATTTTCCGGCCATTCCATGAGGATACCGGCGGCTGGTTCTGGTGGGGCAGTGCAAACACCGCAGAAAGTTACAGGAGTCTGTATGCATATACCAGAGATTATCTGGAATCCCAAGGCGTGCACAATATGCTTTATGTGTATTCGCCAAACGGACCGCTGGAGACCGAGGCAGAGTATATGTCGCGGTATCCGGGAGATGCCTGTGTAGACATTCTGGCATTTGATTATTACAACGACTTTAATACTTATCCGGCAGAGAGTGATACTTCATTCTTTGATCATCTGGATCAGACCTGTCAGGTTGTATCATCACTTGCAAAACAGCATAACAAGCTGGCTGCGATTTCGGAGACCGGTGTACGTGTGATGAAAAAGGATGGAAGTGATAACGAAGGGCTTCTTGTAAAAAATAATCCGGTCAGTGAGGCAAAGTCGGGTGTGAACTGGTATCAGAAAGTGAATGATATCGCAAAGAAAAACGACATGCCATATTATATGGTATGGGCAAATTTCAGCGATACCAATTTCTATGTGCCGTATAAATACAGTGATACCATGGGACAGGAAATGATCAATGATTTCATTTCTTACTACAACAATGACGATTCAGTATTTGGAAACGGTACTAATTTCTATGGAAATATCGATAAGTACGCAGGAGTAAAGACGGATAATTACAAAGATGTCAGCGGATACATGGTAGCACCGTTTGATATGGATACGATTTTAAAGCCAACTGTGTTAAAGGCAAGTGTTTCCAATGCCGATGAGGTATCGTTTGTTGTAAAGGATACGGCAAAAGGCAAACAGTTGACATTGCCGGCTGCGAAAGGCTCCGATGGATTCTATACGGCGCAGCTGACACAGGAGGAAATGGATCAGATCGGAAAAACAGATGTAGCGGAAATCGCGCTGGTTGCAGATGGAAAGACATTGTCTGCGATCACAAATCTGAGTATCGGGAAAGAAAAGGACAAAGCTCCGGCAGGTGTGCTGGAAAATTTTGACTACTATGTCGGGAGTAATGGACTTCTGGACGCAGCTTATGGTGGAAACTCTGCCGCCGGATGCAGTTCGTCCCTTACGCTGGATCAGGAGCATAAGGCAGATGGTACATATGGTGCTGCATTTCATTACAAATTAAAAACAACCGGTTCGGAAGTCTGGACGGGTCTGGTAAATGCAAGTCTGGGCAATACAGATTTTTCAGCCTATAATGCATTGAAATTCTGGACAAAACTTGATGGAAAAGGTCAGAAGGTTGTTGTACAGATCAAGGCAGGAGGAGAAGAGTATGAAGTATATCTGACTAATCTTGCGAAGACAGAAGATGCCTATGAAGTAACTGTTCCATTCTCAGCTTTTAAAGGGAAGACGGGTGGAAAACTTAGTGGGGATGCTTTAAAAGATGTGCAGGCATTCGGACTCTGGTGTAATTCCAACCCGGCAGGTTCCGCGGTAGATGTGGAATCGGTACTTTACTTTGATGCATTCAAAGGAACAACGATCAGTGATGCAGAAGCTGCAAAAGCAGATGCCGATGGCCTGATTGCGGTAAAACAGATCAGCCAGAGTGGAAATAATGGCGGAAATTCTTCCTCCGGCAGCAGCACCTCTGGTGGAAATTCCGGCAGCACAACAACACCGGATACAAAACCATCGGAAACCCGGAAAACGGACAAAACATTTGAGAATATTGCAAAAGATACAAATGCGACACTTACCGTTGAAAAGAACGATAAGGGAGAAGTGACAGATGCCCGGGCACAGCTGGACAAAACAGTAAAGAATGCTTCCGAGACAAAGAAGACTACAATTTCAGCAGATGTGGTTGCAAAATTAGTCCAAGAGGCAGGAACCAGCGACATCACGATTACCCAGACAACAAAGAACGCTTCCGGCAAAGTGATGAACAGCGTATCTGTCAATGCGAAGGATCTGCAGGCAGGCAAAAAGCTGACACTTGTAAAAGTTGATAAAAAGACAGGAGAAAAAGTCCTGATCAGCAGCAGGACTTATAAGGTTTCCAAAGACGGAACTGTGACAGCGGATACCAAAGATGCCGGTGATTATGTACTGCTGAATGAGAAGGATGCAAAAGCCCTGAGCAGTAAAATCTTAAAGAGTATTGCATTAAAGGATACCAAGAAAACGGTTGCAAACGGAAAGAAGGCAAAAGTTACTTTTGATAAGAACCTGAACATGGAAAATGTAAAGAAGATCACTTATACATCTTCCAAAAAGTCGGTTGTAACCGTGAATAAAAATGGTACAATTGTCGCAAAGAAAGCTGGCAAAGCAGTTGTGAAAGTAAAAGTCACTTTAAAGAACGGAAAGACAAAGACTGTAAAGATGACGATCAAAGTGACAAAGTAAATTTACAGGAGTTTCGTCAAAATTTTAATAAGAAAAAGACGGTTTCGCAGGAAATCGTCTTTTTTCTTACCCATAATTGTAAAGAGAAGCGTGTGTGTTTTTTCGGGGGAATTGATTGTAATTTCAGGAACCTTTGTTTATACTAAAATCAATAGAAAAGAGAATGAGAAGGAGAACATTTATTATGGCAGGAAAACACATTTCCATTCCGGCACTTTTAAAGATCGGTGCGGGTGCATTGGACAATCTGGGGATTTACTTAAAAGAGTTACAGTTACAGAAAGTAGTTGTATTGTTTGGAAACGGTCTTGTAGAAATGTTTGGTTCTACCGTTATGGAAGCATTGCAGCAGGAGGACATTGATATTTTAGAATATCAGGAACTTGATACCGTGCGGTTGGAAGATCTGACCAGTCTTGCATTTTCCATGCCGGCGAAGACGCAGGCAGTCATCGGCATCGGTGGCGGAAAAGTGATTGATGGTGCGAAATATTGTGGATTTCTGCGAAATCTGCCGTTTATCAGCATCCCGACATCGGCATCGAGCGATGGCTTTTCAAGTGCCAGTGCTTCCCTTCTGGTGGAAGGACGCCGCAAGTCCGTTCCGGCAAAACTTGCATATGGGATTGTGGTGGATACAAGGATTATCCGCAGTGCACCGGAGAAATTTTTATATTCCGGAATCGGCGATATGGTATCAAAAATTACGGCACTGTATGACTGGATTTTTGAGGAAGAACATGGGTACGGAAAAGTCAATGATTTTGCTGTCATGATTGCAAAGAAAGCAGTCAACAGTTTTGTGCGCACACCGTTTACTTCGATACAGGATGATCTGTTTTTAAAGGAACTTCTGGATTCTCTTGCAATGAGCGGAATTGCAAATGAGATTGCGGGCAGCAGTGCGCCAACGAGCGGCAGCGAACATCTGATTTCCCATGCGCTGGACAAGATGCTTGAGCATCCGCAGCTTCATGGTATTCAGGTTGGCATTGCAACCTATCTGATGAGTGTTGTGCAGGATCATCGTTACCGGAGGGTAGACACGATTTTTACGCAGACGGGGTTCTGGGATTATGTAAAAACACTGGATCTTCGGCGGGAGGATTTTGAGAAAGCAATTGATCTGGCACCGTCGATCAAGCCGTTCCGCTATACGTATCTGCATGAGCAGCAATATAGGGATCGCGCGAAGGAACTCCTGCATACAGATGCGCGGCTGCAGGAAATCCTGAAATAGAGAGGAAAATAAATTACAGGATATACAATGATAAAAGTAGCAATATGTGATGATGATATACAATTTATTTATAAATTGGAACAAAGTATTTTTCGGTTTGCAGAAATGAAAAGAATAAAAGTGGATGTTGACGGTTATACAAGTGGAGCAGAATTTATTCAAAAACTGCAGCAAAGCGAAAGGTATGATTTGTTATTTTTGGATATTGAATTAGGGGACAGCTCGGGGATTATCGTTGGAAACTGGATTCGATCCCAGATCCAATATGAATCCATGCAGATTGTTTTTGTATCGGCAAAAGAAATGTATGCCATGCAACTTTTTGATCTGCGTCCGATGAATTTCCTCGTGAAACCCATACAACAGGAACGAGTAGATTATATATTAGATGAATATGAAAGGCTGTATCAGTTTCAGCCACATATTATAGAAATTGGGAAAGGAAGAAATTCGATACGGATAGAAGAACATTCTGTTTTTTATTTGCAGAGCCTTGCCAGAAAAATTCAAGTGGTAACAGCAAATGATACATTATGTGTTTATGGAAAACTTTCGGAGGTTATTCCTGCGTTGAATCCGCATTTATTCTGCGTGGTACATAAATCTTATGTCATTAATCTGCGGTATGCAGAATCTTTTCAGAAAGACAGCGTACACATGATCAATGGGGATGACATTCCGGTCAGTCGGTCTATGAAAAATAACCTTGATCATGCAATTATGGAAAAGATGAGGTGTGGCGGGTGAATAACATAGAAAGAATATTTGAAGCGGTATGTAACATATTAAGTGTGTATGTAAGTTTTAAAGTGACGGATGTTTTTCTGGAAAAGAAAAGAAAACTGCCACGGATGGCAAATATTGTCTATGTGCTCGTATGGCTTATTAATACAGTTGTTGCATTCGGTTTTCGAAATGCCATGGGAACTACGGTGAGTATGGTACTGCTTCTCTGGGCGGCAGAAGGTATATTGTATGAAGGAAGTATACTGCAGAAAATAATGGCAGGTTGTTTTACAGTATTGCTGGGGCTTACCATTGAATTTATCATGTATTATTATCTGGGAGATTTTTCTTTGTTTTCCGAAGGGCGGGCAATGGGAACCATCACAGGGGCAATGGTCAATCTGCTCATAGCAATGGGAATAAGACAGGTGATATGTCGGCGAAGGGTTATGGAAACACAGAACTATTACTTTATGATTCTTGTATTAGCCGGAAATATTGTCTGGATATATGCTCTTGAGAGTGTATCCGGCGAAAATTCGCCAAAAACAGTATTATCACTGGCTATTATGATCGTTGTAGATCTTGGAATGTTCTATTTGTATGACCGTTTGGGAGAAGCTTATCAGGATAAAATGCAGCAACGGCTTTTAAAGGAACATATGATGGCCTATCAGGAGCAGATGCATATCATGCAGCAGAATCAGAAAAAGCTGGATTCTTTGCGGCATGACATGAAAAACCATATGTATCTTCTGCAGACATATCTTAATGAAGGAAGGTATGATAAGGCACAGGAATATGTAAATAAAATGAGTGAGCATTTGCAGACGGAGCATAAGTATGTGAATACGGGGAATCTGGAACTGGATATGATTTTGAATCATAAACTGGCAAAAGCGGAGGCAATGTCCTGTCAGATTCAGTCGCAAATTGTGATTCCGTGCCAGTTGCCAGTGGATGGATATGACTGGAATGTTTTGTTTGGAAATCTGTTGGACAATGCAATTGAGGCAATGGAGCAGATAAAAGATCGTTTTTTGGAGATTCGGATACAATATGACAGGGGAATTCTGGGTATACAGGTGAAAAATACGTTTGATGGAAAAGTCAATAAACAGGGAGAACGTTTACTGACAAGGAAGAAACAACAGGCATTGCATGGAATCGGTATGCAGAATATTTCAGATGTTGTAGACAAATACGGGGGATGGAAATCTATAAATATCGATGAAAATATATTTGAGGTTCAGATTGTGTTATATCTTTGAAAAAATCCCATGGTGTATGCTATGGGATTTTTAATGCAGATTTTGACGAAAATCAAACCAATTTTAACATGCAGAAAGAATAATGGGAAAAATGAAGTATAGTATACACAAGAGAGGGGAAATAGCCATGAAAAATATTTTAAAAATAATGCTTATGATGATTACAATTTATACGATAACAGGTTCTGCTGTGTATGCCGCGGAAATACCGGTTTCAGATCAGGATCAGTTAATAACGAGCCGTGATTGGACAGAAATCAGTAATTTACAGGATGAAATGAAAAAAGAAGAGCCGGATGCAACCATCGATTATGACAAGGCATTAAAAGTATATGTGGATTGTAATCTTATAAAATTGCAGACGGCAGATACGAAAAAACTCACAAGTGCTCTGGAAAGTGCAAATTATGTATGGGTCATTCCTTTTAAAATGGAAAAGACATATGGAATGTTTACCGTAGCCAAAGGACTTCCTTTGAGTGAAGAAGCAAAGTCTGTATTGACAAAAGCAGAACAGGAAGAAGTAAAAAATCATGCTGGAAAATGGATGATTACAGAGACAGCAGAACATACAGTGGAACCTTACTATGATATACTTCTGGAAAAACGAGAGGCATTATCGGAC
>UMLU01001283.1_pt1 | contig 15288 bp, 17 predicted proteins | sample 1966621 | NCBI WGS metagenome assembly UMLU01 (sample SAMEA4836210, study PRJEB28245) | human gut metagenome | biome: gut microbiome; material: fecal sample | place: Denmark | collected 2008 | reverse complement strand
CTGCGTTACTATACACAGACACATAGCGGTTAATCAGTTCACGGATATAAGCAAAATTCTGCTGTCCGAATGATGCATATCCCCATTGTCCACGGAAATTACTCAACGCTCCCGCATCAATCAAGCTATACGTAAGCAACTGAGGGTCATAATTATAAAGCGTACGATCATTATATTCCAGCTTATTTTCCCGTGTTTCAGTACCTAAAATCATAGTTACATCATGTACATCCGCAAATGTTTTATTGAAATCCAACTGCTGACGGAAATTATATGCATGTGTCGTATTGGAAGAAGTGAAAAAGATATTTCCATACGGCAAGGCAAAAGTGGATGTCCCATCATTATTGGAAGTAGAGAATGTATTCACTTTATTACGTACTTCGTAAGAGTCCTTGCTTTTCAGTTGTTCAGTCTTATATTCCGCATATTCATACTGAAAAGAAGCTGTATACTTCAGCCAGTCGGTAAATTTGAATGTCAAACGAGCAAATGTTCGGTTACTGAAATCACGGTTCTTAGTCTGGTTCATCTTTATTTCATCCAAAGGAGTAATATCCAGATTGTACAATCCGTTGTTATGCAGCAAATTCAAATTGTACAAGCTATAACGCTCCTCTTCTGTATTGGTGTAATACGTACCGTCACCATTTACCAGCCCGTTGTACGGCATATAAGTATATCCTGGTGAGAAAAGGTTAAATGACTGCGTAGTACCTTTCCCATAGTTCAAATATGTACCTACATCCAAGGTAAGCCAGGAAGTCATCTTCGTAGAATTCTGCAAATTGATGCCAATGGTTCTATTCTCTGAATACTTATCCTCCAGCTGATTGTTACGATAAGAAACAGACGCATTAAAAGTGTTCTTTTCGGTACCTTTACCAATATTCAGATTATATTGCTGTGAAAAAGGATTACGCTTACCGTATTTTTCTATATCCCGATAATACCGATAACCTTGTGAAGCCAAATTCGTCAGATTACTCTCCATCTGATCACGAGAGATGTGTCCCGCATAATAATTCAAGATATTCCGTATGCCAAGTGAAGAATAAGACATATTATCCAGCACCGTCTGGGCATAGCTTTGTACATTATCCCCACTCAAATGCGGATTCTGTCGGGCCCATTCACGCTCCAGCTCTACCATAGTAGAAGACCCGGCCAGATATTTGTCTGCATACGTGTCGTACGGCTGTACTGTAAGAGTGGCCGAGAAAGAAACATTCAGTTCATCTTTCTTAGCCCGTTTGGTAGTAATCACCACTACTCCATTCGCTGCACGTGCTCCATAAATAGAAGTAGCTGCAGCATCCTTTAAGACAGTGATGCTTTCTATATCTTCCATATTCAAATCGGGCACACTCTCAATCCAGTTTCCATAACCGTCGTTCGTAGTCTTTTCCACAGGAAATCCGTCAATCACATACAACGGAGTAGTCAATCCATTCATGGACGTAACTCCACGAATCTTGCCATCACTGTATCCTGCCACACGTCCTTCGAGCATAGAACCCATATCGCTCAAACGCTGTGTTTCCAATTTCTTGGCATCTACTTTTGAAAATGCCCCTGTGGCACGCTCTTTTGAAATAGTCTGATAACCTGTCACTACTACCTCGTCAAGCAGTTCTGTAGAAGGTTGAAGAGCAATGTAATAATCATTAGTTGCCGTCAGCTTAATGCGTTGAGATGTATATCCCAAATAAGAAGCCTCAATTTCCTTCGTGCCATACGGAAGTGTCAAAGTGAAATGCCCTTGTATATCCGTAATGACCGCTGCAATTGATCCTTTAGGGTCATCATTCACCTGTTTGACATGAGCTGCAGGAAGTGGTTCCTTGTTTTCATCTACTACAATGCCATGAATGGTACGGTTTCTCTGAGCATAAGCTGGAGAGACAGACAAGACCAACATAGCACACAGTAGCAAAAATTCCATTTTGAGCCGAATGTCGTGCAATACGTTTTTTTCCATACTTACATCTTTTTTAGAGGTTATAGACTTATGTCCTCAGACATTTTTACGATTCTCTCATTGCAAAAATGTAAAAAAAAGATATAACTTTAACAATAAAGACGTATCCAAGTTCGACAATTGTTACATTAGGACAACATTTTGTTATAAAAAGGCAGTATCATGCATTCTTATGCATAGACATTACCTTGTTACGGTATTGCTTGGGAGGAACTCCTACCGTGTTCTGGAATATTTTGTAAAACGTACTCATTGAATTAAACCCGACTTCTGCCGCTACAGCCTTAAGGGGAAGATCTGTTTCCGGATCACTCAATAAGCGAATAGCTTCATTAATTCGATAATTATTGATATATTGAGTAAAATTCTGTTGAGTTTGTTCATTGATGACTTGTGACAAATAAGTCCGGTTAGTACCTAATAAATCAGCCACCCGTTCCTTCGTCAAAAAATTCTCTTTATACACCGCATCTTCCTGCATAAGCTTTTCCAGACGCTGAAACAATGAATTCTTCTTCTCATTTGTCAGTGAAGAAGCAGCGTATTTTTCACTCATTGGAGACGATGCAGAAACACTCTCCTGTTGTGCTCGCAGTGAAGTAATGACTTCTCTTAACTGCTGTTCTTTTCGAATAGCTTCCTGATGCTGACAAACGATACGGGTATACAACTGATTTTGCCGTTTATAACGATACCACAAAGCAAACACTACCAGCAAAATAATGACCAAAGTACCCATTAAAGCCTGCTCCTTCTTTTCCTTTTGCAGCAAAGCCAGCTTACCCTTTTTAATCTCATTTGCCTGATGCTCCGTATCATATTTAATACGAAGTTCACTCAAGACTTTTTCTTTATCAGTATTAAAAATACTATCAGTTTCCTGCTGAAGCTTACGTTGCCAGGTCAATGCCTCCACATATTGACCCATATTCTCATAACAAGCCGATAAAGTGGTTATCACTTTATTACGATGAATTTCACAATTTTCCTCCTTAGTAAACGATAAAGCCTGAAAGAGCAAATCTATAGCTTCCTTGTTTCTCCCTTCTTCCGCCAGGGCTTTGGCATATTCATTCAACAACAATACCTTATAGGAGGTCTGATTAATATCATTTAAAGACAATCCCTTTTTATAATATTCTACGGCCTGCTCCCGATTGCCTTTTGCAAACTCAATCATCCCATAAATAGCATATACATTTCCTTGATTATAATATTCATTCTGCTTCATTATAAATTCAGCTTCTTGTATATAAGGTAAAGCCTTATCATATTCATGAAGCAAATAATACATATAAGAAGCATTTAACGCTCCTATAAAAATAAGGTAAGCAGAATTTAATTGATGCCCTAACTCATAAATCTGTAAAGAATAAGTAAGTCCAGTAGGGTCATCTTTCAAATAATAGATACTGGAAATATTACCAAGCAAAATAGCTTCCAGTTCTTGATACTGACATCGATGCGTAGCTTCTATCCCTTCAAAAAAATAATGTAATGCTGAATAGTAATCCCTATGAATATTGCTGGCATAAAGTCCCATTCCATTATATATAGAACATAAAGCAGAATCATTCTTCTCACTTTCGGCCAATAGTTTAGCTTGCCCAAGATGATTTATTGCAGTACTATCTCCCAACATAATATATGCCTGCCCCAATCCAATATGTGCATAAAGAATACCAAACTTATAATCTTGCTTTTCATATCCTATCTTAAACAGTCTTTCCCCATATTCTATGGCTTTATGATAATCGGCCTTATGCAAATAAAGAAAACATAATTCTTTCAAGGCTCTCATATCTTCAGGATTGCGCTTCAATATCTGTTCCTGCTGCTGAATGGCAGGAAGAATCGTTTCTTGTGCAGGAATCCGAACTTGTATTCCAATAATCAAAAAAATAATTAGTATGTATTTTAGTTTCAAATTCATCCAGTTATTCTCTCTCCTAATATAACACTTTTATCACACAAAGACATATTTCAGTTCATTTTGACACCCTACAAATAATTATAAAATCTTTTTGCAGTATTTATCTCTCTGTTTTATTCCATGCAAACTTACAGAAAATCTTTCTTTTTATACCCATATCAGCAGAAAAAATCAAGGCAAATACCCCAATGACTCTTTTACACTTCCCTCTTGAGTTGGATATAAAAACATTTAAGGAACAGAAACAAACGACTTTACCATAAAGATTTTTATTGCAAAAAGAGGAAGTATTCTTTCATCCCCTTTATTTATGTCAAAAAAGAATGCATTTATGTTGGATTTTGTAAATATAAACCGTACTTTTGCTTGCGTAGCTAAAAAGAACATTCAAAAAACTTATAAAATAAGATAACCATGAAAGAAATAGACTGGTCGAATCTGTCTTTCGGATACATGCGGACAGATTACAATGTACGTTGCTACTATCGCGACGGAAAATGGGGAGAACTCGAACTCTGTTCAGAAGAAACATTGAACATTCACATGGCTGCCACTTGTCTGCACTACGGACAGGAGGCTTTCGAAGGACTGAAAGCTTATCGCGGAAAAGATGGTAAAATCCGTATCTTCCGTCCTGAAGCTAATGCAGAACGTCTGCAAAGCACTTGCCGGGGTATCCTGATGCCAGAACTTCCGACTGAAAAATTCTGTGAAGCTGTGAAGAAGGTAGTAAAGGCCAACGAACGCTTCATTCCTCCATACGAAAGTGGTGCTTCTCTTTACATCCGTCCGCTGCTGATTGGTACAGGTGCACAAGTAGGTGTACATCCTGCCAGCGAATACATGTTTGTAGTATTCGTTACTCCGGTAGGCCCGTACTTCAAAGGTGGATTTGCCACTAACCCATACGTAATTATCCGCCAGTACGACCGTGCAGCACCACTTGGAACCGGTACGTTTAAAGTAGGTGGTAACTACGCTGCCAGCCTCCGCGCCAATAAAATGGCACACGATGCAGGGTATGCTAGTGAATTCTATCTGGATGCAAAAGAAAAGAAATACATCGACGAATGTGGTGCAGCCAACTTCTTTGGTATCAAGAACAACACCTACGTTACTCCGCTGTCTACCTCTATCCTGCCCTCTATCACCAACCGCAGCCTGATGCAGCTGGCTGAAGACATGGGAATGAAAGTAGAACGCCGTCCGATTCCGGAAGAAGAACTGACGACCTTCGAAGAAGCAGGAGCTTGCGGTACAGCAGCCGTAATCAGCCCTATCGGCCGAATTGATGACCTGGAAAACCAGAAATCATACGTTATTGCAAAAGACGGCAAACCAGGCCCTATCAGCGAAAAACTATACAACAAGCTGCGTGGTATCCAGTACGGTGACGAAGCTGATCCATACGGATGGGTAACTGTATTAGACTAATAATTATCCTTTTTACCATAAAAAAGTCCGAAGCAAAACACGTTTCGGACTTTTTTTATAATATACAACTTCTGACATAGACTATCTCTTCTCAAACGAACGGAAAAAGCGTAATAACTCTCCATTCGCCCGATTATCGATTTCCGTCTCTCGCATCTCTTCAAATAAATTCAGGGTAGAAGAACATTCCCCACAAATATCAATACCTATGACCCGCTCTTGCCGAAACACAACGGCCAACAACTGCTCCAGTTCTGATAAAGTCAGTGAACCTTGATCCCAGTTGGTTATCGCAGAAGAAGGGTCCAGCACATCCTTGTCGATAGAAATATAGACAGGTTCACTCACATGCTCAGAGGCAAACGCTTTCCAGCCTGCTTCCTGATCCAAAGAAGATTCACTATAAAAATGAATACGGTCGCCATATTCCTTTGGGACTTCCTGCAGCAAACGGTCTGAAGCACCGGCTATAATTACCTTCTTACAATTCGCATTCGTATCAAGCACATCTTTTACCCAGCTTCCACACGACAAGATATGCTCAAACAAAGGAGGCTGCATGTCAGGATGATGATCAAACACCAGTAAAGCAAATGGAGTAGCCAGCTTGTCAGTCCAGAATTTCGTCACATAATGATAGTTTCCTGAATCTATAAAATGAATTCCCTGCGGAGAATAATCTGCTATCATGCGCTGCAAGGCAGAAGCACCTTCTTCATCACAATAACATTCAGTTCCATTCAAATGCTGGCAGTCCAGCCACACAAACTGACAATTCCGGGCAAAAGACTCATAATTGTAGACTCCTGTAAAATTCATCACAACCACCGGCCTCGAATTCCGGCTAAATACTGCTTGAGATTGATGATTCATATACTTTCCTCCCATTCTTCAAAATACGCCTTAAAAACGAGGAAAAGAGACTGACATCGGAAACTCTTTTCCCATTGTCTATAGGCTATAAACAGAAAAAAGCTGTAACCAAATAGTTACAGCTTTTTATTTCGGCACGGGAAGAGAGGCTCGAACTCTATGGAAACTTTCTTCCTCCTTCCCGATTCTGATATTCAAGCTGTTACGTTTTCGAATTATGTGATTATTTTATATTGTTTGTCCCAAATCTGTCCGACTTTCAGTGGGGTTAACCAACTGATTCATTTGCTCTAAGAGTAGAATTCTTTTATCTTTCTCTTCAAGCAGACGTTCCAGCAATTCGATTTTTTCTTTGTACTGCTGCTCATTATCTCCATGAGCTGATGGATAAGCCTTGAAAGGTTTCTCCCGTTCAAAGAACACGTCCATCGACACCCCGAAAAAATCCGCCACTTTCTCCAGACGTTTCACGGTGGGATTCCCGTTGACAATCTGAGCCAAAGAAGCATTGGCTTCAGTACCAAGGTATCTTAAAAGCTCCTTGTTTGTAACCTTCTTATCTAACAATAATTGTTTGATAACATTACCATTATACATTGTATTATCATTTTTTTCTCTTTCAAAAAATATATCTATAGATACATTGAAAAAATCAGCAATTTTCTCTAATGTATTGCAGTTTGGAACGTTTGTTCCTTTTATTATATTATCAAGAGTGGCTTTTTGTATATCAGCATAACGATAAACATCAGCTTTCTTAACCTTCCTCTCTCGTATTAATTGTTCTATGATATATCCTTTGAACATACTTGCTTTAATTCTTATTTAATAGAATTTGTATTGTACGCTCCTTTTCAGACAACAATTCTTTAAGATGCTCAATTTCCCTTTGACACTCGTTCAATCTTATATCTCCTGAAACTAGATTTCCATTACCATTTACACTATGACCTATACTTGAATGAGTCATTTTCTCATTATCAAAGAAGTAATCCATTGATACTCCGAAAAATAATGCTATCTTTTCTAATTTCTTTGAACCTATATCTGAGCCTTTTAAAACGTTTTCTAGAGTTTGCACAGATATACCAACCTTTTCACAGAAACCCTTCTTAGTCAATCTGTTGCTCTCTATTAATTCAACTATTCTTTGAGGTACAAGCATATATTATTTAATTTTTAGCCATTCTAAATATCAATAAATATTGAATTTACAATAAACAATACTTTGATTATTATCAATAAATCTTTAAGTTTGCACTATAAATTTAATAATTAAATCAATAGCAAATAATATAATCATCTAAAAAGTAACAGAAATGGTAATATCTAACTATTATTTATCTCTATCGGGTAAAGTGAAAAGTAAGTTCATTCAAGATGTGATTGAATTGTGCGGAATATCCTACCCTTCTTTCTTCTACAAGATGAGAAACGATTCCTGGACCAAACTTGAACGCGAAGCGATAGAGAGGTTTATTCAAAAAGAAAATGAGAAATCAAGTTGAGTTCTACAACACGCCATCAGGCTATGTGATGTGTGATGACGGCAACTATACCACCCGGCTATCAGAATCCAGCCGGGAAGTAGTAGATGAATTACTGGATACTATACGAGAGTGTTATTCCGATGCGTACCACGCACTTGAACAATGCTATTCCAAATCGCGCAAAAATTCCAGGTACCAAAAATTCAGAATAGTGAATCGCTTCATACGGTGTAATTGCGGAGAACTGGATACCCAAAAGATAGATTTTATCGACGGGAATATCAACATCGAGCAAGTACATTGTCCTCTGAGAGGTTCCGGTGACTGTCAGTATGAGAATGTGATATGCAATCCCAAACGTACATCAGTCCTGACCACAAGACAGCTACAAATAGCAGCTGCACTAGCCGAAGGACTTACCCCGCAGGAAGTATCTGACAGATTATATATCTCAATCCATACGGTACACAATACCATACAGGCAATTAAGGTAAAACTAAACCTCAAGAATACAAGTCAAATTATTACCTGGTATAACAATTTTGAATTATGATAGATACTTTATTAATAGCTATTGTAATGGTTACAGATACCACTACAATGAAAACAAGATTCCAATCTGCTTTTCGGGATGTCGATATGGTATTCAAAGTCAGAAAAATGGTATATGAAGAATCAAAAAAACAGAGTAAAATATACTGGTTCCCTATTAACGTTTTCGAGAAAAAGGAGGATTGATTATGGCATGTAATTGTTTTGAAGAAGCAAAGGAAAAAGTGAGAGAGGCCACAGGTGACCCCCATGCAATGATACGAGGTGTATTTACGCCTATTAATGGAAAGATACGTTTACTTCCTTCTATAGAGGTTTTATATCGAAAGAAAAAGAAGGATGGTACCTTTTGTAAAAGTCAAAGTAGTATTGACTTAACTTACCAGTACTGCCCTTTTTGTGGGAAGAAAATTATAGAGGATGACTGATGAAAATATAGTAGTATGGAAAAAATAAGTTTTTTATGCGATAAAGAAATTACTGATATACTAAAGATGACAATCGAAAAAACGCATAATAAATGTGTATTACGTATCATAAAGATTGAGGAGCATGCTGAATATAAGGATATGTCGAAATTTACTGTTGAATATGCCGATCCTTGGCTTTTGATTGGCTTGGGAGAAGAAATAGCAATATCTCGTCTGGTAAAAAGAGGAATATTATGACAGACCGTACAAAAAATACCAATCCGGAAATATCGGCCGAGATAGCCGGTATCGGTTATCTCTCTCCAAGAGGAGAAGAACTGAAGGAAGTGGCCCAGATGGAACTTAGCTTTGTCAGGGAACATATTCAAGGCTACACAGAGAATGAACGGATATTTATTCTTGATGTGCTGAATGGGTACATAGCAGGAGTTTTATTAGAGAATGAACAACACGAATTAAAAGGATGAGTATGGGAAACATGAAATTACACAAAATGGAAGAATGGGAATCCGTCTTCCATACAAAACAAATTGAGCACGTCTATTACACTTCTGACATGCTAGTACGTAAGGTGACCGGTTACATCATAATATGCCGAAAATCGTTGAATAACGGTATCTCAAGAAATACACCCCGACGAAAACGAGTCCGATGGGATGGCTATGGACGCTGTTACAACATCAACAACAATATCCGTCTGCGTGACCACGACATACACTTCTAATCTATCTTTTATAAAACCGGCAAATGCCTGATATTTGCCGGTATCCAAAACACTCTAAAACATGATTTCCAACTCAGACATAGAAAAGATTCTTGACCGTGCCGACATAGTAGACGTAGTAGGACAATTCGTCCAGCTGCAACAGTCCGGAGTCAGATACAAGGCATGCTGTCCGTTCCATCAGGAAGACACCCCTTCCTTCATGGTAGACCAGGCACGCGGCTTATGGTACTGCTTCGGTGCTTGCAAAGAAGGTGGCAACGTCATTAAGTTTGTGGAGAAAATAAATAACATGAACTTTCCAGAGGCGTGTCACTGGCTGGCCGACAAATACGGCATCGATATAGAAGACAAGAAAGAAGAGAAAAATCCGGAAGAGCTAAAGGCGATTCGCAAACGTGCGTCCATGTTCGCAATAAATGAATTTGCGGCTCAATACTTTCTTGCGAACCTGCAAAAAACAGAAGCTGACGCTGCACGGGCCAAAATCAAACAGAGATGGGGTGAGCAATATCCTCAGGAGCAGGGTATCGGTTACGCACTTCCTTCCCGGTCCGCTTTTGCAGACGCAGCCATCAAGGCCGGATACTCTGCCGACCTGATGGTAGAGTGCGGACTGATCCGGAAGCGCAAGGAGGGTGATGGATATTATGACTTCTATCGTGACCGTATCATGATACCCATCCGCGACCGGTTCCGGAACATCATCGGGTGGACTGCCCGCGACATGAGCGAAGTGGATGGCACTCCCAAATACCTCAATTCTTGCCAAAGCGATATATATGACAAGTCCGACAGCATATTCGGTATTGACAACGCCATCAGGCAGGCTGCCAAAGAAGAAAAGTTTTATTGTGTGGAAGGTGCCCCCGATGTAATGCGCCTGCAATCCATCGGAATAAACAACACCATTGCCTCACTGGGTGCTGCCTGGACAAAGAAACAGTTCTACCAGATTAAAAGGTATGCCACTTCCCTTTGCTTTCTTCCGGACGCGGACGCCATCAAACCAGGCGAACAATACGGTACCGGAATAGCAGCCGTCATCAAGTCCGGCCAACTGGCTATGGAGTGCGGTTTCTCCGTATCCGTTAAGGAGATTCCCTGTGGTGAAGGAAATACGAAAAATGATCCGGACTCTTACTGCACCAGCCGTACCAAGTTCAAAGACCTTGACGAAGTAGATTTCATCACCTGGTATGCCGGATATGCTTTCAAGACTGACGGTACCACCGAGGACAAAAGTTCAGCCGTATCCAAGATTGCCCAGATGGTGGCCATGGTTGGCGATGAAGTCAAAGAACAAATGTACCTGGAGCAGCTGAAGAAAATCTATAACCATAAGAATCTTTGGCTAACGGCCATCAACCGTGAAAAGAAGAAAATTTCCGAATCCAAGGCAGACAAGACACAGACCATCAACCGGGACCTGCTGGCCAAATATGGATTCTTTGAGTCCAACAACTGTTATTACTCGACCAACGACGGGAAAGAATATCAGTGGTCAAACTTCGTGATGCAACCGATGTTTCACATCAAGGACTCTCTTAATCCCAAGCGATTGTACCGCATCAAGAACCAGAACCGCCAGGAGGAAATCGTGGAGATGAAGCAAGAAGATCTGGTGTCGTTGTCAAAGTTCAAACAGAAGGTCGAAGGACTGGGTAACTATATCTGGCTGGCTACCGAAAAAGAAATGACACGCCTGAAGATGTATCTTTATGAACAGACGGAAACCGCAGTGGAGATTACCCAGTTAGGGTGGCAACGCAAAGGATTCTATGCGTTCGGCAATGGAGTATTTGACACCGAATGGCACCCGGTAGACGATTATGGCATTGTTCGCCTGGGCGATAAAGTAAACTACTATCTTCCGGCCTCCAGTCTGATTTACCGGGATGATGACAAACTGTTCCAGTTCGAACGACGATTTGTCCACCTGAACTACTCCGGCATCTCCATGAGAGACTACTTTTCCAAACTGGTAGGAGTTTTCGGAGATAATGCAAAAGTGGGTATCTGCTTCCTCCTGGCCACATTGTTCCGCGATGTGATTACCGGTTATACTAAGAGCTTCCCCATCCTGAACCTGTTCGGACCGAAAGGTTCAGGAAAGTCAGAGCTCGGTCACAGCCTGATGTCCTTGTTCATTATCGACAACACACCTCCCAACATTCAGAATGCCACTATCCCGGCACTGGCTGAACTGGTAGCACAATGTTCAAACGCCCTGGTACATATTGATGAGTTTAAAAATAACATTGACATCGACAAACGCGAATACTTGAAAGGTTTATGGGATGGAGCCGGGCGCAGCCGTATCAACATGGACAGAGACAAGAAGCGTGAGATAACAGCCGTTGACTCAGGAGTCATCCTTTCCGGACAGGAGATGGCAACAGCTGATATAGCTCTCTTCAGTAGACTTATATTCCTGACGTTTTCCAAATCAGAATTTACCGATGCGGAAAAGAAACGATACAGCGAACTGGTAGACATTCGCAAACGAGGCCTGTCACACCTGACCCTTCAGATATTGCGTCATCGGGCCAAGATGGAGCAACAGTTCGTCAGCAACTTTCATTCCTGTTTGTCTGACATTATTGAAGGACTGGGGGCGGAGAAAGTGGAAGACCGAATCTTGCGTAACTGGATCATACCGCTGGCAGCCTTCAGAACGCTCGAGGGTGTACTTGACTTGCCGTTTTCATACCAGGATATTCGCAAGGTTACACTGGATGGCATAGTCCGTCAGAACGCAGAATGTAAAAGCAACAATGAATTGGCCAACTTTTGGAATGTGGTATCTTATCTGCAGCAGGATGGTGAGATATTTATCGAAGGTGACTACCGTATAGAATATGTCAATAAGTTCAAAAGCAACCTGATAAAGATTGAGCAGCAGTATCAGGAACCCAAGGCCATCCTTATGATGCGCAAGAACCGCATCTTCATGCTGTATAAAAAATTCGGCAAGCAGGTTGGCGATTCAATTCTTCCGGAAGGCTCGCTGGTGTACTACCTGGAGAACTCCAAGGAATACATGGGTAAAAAGAACTCAGTCCGGTTCAAAAACATACAGCGTGGTGTGGAAGTTCAGAAAATAGAAACGACTCCCACCGGAGGAATATCCTACAAAAAAACTTCGACACCGGACATTGCCCTGTGTTTCGATTACAAGATGATTAAGGATACTTATAATATTAACCTCGAGGTAGAGGTGGAAGGCAATGAGACTACAAGTGATGATTTAGATGAGTAATAAAAATGGTTTTAGAGTTTAGAAAGGCGTGGCGTCGTGAGGACGCTGCGCCTTTTTTTATATGCCCGGAGCAGTACTCACCCTTTTCAAATGGGGTGAAAAAGGCTTCTACACTTTCTACACCTTCTACAATGTTAATAATGAGATATTTATATATTCTACATACATTCTACAAACCTTCTACAAAATTCTACAAAATGCCGTTTTTGTTAAAACCTTCTACAAATTACTTCATTTTCTACATAATTTCTACAATTGTAGAAGCCTTATAAAATTATAAACTATTGATTACCAGTATATTTTATTTTCTGTAGAAAGTGTAGAAGGTGTAGAAGGCAAAAAGTATGTCATGTCTGGAAATATACTTTTTGCTTTTGGAGCAGATTAACAATAAATTTATTTATCTAAAAAGTAATATATATATTATATTTGTAATAGATAATCAATTCATTATGAGCCACATTGTGTTTTATATCAAACTGGAGCCTTATTTAAAGCAATGGCTTCACAATAGCCTGGGAAATCCGGTGGTATTTCCACCGCAGAGTAATGAGAATGCAGTCATCCGACGTTTCCTCCGGAAAAGGCCACCGGAAGTTCAGCCGGAAATGGCAGAAGACGAGTTGACAGCCATCGTCATTCCCGACAGCAAAGCCAAACCGCCGCAATATTATAACTACCTGGGCAAAAAAGCCAAAGCAGCTGTAAAGGAGACTATCGAAGACCTGTTCCGGGCGAACCTCTGGAATGAGATGAGCGACCTGACTAAGCGCGATTGCGGCCTGAACAAGACCATCGCTGCCTGGTGTGAAATGCACGGCATCGATGACGACTATTCGGAGACTGTCAGACAGAAATACTACCGCATGAGGACCAGTTATAGCCGGAGAGGCATCTTTTTAGGTTCTTTAACCAGAAAACACTCGGATGAGTAGGCCGTTTTTGTACAAACCCAAACAACACCGAACACACATAATCCAATAACGATAATCATGGTACATCTGATTCAGAACATTAGAAAAGTAGAATGCATCGAGTCCTATCACCTTCAGCATTCAGACATCATAGCCGACCGAGGAGTATGGCTGAATGTCTACCAGCAATTCAGCCCAATTTCGACTATCGGGCTGAGTTCAGTCGAGATTTCCGACAAAATCGAGAACAAACAACGCATTTTCACCACCAAACTCACCATGTTCCGGTCAAAGAAGCTGCTACCTGGTGCCAAAAAGTTCTGCTTCAAGGTAACAACCGTCACCGGCTCCCAGTTCCTGATTGGTTCATCCGAGAAACCCTACCCCGTCATACAAAACGAAGAGACTTTTCCGTCCGCAGCCAGTGGACGGGCAGGTGTTACCGTCACAGTAACCCTGATCTCCCCTATTCCGATGCTTGCCATATTAGATTAGAGTCTTTTTATGCAATATATATAAGGTATAATATTGCGTAGACTAATTTTCGACAACATGGATTATAGTATTAGTATTGATTCACACATCGGTCCTTGGGGATATTCGAAGAACTATATCCGAAGCCAGATGTCAGGTTTGAAAAACAAGCCTGTCAATGTGCGTGTATCGTCCCTCGGTGGCTCGGTGGACGATGCGCTCGACATCCGGCAGCAGTTTCTTGATCACGGCAACGTGACTTGCTACCTGTATGGATACGTAGCCAGCGCGGCTACCATCCTGGCTACCGGTGCCAAGAAAACCTGCATGTCCAGATATGCATTCTACCTTATTCATAAGGTGTCAAACTGGGTGGATGCCTGGGGCAACTACAACGCCGACCAGATTCAGCAGCTTATCGACGATCTGAAGGCTAACAAGCTGGAGAATGACAAAATGGACTTGGTGCTGGCCAACCTCTACGCCAACAAGTGCAAGAAAAAAGTAGATGACATTCTTCCAATCCTGAAAGAAGGACGCTGGCTTACTGCCCAGGAAGCACTTGAATACGGATTCATTGACGAAATCGTAGAAGACGGCTCAAAACTGAACTTCGACGATGCCATGAAGACCCGCTTCAACATGTTCCATCTTCCGGCATTGCCTTCGATGGAGGACAAGACCGAAAGTCCGGAAGCAGAAACCGCACCCAGTTGGTTCAACAATTTCGTGAACAAATTCTTCAAGGGACACCAGCCGGATACTCCACAGGCACAAAATAAACCACTCAATCATTCAACAACACAAATGAAAAAGGATTATCAGAAAGTCAATTCCATCTTGAAAATCGAGGGTGTGGAAGTTGACAAGGATGGTAAGGTAACGCTTACCGAAGAACAGGTCAAGGCCCTCAATGACCGCATCACCAATCTGGAACAGGAATCTTCTGATAAAGACAATCAGATTTCAGAGCTGAAAAAGCAGAATGAGAACCTGAAAAAGAACGATGGTGAAGACACTACTCACATTAATGGTGACGAAGGTGAGGATGATGACCTCACAAAGCTCAACACAGCACAAGAAATGTTCAACAACGTAAAAGAATTGTTATAATATGGCAGATACAAAAGGTTACGTACAGATTACTGATGAACAGCTTGCCAAGTCGGCTGTCAAGTATAGAAAAGAATTGCTTATGATGCCTGTTCTTGCCATGGCTT
>UMLU01044268.1_pt1 | contig 15916 bp, 7 predicted proteins | sample 1966621 | NCBI WGS metagenome assembly UMLU01 (sample SAMEA4836210, study PRJEB28245) | human gut metagenome | biome: gut microbiome; material: fecal sample | place: Denmark | collected 2008 | reverse complement strand
CTTCGGCGTTTGTCAGCTTCGCGGCGGCTTTTGTTATCATCTCGCGAAAGCGTTTTGCCTGCGTTCTCGTCATATATCCGCACCCCCTGTGATGATATCCAACGCCTCGTCAGCCGATATATCTTCGGGCGGCTCGGCGGCCGTCCAGATTTGCTTTATCTCGGATTCCGTCTCCGTCCATGACTCGGTGTAATACCCGCCGTCGGACGGATAATCAGCCGTGATTATCGGCTTGTATCCGTACTGCAAAAGCAAATTGGGGTCAGTAGTAAAAACATCGCCATTTTCTGTTTTTATCGGTCGCGGCGCACCGTGCAGAGCACCGCCGACCAGTTTTCCGTATATCATATTTTCACCCCCATGTGAAGCTGCCCGCGCCCTGATTATAGAGCGCCGTTTTGCCTATAAGATCATAAAGGCACGGCACACCGTTTGCATCGAGACAAGGGACAAGCTGTTGGGCGTTGCCATCTGTGTAGCTATATAACTGCATAATAGCCTTATTGCCCGTCCAGTTATTGTTGCCGATATCAAATATTAATCCATTTGTCGGCGTCTCGAAGTCGGCGACATCGCTCCAAGATTTTTTTAAAATATCATTAACCCATACACCAGCTTTGTTCATTCGGATTTTTGTTCGTTCCGATATTAAAGTCATCGTAAAACGGTGCTGTCGATATTCGGAAAAGTCGCCGGCGAAATAACCTGAACCCCCATCTTGAAATAGCGCAAGATTATTTTTCGATGCACTTTCGCGCGAACCGAATATACCTGCGTTCCTGTTTTTTGTACCAACTATCATAAAGTCTATAGTGATATCAGAATCCTGCGTTAGCTTGCGTCCAGTGTCGATATACTGAGTGCCCGACGATTGGATATATTTCAATGCCGTATAGCCCTCCGGTAGTCCGCTCTGCGCCTGCGCCTTTTGCCATATAAATCTGCGCCTGTTCAAGTGCCCTCACCGACTTTCTGCGCCGCCAAAATTTTGTCTTTAAAGCTCAGCTCCCATGTTTCGCCGTTTTTAAAATCCGGCGCAGTGCCGATATATCCGGTGCCCGCGGGCAGAGTGACCGTTATATCGCCGCTCGCAGCAAAGGTCAGGCGCATCCAAGATTCGAAATCACCTACCGGATAGCTTAGCTTTAAGGTCGTGACATCTGTAAGACGGTACTCGGTATTGTCAGCAAGGGTTATATATGGACCCTCAGAGATTTTTTGAGCGATTATGGGTTTGTTATTATAATAAAGAACTCCATTAGAGTCGGAAAGACCATCAAGTACGGACTTATTACTATGCTCGTGGGCTTTCTCAACCGCAGGATAAACCAAACTGTTAAGAATTGTCTGTAAACTTAATGATTGTGCAGAGCTGTCGGCAGATATCTTGGCTTTAATACTGTCTGCTTCAAGTGGTTCCACATAGCAATCCCACGTATCTGTGTTATCGACATATACATAAAAGACCGCATTGGCAAAAACTAAGAACTCATAATCGGTTTCTGTGGCAATCCCGAGAGGAATTAAAAATGTGTTATTCTCATTCGTAACCGTGAAAGCAATCAAAACTTGCTTGCCCGCCTTATAAGCTGCATCTATTTGCTCGTAGGTCTTATTGTGGGAAGTAATTGTATATCCATCTGCCCCGCTTTGCGCCTGCACATTAACAATAAAAAGTTCCGATGCCCCATCCTTACCAGGCTTGCCTTTGTCTCCCTTTGCTCCCGGATCACCCTTCGGTCCCTTTATATTAACCGCCGCGGGATTGTCCTTGCCGTCCGAGTTCGACCATGAAAGAACCCCTTCGTCGCTGACGCTGGGCGTAAATGTCGTTCCGTCTTTCAGCGCGGATGCCTTTTTTATAGCTTTTTCCAGCGCTGTGTATTCATTTGTTGATTCAATCTCAGAGTCAGAATAGATGACATCTGCAACTATAATCTCAAAGCGCGGTGTTACGAGAATCTGACCCGAATTGCTCGTTAAGGTAATTTCACATGTCACAGTCCCAGTCGCAGCTATCGTCTGAGTTGTGATAATATATTCCAGCCTATCCTCGCACACAGTACAGCTGTTGAACATTACCTTACCGTCTGGCTTTTCCGCTCTCAGCACAGCCGATACAACATCGTTTAAGTCAAACGGTTTCGCCGCATAGGATAAGTAGATACAAACTTTTCTGCTGTCTGTGTCTGCTTTTTTCACATTCACCTGACCTTGCAGTCCTGTCTTCATAAGATTTAGCTTTATTCTGTGCTCTACACGTTCCATTCGGTTCACCTCTGATTTAAGTATAGCAAAAGGCGGGAAGTATTTCTCCCCGCCTCGCTGTCACTTTGTCATGTCTTTAATCCAACGCTGAAATGTCTTATCATCATACCCTATGTTCAACTCATAGAGCATTTGGCGCGTCCGGCGCATGCCCTCCGTATCATTGCTTTTGTACATTTCCTGATACTCAGATTTGAGGTCTTTTGTCAATGCCTGGCGGATTGTCTTATCCTCTTTGCCGTTTGCTCGCAGATATTCGACTATCTCTTTTGCGGACGAAACATCAGAGTTTTCAAGTGCCTTTTGGAGGTCTTTATACTCATAAAGTTTTTTCTCTTCGACCGCTTTATCCTGTTCTGCTTCGGGATCAAGCTCTGCGGCAATCTCATCTATCATCCTGTCCACTTCATCTTCATCGTACCCGCTCTCGAGCAAAGCTTCGAGCTTGCCGCTGAGTGCGCTGTCGTCTCCGTTGCTTTTTGCCTGCGCCGCAGCCGTCTGCATTGTCATATAGTTATTGATTGCTTTTATGACCGCGTTTGACGGATATCCTTCAGAAACCAGCTCTTCATATATTTTTTTATATTCTGAGATGTTTCCTCTTTCGCGCGCCTGTGCAGCCTGCGCGATTCGAGGTTCGGACTTCACCAGATTATTCTTAACACCGTTCTCGAGCTGCTGCGCGGTATAACCCTTTTTGATAAGCTTATCGTACTGCTTCTGATATTTTCCCTCGGCAATCGAATTGTATAACTTTCTGTATTCCGTGGAGCTTGCTTCCCTGCCGAGGTTGTCAGGAGAGAAGAAATTATACAAGCTTTCAAAAGTGCGCATCGTGTTCGCTATCGGCAGACCGCTGACCTTTGAAATTCCCTTTGCACTGCTCATCATCAGCTTCCAGATATCCGGATTTTTCTTCTCGCCGCTGAATACTTTCTGCCACGATTCGCAGGACTGAATTAGTTCTTCAATACCCTCGATATCCATGCGGCTCGCAGAATATCCGGACAAGATTGAGAGAATATCTCCGACATACGGCACGGCTGAAAACGGATTGATTCCGTCAAGCGTGTTGCCTCCGAATGCTTCAAGATAAAGCTCAAGCCATTTCTTCTCATCATCATCGTTGCGGAACGCATCTGCTATCGACGCTATTCCGGCAGTCAAGATACTTGTCGCGATATGCGCTACCGCAACACGAACTAATCGTTTTGCCATTGCCTTCTTTTTATCGGGCTTTGCGTTGTTGTAGTCATATGCCGCGGTATACAGCATATTGTATGAAATCGTCGGCTCGGCTTTAAAGGCGCTAAGCATCTTCGAGAAAGAACTCGTGCTGCGCATAAACTGGCTTCGATGCAGTATTGAATCAACAACCTGGGTTTTATCAACCACCTCGCTGAATCTGTCTGAAACTGCCTGCGTGAACTCTGCAGTTCCCTCTTCAAAGTCAGTTTTATCTCTTATTTCTGCTTTACACGCATTCCAGAGCACTCCCCATGTCAGCTCATCGCCGACTCCGGCCAACCACATAGACTTTTCGCGGATCTTATCGACGACCGTCTGCTGTCCGGTTATAAGCTGCTTCATCGTTATGCCCATACTCGTCTCATAGAATCCCCAGCTTTTCCATTTTGCAATCGGGCAATTGTCTATTGCCTCTTTGCTTGCCGGCTTTTGAAGAAGCCCTTTGAGCAGATATTTCAAATCCATAACGGCTGATGCTCTGAGATACGCCGTAGGCTGCTGAATGGCGACCCTGATGTTTGCTCCGACGGCGGCTACCTTGAAGTTTCGTATCAGTGCTTCCTCGCCCGCTCCCCCTGCATATTTATTGTCTGCACTGCCGTTAATATCAAGAATTAACTTTTCGAAATATGCTTTCGCATCATTGCCGAAAGCTCTTTCTATAGACTGCTTCGTGCCGGATATGGCTATATATCCGTCGTCCTTTTCCTCGAAGCTCAGGGCATTATACCATTTCATCGCGTCGGTTACCGGCACCGCATATGCCGAATATGCACTCATTTCGGTGATGTGCTTTGTAAAGGTATCGAAAGCACCCTTAATAAACAGTCCGTTACTTGCATTTCGCTGGACGCTCTTTGTCGCGCCGATGTTGACAAGCTTATAGAAATTGCTCTGAGTCTGAACCGCCCCGTCCTCCGCGTTCATCGTCCGCACGGAGTTTTTGTTGACCTGTATCGGCCAGTAATGCTCTTCGGTAAACTTTCTGTAACCGTACAGTGTCATTGACGCTTTGTTGCCCCAATCAGCAACATTTCCGCTCAAGAAGCCCTGCATTTTCTCTGCAACCTGCTTTTGCCTCGGAGTCAGAGAGTCGATTATCTTTCCAAGGTCTTCCACTGTCACCTGCACAGCCTTAGCATATGTTTCTTCGCCCTTTCCGAACTGCTCCTTGATTCGCGCCTTTGTCTCCTGTCTCGAAGTGTCCAAAGGACGGATTCCGCCGAGAAGAAGATGATCCCGCGCCTGCTCTCGCTTGGAGAGGTTATACAGTTCCATCACCTGCGAGACCGTCAATGTCAGTTCTCCGCCTTCGACCTTAAAGGTATGCTTTGAGTGCTCCCAGTCTTGTATTTCCTTCTGGCTGACGGTTGCTTCCATAAATTTATTTGATTCAGCAAGCATGTTGATCTGTTCATCTTTTCCGGAACGAATGGATTTGAAAACTGTCTCTGCTGCCGGTCCGAGCTGGTGAAAGAAGCTGAAAGAGTTAAGCATATTTACATTCAGCTGCTTATACCCAACCTTTACCTTGTCCTTGAAGCTCTTGCGGCTGTCCATCTCATGCACGCTCGCGTCGGCAATTGCCTGAACCGTTCCATAGCGGCTGTTTGCAAGCAATTCGTTTGCTCTCGTTATTCCGCCCTTTATCTGCTGCATAACAGTTTCAAGCTCGGCAAGCCCCTGCGCATCCATATCCTTTATGGAACTGCCCTTATACACTTCAAGCAGCGTTGTCATCATCGGCATAAGATCCGGGTCGAGGTCTGCCAGGAACTGCTGATACTGAGGGTCATTTCCCTGCTGCATTTTGCGCAATTCTCCCTGCAGCTCCGACATTGATTTGCGCCACTCAAACGCATCTTTTGACTGACTGTTCCCGTAGACATCAAGAGATACCAGGAACTCTCCGAGAGCCGAACGCAGAGCTTCCGGCACATGCTGAGTCTTGTTCGGGTTCTGCAGGAACCTGTTAAGAGTCTTCGCAGTTCTCTCAATGCTCCGTTTACTCTTTGCAATAGCATCTTTGCGCAGCCATTCGCGGCGATCCTCGAATGTGCGTTGTTCATAGAGCGCCTTTTGCTTTATGAGTTCCTCAGAAAGCTTATGTCGCTTAGCGGCTTCCTGCTCTTTGATTTTTTCAATGCGTTTGTCGTATCTGTCGCGGTATTCTTTCTCAATCTTCTGCCGCAGCGTCTTGAGCTCCGGAATGTCGTAATACTCTTCATACAGCCGCATTGCAAGGTCATAGCTCGCCGTGTCTATATCCATGTCGAAAGAACCGTCGTAGAACGGATTTTCATAGAACGGTTTTATGGTGTCGAGTGCATTTACGAGCGTCTGCACCTGCTCAAGCTCGTGCGTATCCGGTTCAAAGAACTCCGGCCAAAGTTCGGACATCTCGCCCCAAAGAGAATCAAGCGTACTGCCTTCCTCGGAAAGCCTTATCTTTCCGAAGTTCTTCCTTCTGAACTTATCATAGCTCCCGTAATAGTAGGCAATCTCTTTTTTCTGCTGCTCGCTGAGTTTTATTTTCGTGCCCTTGGCATATTCACGCAGCGCACTGTACTGTTCGGACATATCTGTATTCAGCACTGCGCTCTCTTCGAGCACCGCCTTGGCAACCTCCGCAGTCCTCGCGATAACTTCATCATAAGTTATGCCGTCGTCCATATTGGCAAGTGCTTCAAAGATATTCTTGAGATTTTGCGTCAGCGTTTCGGCATTATACTTGCTGCTGTATTCCTTGAGCACTTTTTTTGAAAGTCTGCGTATTGCCCGCTCATCAAGCTCTTTCCTGTTTATTCCGAGGCGCCACTCGAGCTCTCGCTTGTATTCGCGCAGAGCTTTGTTCTCCTGCATGAGCTTCTTGTTTTGCTCATCTATTGAGGAAGTGTTTTTGAGAGAATAACGGAACTGAGCTATCGAAGATACATATGGAGCCGTACCATCTGCAAAATATTTTTTTATGTCATTGATTACCTTGCTCGCTCTGGTTCCTTTCGGGTACTCCACGCTATGCAGAGTGTTTCCGTTATTATCGTCAATATCAAGTATTACTTCGCCTCGCGCTCGGGATATGTAATCATCAAGAGCCTCAAACTGGCTTGCAGTCGGCAAAACAGAAAGATTTATTCCGTTACTTTCGGGCATGATTCGTATATTTCCTTGATTCATATACTCAATCATTGCCTCTGTTCCGGAGATGTCGCTATCAAGCATTATTTCGCTTATATCTCTGTGATCTAATGTTCTATATCCTCCCGGAGCACCCTGATTCTTTCCCGAAAAATCAAGTTTCTTTCCGCTTTTTGTTAAATAACCGGTTTCTTTCCACGAGTAGGTTCTGCCAAAGTATTCGAGTGCTGCCTTATCGAGATTCTTTGAAGTATCCTCATTCTCAGTATTCTTAAGTGAAAACTTAGTATCATCTTTAACTTTTTCGGATATACTTTTACTGGTAGCATTTTGTTGAGCTTTTTCAAAAGCAATCTGCATAGCGGTTTTTTCAGATTTTTTATCACTAAAACTGATTTTACCGTTGACATCTTTCTCAACATATGTTACCATACCGATAGAACCATACTTGGTTACCCCCGCCGGCAATTGGAGCCTCAGGGCTTGAAACCAAGTATCGGTTCTTTTTTTATTGGGATCGATATAGAGTATATCGCTCTGTCTTATGAAATTCTGTAAAGAATCCTTAGAATACGCGCTCGCGACCTTCACAAAGTTTTCAACTCTTCCGTTAGGTTTGAGTTCCAAAGCCGCCACAATAGGATGCCCGTTTTCGTCATACAGTTCGCCCAAAACAACAACACGGTTAGTTGACGTCATGGACTGCGTTATCAAAACTGGATTTTCAAGCACGTTGGGAACCTGCTTTATTATGCTGTCGGTCATAGTCGGATGCTTTTTCTTTATCGCTTTTATTTTCGACTTATCCCAATATATTTCAGCCGGATTTATTCCGATACTTTGTAATGGTTCTGACGTTGTGCCAAGGAAGAAGTATCCTCCGATTTCGTTCTTGTTCCATTCGTCATAACGGTGTGCAAACTCCGGATTTATGCTGTATTTCACATCGTTTGTTTTATAGGTTTTTTCGCTCTTATTTTCCTTTGCGTCCTCAAGAGCTGATTTGAACATGCCGCTGATTTTTTCCAGTGCCTCCGCATCTCCCTCAAGTGCTCTGACCTCCGGGCTTTTCAGTCCGATAGCAGTCAGGGCTTTTTCTATGCTTTCGAGGAAGCCTCTTATCCAGCTCTGTATTTTTACAGCAAGAGGTCTGTTCTCATTGACAAGCTCTCTGATAGTTTTCTCGTCGAACACATCGAACATGCTCTCGGCAACGATTTCCGCCTCTATGTCCGCTTTTCCGAAACCTTCGTAAAGCTTCTGCAGCTCTTTCACTCTGCCCTCATAGTCATAGTTTTCGCTTTCTTTGAGCTTGCCTATGACATATTCGCGCAGCTCGCCTGCGGCCGTCGAGTTCCAGTCCTCGATATAATGATACAGTTCATGTCCGGCAGTTCTGAGATATGCGTTTTCCTCCGCATCGAGCGCTATTTTTATTCTGCCGGTCTTGGGATCGTACTCGCCGTTCGCCATTCCGTCTGCAAGCGTGTCGCACACTTCAACGACAAAGCCGTATTTTTTTGCAAGAGCCTCAAGGACATATACCGAACCCGCCTGCTCCGAGTTGAGCTTCTTTGTATAGTTCCTCAGCAGACCTCCGTTCTTTTCTGCCCTCTTTTCCTCTTTCGCGCTGTAATGCTTCGGCGCATTATTTTTTTCATTAACGCCGGCATAATACGCCTGTCTGAGCTGACTTTCTTCAAGCCCTGCGTATTTATTTGCATTCGACTGCAAAACGCTGTCAAAGTCCTGCCCGAGCTGACCGGCGCGGCGGAAGTCAAGAAACGCATTCATATATTCGCTTGCCGAATCGCCCTGTTTATATCCTGAAATAAAGGCCCGTGCCGTGTCGGTGCTGTCAAAGCCCTGTGCAACATTGTACAAAGCTTCGGTCTCGCGGCTGTCAAACCGCACATCGCTCAGCGCAACGCTGCCGCCGTCCTGCGTTTTTACATACATCTGCGCCCGGTTTCCGTCCTTTTCGATACGGTCTATGCCGTTGATTGTTACGCTCTGTCCGTCAATCGTTGCCGGAACAGCGTTGACATAACTTTTCTTTTGTGATATATTGTTATCGGAAGGGGCGAACGCATGGGGCGCCTGGGACGTAAGCTGCGGGTCTTCGGACATGTTCAGCACTTGCGAGACCCCTTCTGCTTTTTCTTTATAAGCACTGATAACGCGGAGTGTCTTTGCTTTTGAGTCCGGCACCGCTTCAACCACATAATAGTTGCCGTTAACACGCTTCGAATATATAACCTTTGCGGCGGGCGTGTTATCCGAATTCATATATTTGGTATATACTTTGTCTGCGGTTCCCTTTTCGATATCATCATAGTTGTCGAGAACATACTCTATTCGCGCAAGATCTTCGACATCAGACATTGAATGATCCGAGACTCCGTTCTCCCCATGATCTTTTTCAATATGTTCTACAGCGTTTCCGTCCATACTGCGTTTATACTCACTGGTATCTATACCGGTGAGTTTTTTTATGTCATGGACTTCGCGCTCCGTAACACCTGTAAGATCTATATGCACCTTATTGGCGGCTTCCTTATTTTTAAAGTTTCTGACTTTATTTACAAAGTCAACGATCTTCGGATTTACCGCCTTTTTATATTCCTGCTTTATTGTCTCTATGTCCTTCTTTAACGACATCTGAGAGCCTTCCACGGCATCTGATGTACTGTTTTTTATCTCAGCAGCCACGTTCTGAGCGTTCTCAGAGCCACGGAAAAGCCGTTTTTCTGCGCGGGTAAGTTTATCACCCTCAGCCTGTTTCTGCACCACAGCGGACAATCTGACAGCGTCCTGCGTGTTCTCGCCGAGGCTTTCAAGCCGCTGCGCAATCTGCGTCTGCTCTCCGCCTGCAAAACCTGCAACTGTCTTTCCCGTGATGTTCGTACCCTGTTTTCTGTGGTTGAGGTATCCGAGCCCGGAACCCACTACACCAAAGCCGGCGCCCATAAGCGCTCCGCCCGCTCCCGCTTCGACGACTTGCAGTGCGAGATCTCCGGCAACCTTTTTCTTTGCTTCCGCCTCGCTCAAGCCCTGTTTCTCATATGCGGCTATCATGAGCTTATAATTGGAAATATCGCCGTTTGCTATGGTATCATAGGCTATGTTTGCTATTTCCGTTGCGGCCTCTTCCGAAAAGTTTACCCCGGTCGATTTGAGTATGTTCATCGCGACATCGCGCATACTTCTCGGGTCAACCTCTTTGAGCTTGTTGAAATTACCTATCGAAACTTTTTCGAAGAGACCTTCAAATATGCCGGAAACAGCTCCGCCGATAACCGCTTGGTCGTCGTTGCCGCCGCGAGCTTTTATATCACGCATTGTTGAGTTCGCAGCAGAAAGACCGAGTATTCCGCCGCCGACAGCTTCGGCAACTTTCCCCGCTGCTTTTATTCCCGCTCCGGTATTCGCAAGTGCTCCGCCGACAAGATTGCCCGCGGCTGCAGATGCAGCCGAATCGAGCGCGGACATTCCTGTTCCGTATAAGAAGTCAAAGGCATCCCAGTCGCCAAGCTTCCAGTCATGCTCATCCATAACCGCTCCGCGTGCCGTATCGCTTAACTGACTTGCTATTCCGGCGTCTCTGTTATAGTCTACAGGCGCATAACTGCCGGTAAGCTTTCTTCCGACCTGCTGAGCGGCAGCGTCAAGATATCCCGCTCCACTGCTTGTTAAATTCACCGGCACACTCAGTGCGCTGGCAAGCACCTGATGGTCTGCACTGAAGTCACGAACCGCATCTTGTACCTGCTCATTCTTGCGGCGGTTATATTCATACGCATAATAGTTTTCAAGCTCATCGGGATTTATGCCCTTTGCTCGAACCTTGTCCTCTATTTCCTTGAGCCTCTGATTATATTCATAGACATTCTTGTTGTTTCCGCTCGTGCCGACTGACTCTTCGAGCTTTATTCTGTCCTTGAGTTCGGGAATAGATTGTATTTCCTTGAGCGTTGCCTCGTCGAACTGGCTGAGTTTTTCGGATATATCCCTGTTGTATAGTTCGTTTTCAAGGGCTGCCTTTTCTTCTTTTCGTGCATTGAAATCTGTCGTTGACTCTTTAGCTTTTTTCCTGCGATTTTCATACTCCTCAAGATCTCCGGTGCGGAGAGCTACACCTGCAGCCAGATTATTTACTATTTTGCTGCCCCATGTTTTAAGTCTTTCCTTCGTAAAATCCTTATCAACTTCTTCAAGGCGAGCTTTTATGTCTGTATCAGTTGCACTGCTGAGAACATCCGGATTGCTAAAGTTTGAGTAATAGTTTGATTCATCCTCCAAGCTCTTAGACATTTCTCGCAAAGCACTTGTATATTTTTTATAATCAGACATAAAAGCATTATACTTTTCTTCTCCCAGTCTTTCCTTTTGACTATTGAGATACATTCTCACCTTGTAAGAATTATTAATGCTGTCGTTTATTCTTTTTGCTGAACTTCCGTTGTCCTTTCTCCAGTCGTTATAATTATGACGGTTCATTCGGTCATTGGCGGTGTTCAATGCCGAGCGTGATGAAGAAAACCAGTCGTTAACTTCATCCTCGCTCATTTCAATTTCATATTCTCTGTTTACGCGCTTTATTCTTTCGTCAATCGTTTCCGGCTTCCCGTACTCTTGATTAACTCTTGCTATTCTGTTGCTAATGCTTTCCATGATATACTCCTTTAGAATTGAAGTCCGTAATATATCGCAATCGCGTGAATATCCTCGTCACTCAAAGATCTATCCATAGCCATCTGTTTTCGAATATAATCGTCGTATGGCATCATTCCGTGTGTTGCTGGATTATATTCTTCTTCTGTAGGCTGTTTTCCTATGAAAATGCTTGCTTTTGCAACGCCGTTAAGATTTTGTTTTTTAGTTGTGGCAGTTTGTTTTCCTCCGCTCCCGCTCGACGAACCGCTATACCCGCTCCCGCCTGATGAGGACGATGAAGAGGTTGAATAGCTCTGAGCCTTGAGAGAGTCCATATATTTGTCATGCTCAAACTGCTGTTTTTTGAGATTATAATCCCTTGAGTCCTGCTGCTTGCCGTAGTCAAACTGTTTCTGCCAGTTGCTCTGCGCAAGCGCGTCCTGCTGCTTGCCGTAATCAAACTGCTGCTGCCAGTTGTTCTGTGCAAGCGCATCCTGCTCCTTTCCGTAATCGAACTGTTTCTGCCAGTTGTTCTGTGCAAGCGCATCCTGCTCCTTTCCGTAGTCGAACTGCTGCTGCCAGTTATTCTGTGCAAGGGCGTCCTGCTCCTTCTGATAATCAAACTGATTCTGCCAGTTGCGCTGATTGACATAGTCCTGCATATACTGGCGGTTCTGCTCGCTCTGCCAATTCGACTGCTGCTGTGCGGCGTCTGCGCGTCCTGTATAATATTCAAGCTCATACTGCCACTGCGCAAGCTGATTGAGGTAACGGTTGTAATCACTTTCCGAGAGATACTGTGACTGGCTCTGTAGATAATTGAGTGTGTTATAGTAGTCGCTCAGCGTGTCCTGATATTTTTTATAGTCTGAATCGTCGAGGTTCTGCAGGACCTGCATATGCTGCAATTTATCGCTCTTGTCGTCACGATATTTGCTATATGCCCGGTCATACAGTGACGGAATGACATTGTTCAAATCGTTGAGGCTTGACTGGTATGCCTGGTTTCCGGCAGTCGAAGCATAAGAACTGCCGTAACCGCCGGTGAGCGCCGCGGCATTCCCCATAGTGTCCTGCATCGCCATCTTGCCCTGCTGAATATACTGATCCTTATACTGCTGATAGAGCGGATCGGCATTGAAATCATACTGAAAATCCTTGGTGTTTTCATAGTCTTTCAAAAGCCCCTGTATCTGGTCTGCATAGTTGCTCTGATAGTCCCCGGGCTTTGAGTTGTAATGGTTCTTCAGATTCTCCTGCGCCTGCTTAACTTCGTCGGATTCCTCATAGTCCTTCGGCTTGTTGAGCAGCGTTTTTATCGTGCCTATACCGTATCCGACTTGCTTCGCGGCGTTTATTCCCTGCTTTGCCATTCCACCGGCGAGCGCCGCCGCATTTCCGCCCTGCGCCACGGCGTATGACAGTTTGTCCTTTGATATGCCCTGCTGCTTTTTCTGCTTTTCAAGGTCTTTTGTCGTGTATGCCATTTGCTTTTACCTCCTCAGATCAGATAATTTATGTTCAGCGTATATGAAGTCAGATTGTATTTATAGGCTTTCGCTTCAAGATTGAAACACCAGTCAAGCACCACTCTTCCATCCGGAAATACCGACCACCGAACAAGGTTGGTATCGTTCGCCGCACAGATTGTAAATATCCTGCACTGCGGGTGCATATCCTCAGGCAACGTGCATATGGTTTTTCCGCCCGCCGTTATCCCCTGTACATCTCCGACGATATTGACCGAGTTTCCGAGTCTGCGTCCTTTGGGTGTCAGTCCATTCGCGCCCGGAGTTATTCCGTCCGTAAGCTCCAACTCCTGCCAGCCTGTGTCTTTCAGCGGAAAAGTTTGTTCTCCTGCCTGCAGTCCCTTTCTGAGGAGCAGCAGCATGTTGACGTCCATCGTATTGGCGAGTTCCGCAACCTTGCCGAAAGCTATTCCTTTGCCGCCGCGCAGGAAGTCCATCAGCACGAAGCTCGTCGAAAGCTCATAAACATATTCCGCGGAAGCAAGGCTATCGGTAACTTTGAATTTTATCTTATACGAGACATTCTCACTGAGACCGTCAAAGAGGATCGCCTGCACATCATTGCTCATCGCCGTCTCATCAGACCAGGCATCCATCGTATCTGTCTTGTAGCTTGCTTTGCAAACCGCTATATTCTTGCCTGACAACGCCGAGAAGCTATAGTTTACCTTTCCGGCCGCATATGTGCCCTTGTCGTTTTCCGTGCCGTCCTGCGTGCATCTGAAGCATGTTACCTCATTTATCATCGGACTGTCATACTTTTCAACCGATATGCTCGCCGTCTGACTGACTGTTCTGCCTCTGCTGTCTGTCGCCGTGACCGTAAAGTTCAGATCACCCGACAGATAGCAAGTGTAGGTATAAACTCCGCCGGTCTGATTTGACAGAACTGCACCGTTCACGGCAAATCGATAGTTCTTTATCGTTGAGCTGTATGCCCCCTGTGCAGCGGCAGTAATCCTGCATTTTGAATAGTCCTGCACATATATTCCCCATTCGGTCGGAACGCTGCCGTCTATGCGCTCTATTGTCAGTTCCGGCATTGTGGGTTTCACATTGTCCGGAACCGAAAAAGTGACAGTCTTCGTGTTCGTCTCAACGAGCGTCGTCGGGATCAGTCCTAACTTCTTGTATGTTTCAATCTTCAGCGTGCCGGTTCTGCTGCTTCCGCTCGTAATGGCATTAGCCCATTCGAGTGGGAACTCATATGCCGTCATAACTGCATTGTTTGTTGAAAAATACCCGCTCTCGTAGCTGTAATTGCCGCAGGTGAAATACATCTTATGGGTGTATGACTTCCCGTCATTCGCATCCTCGACTTCAACAAGAATATTACCAAGACCATTTATTTTGCTGACACCTACGGTGATATTCTTCGGATATGTTTTGATTGTTGTTATTGCCATTGTTTATTCCCTCCATATAAAGCTAAGATTGCCATTACTCCTGGGCGTGAACTCCCAGTTGCCTATCCTCAGTCGGTTAAGAACTTCGACATCCGTAACATAAAGGCAGCGGTTGGAGATATAGGCTATCTCCGTGCCGTTCTGTGTGAAGCTTAATTTTTCATTTGTCAGCATAGATTTGAACGGACTGTCCGCCTTGCCGAGCTCCATTCCCTCCGCCGTGAAGCGGAAATATGTTCTTATTAGCTCCTGGAACTCTTCGAGTCTGCCGTCAACCTCTGTTGTATAGAGATAATTCTGGTCGAAATTCAGCTGAATTTCTCTTGAAGTCTGTGTAACATAGGACTCGAGTGTTGCATTAAGCTCTGCAATTGACGCCTTCGCGCTAAGCTCTTCGCGCACCGTTGTCATTATGTTGTCATTGTTCTGCTCTATCTCGGTGTGAAATGTCTGATTTATCTCTTCCGCCTGCGCTATGATTTTATCGTTGAGCTCGTTATAATCAATCTTTCTGCCCGCTTCTAATTGCTTAACGGCGTCGCTCGCCAGCTCCGCCATTGACCGCGTCTGCTCCACCGTTTTCAGATAAACCGGCGAAAAATTGTCTCCGTCAAGATTGTTGAGAATATACCGAAGCTGTTCGTTAAGTTGATAGAGATAGCTTTGAGTTTTCTGATCTCCGCCAAGATTCGTCGGCAGATTCAGATTTAGCGTCGGCATCAGATTTCACTCCCTTGTTCCGTTACCTTTGCGATGCTGTACAAGATGAACTTGCCCCTGCCCCGCATTCGGATTCTCATGTGGTCGCAGCGCCTGACTATAATCGGAATAGTGATTGTGCGATTGTTTACAGCATCGATGTGCAGCACTTCCTCGTAATCGCCCATAGAGTCATACTGGATCTGCACCCGGAACTGCGCCCCGCGTTCGACGCTCAGGCGAAACTGCAGTTTTGAAATATATTTATTATCGGGGCTTGTCACTCCAATAGGTCCGCTTTCGGCCATCCATTCAACCGGCTTTTCGTCATACGTCTGATCTGTTACGCTGTATCGCGTCGTGCCGTGCATCGTCCACAGGCTGTTTCCAACCGTGAAATACAATTCCCCGTCCAGCGGCGCGAAAGCATCTATTTTCAGCCCGCTCTCCCTATGCCATATTTTTGTGCGCTCATCGTATGTGAACAGGCCGTATTTGCCGTTTTCGTCCGCCATTGACACATAATATTTGTTGTCAATCGCTCCTGCGACGGCGTTTCTGTATGCATTCGCGCCGAAGGACTCCGAAATATTGACCGGGGTTCCGCCGTCATAGGCGCATATGCCGTTTCGGCTCTTGTAGTATAGCGTCTCGTTACATAGCGCAAGGCTCCGTTCGCTGCCGTTCTGCACGCCTCTTATAGACTCGTTCGTAACCTGAAAATTTGAGGGCTTCGAGCCGTAGACCTTGTGGACGCAGTCCTCCTTGAAAAACAGGATATATCCCCGCATCGTAAACGCGCCAGTAAACTTACCGTGCGTTCCGACTGTCACGGCGTAACTGTCGCTCGCCAATCCGAGAAAACAATTCCAGTTAAATGGATCGCCTATTTTGCAGCAATATATCTCGTGCTTGTCGGAAGAACATCCCCAGATGCGGTTTTCGCTCTCGGTAACAAAATCCATGTCCGGC
>UMLU01001528.1_pt1 | contig 16313 bp, 10 predicted proteins | sample 1966621 | NCBI WGS metagenome assembly UMLU01 (sample SAMEA4836210, study PRJEB28245) | human gut metagenome | biome: gut microbiome; material: fecal sample | place: Denmark | collected 2008 | reverse complement strand
TGCAGCACTTTTGTCTGTGCACCACCTGAGCAGTGAACCATACCGTGGATTTCCGGACGCAGGGCATCCAGCAATTTCTTAACCACCGGTGCATAAGTACGTGTCGGAGAAAGAACCAGCTTGCCGGCATCCAGTGGAGAGCCTTCTACGGCATCCGTCAGTTTCAGTTTACCGCTATAGACCAATTCTTCAGGTACAGCCTTGTCGTAGCTTTCCGGATATTTTTCAGCCAGGTATTTGCTGAACACATCATGACGGGCACTGGTCAGACCGTTGCTTCCCATACCACCGTTGTATTCTTTTTCATAAGTAGCCTGACCATAAGAAGCCAGACCGACGATTACGTCACCCGGACGGATATTGGCATTGTCGATGACATCGGCACGTTTCATACGGCAAGTTACCGTACTGTCTACAATAATCGTACGAACCAGGTCGCCTACATCGGCAGTTTCTCCACCTGTGGCATATACGCCGACACCCATTTCGCGAAGTTCAGCCAGCAACTCATCTGTTCCGTTGATGATGGCAGAAATCACTTCTCCCGGTACAAGCAGCTTGTTACGGCCGATGGTAGAAGATACTAAGATGTTATCTACCGCTCCTACGCACAACAAGTCATCGATGTTCATAATCAATGCATCCTGTGCGATACCCTTCCATACAGACAAGTCGCCGGTTTCTTTCCAGTACAAATAAGCCAGTGAAGACTTTGTTCCGGCTCCGTCGGCATGCATGATGTTGCAGTACTCCGGGTCACCTCCTAAAATATCAGGAATGATTTTACAGAATGCTTTTGGGAAAATACCTTTGTCAATGTTCTTGATAGCGTTATGTACATCTTCTTTAGATGCAGATACGCCGCGCTGCATGTATCGTTGATTGCTCATGAGTATAGTAAGTTTGTTTGTTTCAATTGAATGTGCAAATTTAGTGATTATTCCTTTTATTACCATGCGTTTCGGGATAAAATCAGTACACCGTTACTCCTGCAGGGGTAATTGTGCCGTCAGGAGCTAACAGGCTGAATCGGAAAAAGCCTTTTCCCGTTTTCTGAGGAATGTCTTTCTCAGGCTGGACTGTACGTAGAATCTCCATGCCTGTGGCGTCACTCACAATGAGTATATATCCGCTTGGGATAGCCGGAAAGCTTCCGTAATAAATCACAGGATTGTCTTTAGCCGGTACGTTTAAAGCCAGTGGAGTACTTTCATATCCAAAACGGTTTACGGCTGTAACTGCCCAGTAGATACCTCCCTTTGTGGATAAATCCGGCTCAAATGTGTATTGACAGCTGTCCGTACGTGTAATAATCAGGTTTTGAGCCTTCTCAGTATCTACCGGATAGGTTGCAGATGCATAAATCCGGTAATAGATTCCTCCCGGCAAAGATGGAGATGCCTTCCAGCTCATTTCGATATTGTTTCCTTTCAATACTAAGGAAGGAGAAGTTGGCTGAGAGGGTGGGTTACCCTTTGTCCATCGCATGGGAGGTACTACTGCCGGGTAGGCGTAAAAATGGTTTGTCAGTTCATCCAGTATTCCTTTGGTATTCTCCAGCATGAATTTGTTACGGAAATACGCCTGGCCATCCAATCCAATTCTTCGGGAGAAATAAATCTGCCGTACGATTTCATCTACTTTCCAGTTCTGCTCTTTGGGGTGGAGAAAATAAATTCCCAATCCGGGCACGACCCAACGTTCATTCTTGTTTTCTTTCCAGTCGAGTGCAAAAGGGTAGAAGTGATTTCCCTGGAAATACATCATGGGGAAAAGCACATCCTGAATGCCTTCATTCAGCCACTTTTGTGCATCCTGATATACCGTGCTGTATGCATTCCATCCGAAGGATGAATAACGTCGGGTGTCATTGAACTTCCCGATGGGAGAGCTGCTGACTTTCACCCACGGCTTCAGTTGCTTTACCTCTGCATAAATCCGTGCGACAATGCGGGTAATGTTATCCCGTCTCCATTGCTTGAGTTCCTGTTTTTTTCCGTATTTCCGATAGGTATCTTTGTCCGGGAACCTTGCGCCCTGTTCCGGATAGCGGATATAATCTAGGTGGATGCCGTCAATGTCATAGCGACTTGTGATTTCCTTGGCTATCCGGCTCAGGTAATCGGCTGTTCCTGGATTTCCAGGGTCAAGGTACCAGCTCCCGTTGAACTGCTTGCAAAGTGCCGGTTGTTTTTTTACTACACAGTTCTTTCCCAACAGCGTTACTTGGCGCTTGTTTCCGATAGGAATACACACCAGCCATGCATGAAGTTCCAGTCCTCGTTTGTGGCATTCTTCTATTGCAAATTGCAGTGGGTCATATCCGGGGTTTTTGCCAGTATGTCCTGTAAGACTTTCTGCAAAGGTCTCAATTGCAGAAGGGTAGATAACGTCTCCCCGAAGACGGGTTTGAAAAAGTACGGTATTGAAATTGGCTGCCTTTAAGGCATCAAGTTGCCGGATCAGCTCATTTTTCTGTGCTTCAATTCCCTTGGCCGAATTCGCTTTCCGTGTAGGCCAGTCCATTCCTCCAAGAGTGGTCAGCCAGGTGGCGCGTATTTCCTCTTTAGGCTGAGCTTGCAAGGAAAGCAAGCTGCTTATAAATAGAAGACCGATTAATAGTATGCGCATATCTTTTAAATGTTTGTGCAAATATACATATAAATTACGGATATGTAGAGAAAGAAGATAATAAGCCGGAAGAAGAGGTGAAAGAATGAGGGCTTCGGAGTAAATTTTTCTTGAAAACAGTAACGGTTTGTTTCTTTTTATTACTTTTGCGCGATAATAAAAGATAAATTGATAGATATGATAACGTTTACTCTCGCATTGGTATTATTGGTGGTGGGATATTGGGTTTATGGAAAGTACGTCAATTCCTTGTTTGCTCCTGATTCCACACGTAAAACGCCGGCTTTGACAATGGCCGACGGGGTGGATTTTATTCCCCTTCCCACATGGAAAATTTTTATGATTCAGTTTTTGAACATAGCCGGGCTCGGACCTATTTTCGGGGCGATAATGGGGGCGCAGTTTGGTACGGCTTCTTATTTGTGGATTGTGTTCGGTACGATTTTCGCCGGAGCCGTACACGATTTCTTGTCCGGTGCCTTATCGTTGCGTAACAATGGAGAAAGTCTTCCGGAAATTATCGGTCGTTATTTAGGAAGCCGGACTAAAAAGGTGGCCTGCGTGTTTACTGTCTTGCTGATGATTCTGGTCGGTGCGGTATTTGTTTCAGGACCTGCAGAGCTGCTGGCCGGTATGACTCCTTCTGCGCTGGATGTGTATTTCTGGATGGTCGTGATTTTTTTGTATTACATTTTGGCGACCATGCTTCCTATTGATAAAATCATCGGACGCATTTATCCTTTATTTGCCTTTGCCTTGTTGTTTATGGCTGTAGGCATTCTTGTTATGCTGTATGTCAAAAGTCCGGCCTTGTCTGAAATGTGGGAGGGATTTGGTAGGAAGTACGAGAAGAACCCGATTTTCCCAATGATGTTTATCTCTATTGCATGTGGAGCCATCAGCGGTTTTCATGCTACCCAGTCGCCTTTGATGGCGCGTTGCATTACAAATGAAAAGCACTGCCGTCCGATTTTCTATGGAGCGATGGTAACAGAAGGAATTGTGGCACTTATCTGGGCTGCTGCGGCGACTTATTTCTTTCAGGAGAACGGTATTGTGGATAAAGTGACCGGAGTGGCTTATTCCGGAGCCAAGGTCGCTACAGATATCTCAAAAGACTGGTTGGGGGCATTCGGTGGCATTTTGGCCATATTGGGAATTGTGGCAGCTCCTATTACGAGTGGTGATACCGCCTTGCGTTCGGCACGTCTGATTGTGGCAGACTTTTTTCATGTAGATCAGCGCTCTATCGCTAAACGTCTCTTCATTTGTATCCCCATATTCTTGGTTACCATCTTGTTGTTGGTGTACAGCTTTGGAGATGCGGAAGGATTCAAGATTATCTGGCGATATTTTGCCTGGTGTAATCAGACCTTGTCTGTCTTTACTTTGTGGGCCATTACGGTCTGGCTGGTTTGTGCACGGAAAAACTATTGGGTAACCTTGATTCCGGCTCTGTTTATGACTTGTGTTTGTGCCACCTATATTCTCATTGCTCCCGAAGGGCTGGCCTTGTCGGCCGAAGTGGCTTATCCTGCCGGATTGTGTTGTGCACTGGTGGCTGCGGTCTGGTTTGTATGCTGGTTCCGCCGGATACGTTCCTTATAAAGAATTGTTTGGCTGTTCTATAGATTATGTATAATTTTGCGGGCTGTAAAGGTAAAAGTAATTTCAAATGAAAAAAAGATGCTTTTTAATGTGGGTCATGATGGCCGCTTCGGCAGGGGTAATGGCTCAGAAAGAAGGTTTTGGTTATAAATTTTATGGACAGGTGCGGACCGACTTATTCTATAACAGCCGTTCTAACTCAGAAACTGTCGACGGACTTTTTTACATGTATCCTAAGGATGTAGCTCCTGATGCGGACGGAAAGGATTTGAATGCCAAACCGGATGGTAACTTCTATACTTTGTACACCAGATTGGGAGTGAATGTGACCGGACCTACCTTGGGAAAGGCAAAGACTTCGGCAAAGGTGGAAGTCGATTTCCGTGGTTCGGGTACCACTTATTCTTTGTTCCGTATTCGTCACGTGTATTTCAACCTTGATTGGGGAAAATCAGCCCTGCTGGTTGGACAAACATGGCATCCTCTGTATGGAGATGTAGCTCCTGAAATTCTGAACTTGAACATGGGAGCACCTTATCAGCCGTTCAGCCGTGCACCGCAGGTTCGCTATCGGTTTACAAACAAAAATTTCAAACTGACCGCTGCTGCTATATGGCAGTCACAGTATTTGTCGGTAGGTCCTTCTTCAAATGAGGCAGGAGCCGTTACTACAGTTAAAAGCCAGAGCTTTATGAAGAACGGTTGCTTGCCCGAGTTTTATTTGGGCATGGATTATAATCGTCCCGGATTGCTTGCCGGAGCGGGTGTGCATGTGTCTTCCATGTCTCCTCGTACAGAATCGAAATACAATGACAATATATACAAGGTAAGCGAACGCGTGACAGGAGTTTCAGCTGAGGCGCATGTGAAATATGTGCACCGCCGTTTCTTGCTGGCAGCCAAGAGCGTGTTAGGGTCAAACCTGACGCAAACCAGTACAATTGGCGGGTATGGCATTACGTGTACCGACTCTCGCACGGGTGAACAGGAGTACACTCCTTTGCGTGTATCGCATACTTGGGTAAATATGATGTATGGAAGCAAGTTCCGTGGCGGAGTGTTTGCCGGGTATCTCAAAAACTTGGGAGCATCGAAAAGTGTGACTGGAGTATTGGGTACAGGAACAAATATCGACCAGTTGAATACACTGGGAGCCGAACTGACTTACAATCGCCCGAACTGGAAGTTCGGAGCAGAATATACTTGGACCGGCGCGTGGTATGGCGATTATACCGACAAGGCACGGGTGACCAACACCCATCTGGTGAAAAATAACCGCATCGTACTGACTGCTTTGTTCCAGTTTTAATTTGTATCAATTATAATGAAATAGCGAGAAGATGCATCGGTGAGGGATGCCGCTTCTCGCTATTTTTATTATTCTGCTTTCTGTTTATATAGTTTATCTAAATCTATACTGGGTGCTTCTTTGTGAAGTAAGATAGTAGCGGATACCTCGTTAGCCTGAAAATTTTCCACATTTGATAACCGATTGATAAACTGACGTACTGTATCTACTTTTACATTTTCAACAAATACATTACGGATTGGTAATCGGGCATCTCCTTTTAGCTCGTAAATGGCATCAGCCGACTGGCAATGAATGTTCTTTACATGTATTCCATCTATACGGGTGATACGTGTTTCATAAGTTGGAACTAAATCTTTCCATTGGTATAATACTTCAGTGTCTACTTCAAAGGTACGAAGCATGTCTCCAGCTTCGATGTCTTCCAGGTAAATGTTTTCGATAAACCCTCCACGACGATGGTTTGTTTTTAAGAAAAACAGGCGGTGTACATTTTGTGGAGCTTTACAGCGGGTCATGTAGATATTGCGTACTCCTCCGGAGATTTCACTTCCGATTCCGAGCAGGGTATGTCCATTGAGAATATCACAATCCCGGACGACGATATTTTCACTGGGTGTGTTGAGGCGCCATGCATCTTGGTTACGTCCGGATTTGATGACCACCGCATCGTCTCCCTGGTCGAACTTACAGTTCTCAATCAGAAAGTTCCGGCTCATTTCCAAATCGATTCCGTCATTGTTGTGCCCATGAGCCTGCACATCGAGGTGGCGTACTACGCCACTGTTACACAAATAGAGATGGATGGTCCAAAAAGGACTTTGGCGGATATGGAAATCTTCTAATAATATATTTTTGCAGCGGTTAAAATGAATGAGGTGTGGACGAAGATGATTTTCTCCTCTTGCCATTTGGCGTTGTTCTACAGGAACATCTGTTGACCCCATGGAATACAATTGTCTTAATGCGTTTAAGTGAGCTTCCGGACGTTTAAACCACGTACGCCAGGTGCCCATGACTGGAGCCAGTGTTCCTTTTCCGGAGATACCTACATTCTCACATTCAAATGCATAGATAAGTGGCGAGTAATTATAGCATTCCAGCCCCTCCCAGGAGGTCATTACAGCTGGAAGGTAATCATTGGGATTGTCAGAGAATCTGACTACAGCTCCTTCTTCCAAAAAAAGGTTGACATGGCTTTTGAGGTGAATAGGTCCGGTAAACCACTCACCGGCTGGGACTACCACTCGTCCGCCTCCCGCACGGTGGCATGCTTCAATGGCTTTGGCAAATGCCTGGGTGTTTAGATGATTGCTTCCCTTTTGGGCTCCATATTTTGTGATGGAGAATTCTTTATTGGGGAATGTGCACAAGTGTACGGAATCCATAGGGAAAGGAGCTTCCACATGTACAGGTTGTACGTTCACTTTTTGTGCTGAAGTTGTATACGCCATCAGGCTGGCAACAAAAATAGAAAATAATGTTTTGCTTCTCATGGTAATGTATTAGTTAGTATGCCTTTTGTGGCAAAGGAAAGCATTCTTTTGGAAATAAATCAGGTGTGAATGTCCTTATAAATGTATTTTTGTACGATATTCTATGATTCCGTACGTTTGTCTGCATCCTTTTTGGCCATAAGCGTTTAATTTTGCCTTTACAATAACCTAAGATGAAAATGTATGAAAATAAAGCGATTTCTGAATATTGGTCTTGCCGGTCTGTTTTTGGCAAATGTGGCTTATGCACAAAGTTATCAGTTTGATTTTAGTGAGAAGAAAAAAGTCGAGAAAGGAGTGATTCAAATCTCTTCAGATTCAATATATCCTTGTAAAGGTGGGTATGGATATGATTTCCTGCCTGCACCGGTGAAGAAAAGTAACGAACCTTTTTTCTTTTCGGTAGATGTTCCTGATGGAAATTATCTGGTGACAGTTACTTTAGGTAATGCCCGGAAAGCTGGTTCTACTACAGTGCGTGCAGAATCCAGACGTTTGTTCCTTGAAAATATATCTACTCGGAAAGGAGAGTTTCTAACTTATCGTTTTACGGTGAATAAGCGTAATACGATAATAAGTGATGGGGAAAAAGTACAGATTAAGGAGCGGGAAAAGAATAAATTGAACTGGGATGATAAGTTGACATTTGAGCTTAATGGAGATGCTCCTTGTCTGGCTAGTCTGAAAATTGAACCGGTAAATGATGTGGTGACCGTTTTTTTAGCAGGTAACTCTACTGTAGTAGACCAGGATAATGAGCCATGGGCTAGCTGGGGACAGATGATTCCGCGCTTTTTTGATGAACATGTATGTTTTGCAAACTATGCAGAAAGTGGTGAACGTGCCGATACCTTTATTAAGGCTGGTCGCCTGAAGAAGGCTTTAACTCAGATGAAAGAAGGGGATTATATGTTTATCGAGTTTGGGCATAATGACCAGAAATTAAAAGGACCGGGCAAGGGAGCCTATTATTCATTTGCCAGCAATTTGAAATATTTTGTAGATGTAGTACGTGCAAAAGGGGGGATTCCGGTTTTTGTGACTCCTACCCAACGTCGTTCATTTGACAATTCTGGTAAAATACAGGAAACACACGAAGACTATCCTGATGCGATGCGTTGGGTTGCCCAGCGTGAGGGAGTGCAGGTGATAGAATTGCATGACATGACCCGTGTGTTTTATGAAGCTATGGGAGTAGAACCTTCTAAAAAAGCTTTTGTGCATTATCCGGCAGGAACTTATCCCAATCAGACGAAGGCTTTGGCTGATAATACCCATTTCAATCCATACGGAGCGTATGAAATTGCTAAATGTGTGATTGAAGGTATTAAGCAGTTGAATCTTCCCTGGGTTAAATATTTGAGAGATGATTATCATCCTTTTAATCCTGCGAGTCCAGATAAAGTAGATACATTCAAGTGGAATGAAAGTCCTTTCACGGAGATTGAGAAACCTGATGGAAATTGATTTTTGTAAGTTATAGAGTCTTATAAGTTTTAATAGGTAGGATAAGCTATTTGAGGTAAAAGGGAGAAAGAGCGGACTAAATGATCAATAGTTCGTTCTTTTTTTATTTGTCAATAGATTTATGTACAAAAGCACATGATTGTGTACAATATTCCATGCGAGAGTAATCTCTTTCTGCTATCTTTGGAATTTGAAAATAAGTAAATATGTATATGAAAAAACACATAATGTGGGGAGTCTGGTTGCTAGGGGCAACCTGCTTTTCTTTTTCTGCTTATGCGCAAAACAAGGTGAAAGCGCCAATGGAAGATGTTAACCAGGTAGTCGATTTGACACTGGATAGCTTGAATAAAGCAAAAACAGCCAGACCGGTTGCGGGGTCTACCCGTAAGGGGAATAATCCTGTACTTTTCTTGGTAGGAAATTCAACGATGCGCACCGGAACGTTAGGCAATGGAAATAACGGACAGTGGGGATGGGGATATTTCTTCCATGAATATTTTGATGAAAATAAGATTACAGTTGAAAACCATGCGTTGGGTGGAACCAGTAGCCGTACATTTTATACTCATTTGTGGAAAGATGTCCTGAAAGGAGTAAAGAAAGGTGACTGGGTTATTATCGAATTGGGACATAACGATAACGGACCGTATGATAGCGGCCGGGCACGTGCGTCTATTCCTGGCATTGGTAAAGACAGTCTCGAAGTAACAATTAAGGAGACAGGAGTTAAGGAAACAGTGTATACTTATGGCGAATATATGCGTCGTTATATTCGTGAAGTCAAGGCCAAAGGAGCTCATCCAATTCTTTTTTCTCTTACTCCGCGCAATGCTTGGGAGGATAAGGACAGTACCATAATAACTCGTGTAAATAAGACTTTTGGTTTGTGGGCCAAGCAAGTGGCTAAAAAAGAACATGTACCTTTTATTGACCTTAATGAGATAACGGCTCGTAAATTTGAGACTTTTGGCAAGGAAAAGGTAAAATATATGTTCTATTTGGATCGTATCCATACCAGTGTGTTTGGAGCACGGGTAAATGCTGAATCTGCTGCCGAAGGAATTCGTGAATATAAAAAACTGGAACTGGCGCGTTATCTGAAACCTGTCGAAAAAGATACAGTTACAGGATCAACCCGAAAGAAAGGTTGTCCGGTGTTATTTACTGTAGGTGACAGTACGGTGCGTAATCAGGATAAAGACGAGAATGGTCAGTGGGGATGGGGAAGCGTGATTGCCGAACTGTTTGACTTAAATAGAATTTCTGTAGAGAATTGTGCTAAAGCAGGCCGTAGTGCCCGTACTTATTTGGAGGAAGGTCGTTGGGATAAGGTTTATAAAGCCTTGCAACCTGGTGATTTTGTATTGATTCAATTTGGGCATAACGACGCTGGAGCTATTAATACAGGAAAGGCGCGTGCTGAACTTCCAGGGGCTGGAGAAGAAAGTAAAGTCTTTTTAATGGAAGCCACTAAAACTTATGATGTGGTGTATACATTTGGCTGGTATTTGCGTAAATTTATCCGCGATGCTCAGGAAAAAGGGGCTATCCCTATTGTGTTGAGTCATACGCCACGTAATATGTGGGATAATAATGAGATACAACGTAATACCACATCTTTTGGTAAATGGACACGGGAAGCTGCTGAAGCAACAGGTGCGCATTTTATTGACTTGAATAAGTTGTCAGCAGATAAATTGCAACAGATTGGTTATGAGCAAGGTCTGAAATACGTAGCTCCTTATTTCTGTAAGGATCATACACATACATCATTGAAAGGAGCGCACTTGAATGCACAAAGCATTGCAGACGGTTTGAAAGAAACAGATTGTACATTGAAAAACTATTTAAAATAATTGGAGGTACTATGAAACGTGAAGCTTTTAAAATGTTCCTGAAACCAGGATTTGAAAAAGAGTATGAAAAACGCCATGCTGCTATTTGGCCGGAGCTGAAACAGATGTTGTCAGAAAATGGCGTGTATGATTATTCTATCTATTGGGATAAAGATACTAATATCTTGTTTGCCTGTCAGAAAACGAAAGGTGAAGAATCTTCTCAGGATATGGGAAATAACCCGATTGTACAGAAATGGTGGGATTATATGGCTGACATTATGGAGGTGAATCCTGACAATTCTCCGGTTACTATTCCTTTGCCGGAAGTTTTCCACATGGATTAAACAGGCAATTCTGTACAAGATTGAAAAAAGTGCATGGCTTTTTTAGTGATGCACTTTTTTTATATTTTTGCAAATAATATATAAAAACAAAGCAGAATGAACAGGCTATTCTTCTTCATATTCTTTTTTATTGTATTGTTGGTAGAAGGACTTGAGGCTGCAGTGGATGTGCGTTCCACTCGCTTTACAACCACATCCGGGTTAGGCAATAATTCGGTCAGATATATGTATCAAGACAGTAAGGGATTCATTTGGATGGGAACTCTTAACGGGCTTAGCCGTTTTGATGGAACTTCTTTTATTACATTCCGTCCTCGAAAAGGAAATAAGCCCTCATTGCCGGATCATCGTATACAGGAAATTATAGAGGACCAGAATTGTTTTTTATGGATAAAGACAACTGGAGAATCAGTCGGGTGTTACGACTTGAAGAAGGACTGCTTTGTGGATTTTACAGGTAGTGGTGAATATTTACGCCATTATTCGAATGTCTATTTTGTCAATAAAAATGAAGCTTGGGTAACGGGAGAAAGAGAAGGATGCCGGTTAATACGCTACCGGAAAGACCGTACTTTTACTTCAATCGCCTTCGATGTTCGTAATGGGCTTGCGTCCAACCTTATCCGTGATTTGAAGGTAGGTGCAGAAGGTTGGGCCTGGATTGCCACAGGAAAAGGGCTTTATTATTGGGATGGAAAGAAACTTCATGCAGTGGATGAGCGTATGGACTTTATGAGAATAGCTGTTCACGGGAAGAAAACCTATTTCCTAACGAATAAAGGGGCTGTGTATACTTTCCTGAATGGGGCTTTAAAGAAGGAAGTTTCTATTGAAGGAGATTTTACTTACTATGATAATTTGATATTAGGTAAGAAGTGGCTTATTTTTAGTGCTACTAATACCTGGAGTTTTGACTTTGAAACGCATGTACTGACTTTAGCTGAAGAGGCACTGCAAATAAAAAGAGCGAAGGTTATTAAAGATAACAAGGGAGAATCGTGGGTTTATGGAAACAGTGGAGTATTAACTTGGATTGATTCCCAATCGGGAAAAGTGACTCCTTTTTTATTGATGCCGGAAGAGAAGCGTAATTATGTGGACAGGGAACGCTATTATGTGGTACATGATTCACGTGGAATTATTTGGATTGGTACTTATGGTAACGGCCTTTTTGTATATGATGTGGCAAACGGGCAAATGAAACATATCGTAGCCGACTCAGACAATGCGCAAAGTCAGATTGGCTCAGATTTTTTGCAATGTGTCATAGAAGACCATTCTGGAAATATATGGGTAAGTTCGGAATATACGGGAGTGTCCCGTTTGGAAGTCCTGAATGAAGGCACACTTCGTATTTTCCCAGCAGGTGAAGGGAAGTTTAATCGTTCGAATACGGTACGTACCCTGCACCGTTGTTCTTCAGGAAATATCATTCTTGGAACCCGTGATGGAAGAATGTATGAATACGATTCACAGTTGAATAATAAAAAGGAAGAAACAACTTATGGAAGTAATATTTATGCGGTTGTAGAGGATGCGGATGGAGTTCAGTGGTATGCTTCGCGTACCAAGGGACTGATTGTGGGTAACCGTGTATATACACATAATCCTTCCGATTCATCTTCCTTGGGATCGAATCAAGTGTTTTGTCTGTTGAAGGATAGTAAAAACCGTATATGGGTTGGAACTTTTGAAGGAGGACTTGATTTGGCCGTTCCAGGTAAGAATGGCTATACTTTCCGTCATTTCTTGACTTCCACTTATGGACAGCGTCAGGTGCGGGTTATTTTTGAAGATGACAATCATTGGGTTTGGGTTGGAACCAGTGAAGGCGTTTATGTGTTTCAGCCTGATAAACTGTTGAAAGATCCGTCTGCATATTATAGTTATACCTTCGATAACGGAATGTTGAGAAGTAATGAGATTCGTAGCATCGCTTCTGATGGGAAAGGGCACATCCTGATAGCAGAGTCGGGAGCCGGATTTTCGGTATGCTCTCTTCCTGAAAATGGAAATTATGCTCAGCTGAAGTTTGAACATTTTGGATTAGAGGATGGATTGGTTAACGGAATGGTACAAACTTTCATTCCAGATATGAATGGTAAAATCTGGATTACCACAGAATTCGGTGTTTCTTGCTTTGATGCGGCTCGTAAAACATTCGAAAACTATTTCTTTTCTACAAATATGCTGGGCAATGTGTATGCCGAGAATTGTGGGCTAAGCTTGGATGACGGCCGTATTGCTTTTGGTACAAATTATGGATTGACGGTGATTGATCCGCGTAGGGTAAAACATCCGGAAAATAAAACGAAAGTTACGTTTACAGATTTGCGGTTGAATGGCATTTCGGTTAGTCCAGATGAACCGGATTCTCCTTTGGATATGTCTTTAGCCTATGCTTCAGAGGTGAATTTACAGTATTATCAAAGTTCTTTTGTGGTAGAATTTTCTACTTTTGACTACTCGGGAGCAGGAGGTTCTAAGTTCAGTTATAAGCTTGAAAACTATGATAAGGGATGGAGTGTTCCTTCGTCCTTGAATTTTGCGGCTTATAAAAATCTTTCTCCAGGAACCTATTATCTTCATGTTAAAGCTTCTGATGCTTCCGGATTATGGGGAGCGGAGGAATCTGTATTGAAGATTGTGGTGAATCCTCCTTTCTGGAAAACGCCATGGGCTTATATCTTGTATGTGATAGTGATAGCTGTACTGTTGTACATTGTATTCCGTATTATACGTAATATGAATACTTTACGTAACAAGATTAAGGTAGAGGAGCAGCTTACCGAGTATAAACTGGTATTCTTTACCAATATTTCACATGAGTTCCGTACTCCGTTGACGTTGATACAAGGTGCGTTGGAGAAGATTCACCGCTTGAAAGTGCCGAAAGAAATGGCTTACTCTCTTAAGATTATGGACAAGAGTACGGAACGTATGTTGCGTCTGATTAATCAGTTGCTTGAATTCCGTAAAATGCAGAATAATAAGCTGGCCTTGTCATTGGAAGAGACAGATGTGATAGCTTTTCTGTATGAAATTTATTTGAGCTTCAAGGATGCCGCAGAATCAAAGAACATGGAATTCCGTTTTATTCCTTCTTGTCAGTCGTATCGGATGTTCATTGATAAGGGAAACGTGGATAAAGTAGTGTATAATATCTTGTCTAATGCCTTTAAATACACTCCGTCAAAAGGAAAGATTGAGTTTGTGGTGAATGTAGATGAGTCGGCCGGAAGACTGAAAATGAGTGTATCTGATACGGGCGTGGGTATTCCCAAGGAAAAACGGGGCGAATTGTTCAAGCGGTTTATGCAAAGTAATTTCTCTGGTGATAGTGTAGGAGTGGGGTTGCATCTGACGCATGAACTGGTCAACGTGCATAAAGGAACAATTACTTATGAGGAGAATCCGGGAGGAGGCTCTATCTTTATTGTGACTTTGCCGACGGATAAGTCTGTATATGAAGAAAAGGATTTTCTTGTGCCAAACAACGTGCTGCTGCGTGAGGAGGAAATGGCTGAAAAGCATTTGGCGGATGTGGTATTGAAAGATGAAGAAGGGCTGGATGAAGTTCTTCCGGTAAATCCGCTGAATAAATACAAGGTCTTGATTGTAGAGGATGATAATGATGTGCGTGAATTCCTGAAAGAGGAGCTGGGAGTATATTTTGAGGTTGTTGCAGAAGCTGATGGAGATGCAGGATTGGAACGTGCGCGTAATTATGATGCGGATTTGATTATCAGTGATGTGGTCATGCCGGGATGTTCAGGTTTTGAACTGACACGGAAATTGAAGACTGATTTTAATACCAGTCATATTCCGGTGATTCTGCTGACGGCCATGACTTCGGTAGATAATCATGTGAAAGGAGTGGAGTGTGGAGCTGATGCTTACATCACGAAACCGTTTAGTCCAAGACTGTTGTTGACACGGGCGTTTAAGTTGATAGAACAGCGTGAAAAACTGAAAGAGAAATTCTCGCATGACCCCAATCAGGTGCGTCCGGCTCTTTGTTCCTCTGATAAAGATAAATTCTTTGTAGAGAAGATGGGGCGCATTATGGAAACGCAACTGGGAAATCCTCAGTTTACCGTAGATGAGTTTGCTTCCATGATGGGGGTAGGACGTTCTATCTTTTATCGTAAGGTGCGAGGTGTAACAGGCTATTCCCCAAATGAATACATACGTATTATGCGAATGAAAAAAGCGGCAGAACTGCTTTCTTCTCCAGAAAATCTGACGGTGGCCGAGGTTTCGTATCAGGTAGGTATTAATGATCCGTTTTATTTTAGTAAGTGCTTTAAACTTCAGTTTGGTGTGACTCCTTCCGTCTATCAGAAAGGAGGAAGAGGAGAAAAGGAAAAAGAAGAGGGCGCTGATTCTGAAGTAAAAGAAGAGTAAGTTGTATCTCAGAACTTTCTTTGCTATTTAGAAATTGCAAAATTAAAAAATGCATGGCCGATAATGTAAATATTTGATGAAAAATGTCGGGTATTCTGTAAAGTTCATGATTAAAGGCATGTAAAAGTAATAAATATTGAAATTATATAAAGAAAAAGTATTACCTTTGCACGAATACAAAAACATAGAAGATGGGACATCATCAATTAGATAGTTTAGACGAACAAATTCTGCGTATGATCGCAGGCAATGCACGTATTCCATTCTTGGAAGTGGCACGTGCTTGTAATGTATCGGGAGCCGCTATTCATCAGCGAATTCAGAAGTTGACGAACCTGGGAATTCTGAAAGGTTCAGAATTTATCATTGATCCGGAAAAGATAGGTTATGAGACCTGTGCTTACATCGGTTTGTATTTGAAGGATCCGGAACAGTTTGACACTGTAACAGAAGCTTTGAAGTTTATTCCGGAAGTCGTGGAATGTCATTTTACGACAGGGCAGTATGACATGTTCATCAAGATTTATGCAAAGAACAATCATCACTTGCTGGAAATTATCCACGATAAACTTCAACCGTTGGGCTTGTCGCGCTCGGAAACAATTATTTCTTTCCGTGAAGCTATCAAGCGCCAGATGCCGATAATGGATCTGGCGAATGATGAAGATTAAAATCGCGACGCTTATTTTTGCGTACGTTCGTAATCCACGAAACTATAGGAGTAGAGATGCTTTTCGTCTGTCGGATGGCATTCTCTACTTTTTTCTTTCCATAGCTCCGGACTTACTTCCGGGAAAAAGGCATCGGCGGGTGCCTGCTCATCGTCTACTTCCGTAAGATACAGGCGGTCGGCCAATGGGAGTGCTTCTGTGTAGAGAGTAGCTCCCCCGATGATAAATACCTCCTCGTCTTCCTTGCAGGTATGCAGGGCATCGGCCAGTGTGTGAAAACATTCCGCACCTTCAAAGTGCAGTTCCTGGCGGCTGAGTACCACGTTTCTCCGGTTGGGGAGAGCGCCTTTCGGGAGTGATTCAAACGTGTGGCGTCCCATAATGATAGTATGTCCGGTGGTCAGTGCCTTGAAGCGTTTTAAGTCGTTAGGCAGCCAGTAGAGCAACTTGTTCTGATAACCTATTCCTCTTTTCTGGTTGATGGCTGCAATGATGGATAGTGTCATGTCTGAGGGTTTTAATGTTATACAGATACTTTT
>UMLU01013878.1_pt1 | contig 16681 bp, 10 predicted proteins | sample 1966621 | NCBI WGS metagenome assembly UMLU01 (sample SAMEA4836210, study PRJEB28245) | human gut metagenome | biome: gut microbiome; material: fecal sample | place: Denmark | collected 2008 | reverse complement strand
CCACACAACCTGCACCACCGTCAAACGGAGATAATTTGGTGTGGATTGTATTTGCATCAGTTGTGAGTGCAATAGCAGTATCATCATCAATTCTTAAAACAGCTGCATCATCACCGGGTTTTACAACAGTTCTTACCTGAACTTCATGGTCATATTGTTTGTAAACCCATTGTTTAGAAGCAATATTAGGTGAAGATAAAAGTTCAAGTAATGATTGCCTAACTGGAGGATGTTCCACTTCAACTTTTGAGGTATCTTCAGCTATTTCTTTTAATTCACGATTAAGTGAAGGGGGATCCGCCAATAAGATAGTTGGCAAATCAGCTAAAGAAGAACCTTCATCATCAATTATCATATTATTTCCGTCAATAACTTCCCCTATAACTGCTGAAACAATTTCGTGTTTATCACAGATTTCCTGTGCTTTTTTAACATCTTTAGGATTAATTACAAAAACCATCCTTTCCTGAGATTCTGAAAGCATGATTTCATATGGAGTCATTCCAGTTTCCCTTAAAGGAATATTGCGTAAATCAACTCTTGCACCGTTATTTGATTCATCAACAAGCTCTGAAATACAGCAGGTCAATCCTCCACCACCTAAATCTTTAACTCCACTAACATTGATTTCGTCCAAAATTTCAAGTGAAGCTTCTAAAACTCTTTTTTTAGTAAATGGATCAGCTACCTGTACAGCAGGCCTGTCTTCTGTTTCACTATCTGAAGTTAACTCTTCTGATGCAAATGTTACACCATGAATTCCGTCACGGCCAGTTGTACCACCCATCAATAAAAAGACATCTCCAACATACGGAGCTTTTCCGCGAACGATTTTGTCTTTTTCAACAAGTCCCACACACATTACATTAACTAAAGGATTTGTTCTAAATGAATCATCAAATTCAACTTCACCTGCTACTGTTGGAACTCCTACCCTGTTACCATAGTCGGAAATTCCCTCTACAACATGTTCAAATAAATATTTTGATTTTTCATCATCTAAAGATCCAAAACGTAAAGAATCTAAAAGAGCTATTGGTCTTGCACCCATAGAAATAATATCTCTTAAAATTCCCCCGATTCCAGTACCTGCTCCTCCATAAGGCTCAATAGCTGAAGGATGGTTGTGACTTTCCATACCTACAGCCAAAGCATATTTATCAGTTACTGAAACTAAACCTGCATCATCTCCAGGACCTAAAATAATATTTTCACCTTCAGTAGGAAATGTGCCTAAAATTGGCCTACTGCTTTTGTAAGAGCAATGTTCTGAAAACATTACATCTAACATCCCTTCTTCCAACTCATTCATTTTCCTGCCAAGGATTCCTTCAATATATTCCATTTCAGAATCTGTCAAAGTCATTTTAAACACCTATTGCACTAATCTTATAGAAATACAGACGTCTTCGCCTTCAATATCCCAATCTTTAGTATAAACATCCTCACCATCTAAACATTCTTTTCCATCAGAAGTAATTAAACTGCGTGCTCTGATTTCATTAACAATAAATTCAGATTGTGGGAGTATTAATTCTTTAAATTCACTAGAAGTACTTACAACAGCATCAATGTTAGCTTCTACATCTAAATCTAAATCTTTTCTCATGTCCTGAACTCTTCTAATAAGTTCACGAGCCATAGCTTCTTGTTTGATTTCAGTAGTTACATTAGTATTTACAAATACATTACCGAATTCAAATTCAGAACTTACAAAGTCATCAGGAAGCTCAGTATCAAATAATATATCCCCATCATCTAATTCAAATGATTTTCCATCTGCTTCAACAGTGAATTTACCAGTATCATCCAATTCATTTTTAATTAAATTACCGTCAGCTTCTTCAAGATATTTTTTAACAATACCCATATCTCCTTTAAGTCTAGGACCTAAAGTCTTAAGATTAGGTTTTGCATTAAATGACAAGTTTTCAAACTCTGCAGCAGTCAATACTTCTTTAGTGTTTGATTGGTCTTTAATAATATCTTGCAACTCTTCAATAGCTTTAAGAACATCTTCATCTTGAGATACTATGGTAATATCAGATACAGGCCATCTAAGTTTATATCTGGCTATATCTCTTGCTCTTGCAGACGCTTCAATTACTTCCCTTACTACATCCATTTTTTGCTCTAAATCAGAATCTATTTTAGATTCATCATATCCCCAGTCAAGCATGTGAATACTTTCAGGAGCATTCTCATCTACTCCTTTAACTAAGTTTTCATAGATTTCTTCACAGACATGAGGAGCTATCGGACATAAAACTGAAATCAGCTTGTAGATAGCTGTGTATAAACTGTAATATGCTCCGAGTTTATCCGGATCATCACTTTCTACCCATGTTCTTCCACGAATAAGTCTTACATACCAGCGGCTTAAATCTTCCAATATGAAGTTATTGATTTTTCTTGTAGCCTTATGGAATGATAATTTTTCTAAATCTTCACCAACTTCTTTTACTAAAGTATTGGCCCTTGACATAATCCAATTGTCTTCATCCCTTAAAATAATATCTTTTTCAGTTATTTTAGTTGGATTAAATTCATCTAAAGACATGTAAGTAGTTGAAAATACATATACATTCCATAAAATATTAAACATCTTATTTACGTTAAGCAATTCATCCCATACGAATTTTAAATCATCCCATGGTTTACTTGCCCATAATAAATAGAATCTTAATACATCAGCACCGTATTTTTCAATAACCTCTTCAGGAGAAACTACATTACCTAATGATTTACTCATTTTCTTACCGTGTTCATCCAAAACAAAACCATGCATCAATACTTTTTTATATGGCACTTGTCCCATTGAAATTACACCAGTACCTAATTGTGAGTAGAACCATCCTCTAGTCTGGTCATGGCCTTCTGTAATGAAGTCATACGGGAACCATTGATTGAATTTCTCCTGTTGTTGAGGATAATATAATGAAGCCCATCCAGCTACTCCTGAGTCAATCCAAACATCCAAAACATCCGGAATTCTTTTTACTTCAGAACCGCATTTATCACATTTCATTATGATTTCATCAACATATGGCCTGTGAACAAGCTCATCATCATCAACAGAAATGTCATTTAAAGCTTCATTTTTTAATTCCTCTACAGAACCTATTACTTTTAATTCACCACAATCAGGACATTCCCAAATAGGAATTGGAATACCCCAGTATCTTTGTCTTGAAATGGTCCAGTCTTTAGCATTGTCTACCCAGTCTCTGAATCTTCCCTGACCTGCCCATTGCGGTACCCATTCCACTTTGTCGATTTCATCAAGCATTTTTTGTTTAATGTCTGTTACTTTCAAGAACCACTGTTTGGTAGCTAAATATATAATAGGAGTTTTACATCTCCAGCATACTCCATATCTGTGTTCTATTGTTTCATTTCTATACATCAAACCGCTTTCTTGCAAATCAGCAATAATTCCGTCATTGGCAGCTTTACAGAATTCACCTGCATATTTTCCTGCATCATCAGTGAAATTACCGCTTTCATCAACAGGACAGAAAATCGGCAAATCATAAGCTTTACCTACTTCAAAATCGTCAGGACCATGGCCAGGTGCTGTATGTACAAATCCAGTACCTTCACCAAGCTCTACATGGTCTCCAGGTAAAATAGTGTGGACATTTTCATTTTTATCAAATTCATCATGTATTGAAACTTCTTTTTCCAACGGATAAATGTAGGATTTATGAAGTAAGCTTTCACCTTTAACAACTTTAACTATCTCATAGACAACTTCAGTTTCTTTTATGATTTTGTCTTCTTCATCTTCATTCTCAGCAGGTATTTTAGTTTTATGTACAATGGTAGCAGGACCTAAAACGGTTTCTACTAAGTTTTGAGCAAGAAGTAAAATTTCTCCGTCAATCTTAACAAGTGCATAATCAAATTCAGGATTTACACAGATAGCCAAGTTTGCAGGAAGTGTCCATGGAGTTGTTGTCCATACAAGGAAAAATTCGGGCAAATCATTGTCTTCCAATATTGGAGTTTTAACCGGGAATTTGACAAAAATTGAAGGGTCCACCTTTTCTTCATAATCAATTTCTGCTGCAGCCAATGCTGTTTCACAATGAGGACACCAGCTAATTACTCTTTTATCATTTACAAGCAAATTTTGTTCATTAGCTCTTTTTAAAGTCCACCATGAAGATTCCATGTATTTAGGATCCAAGGTCATGTATGGGTCTTCCCAGTCCATCCAAACTCCCAAATCATCAAATTCTTTTTCCATAGCTAATTTATTGTCTATTGCAAATTCCTTACATTTATCAACGAATTTAGCTATTCCAATGTTTTCTTCAATTTCCTGTTTGCTTTTGATGCCCATCAATTCTTCCACTTTGTGTTCAATCGGAAGACCGTGCATATCCCATCCAGCCTGTCTTCTTAAGCTAAATCCGTTCATGCTTTTATAACGCAAGTAGGAATCTTTAATAACTTTATTCCAAGCAGTTCCCAAGTGTATTTTACCACTACAATATGGAGGCCCATCTAAAAATGAATATTGGGGACCATTAGCTCTAAGTTTATTTACTTTAGAAAAAGTATCTCCTTCTATCCAGAAGTTTTGAATCTTCTTTTCTATTTTTTTATGATCATATGATTTATCTGCCTCTTTTATTGGCATGTTAATTCTCCCTATATTAATAAGAAATTAATTGATATATTGTGTTGAATAATTTAAAAAAAAATAAAAATCTCTAATAAATAGAGATTTAATTTAGTTGAAAAAACGAGAAAGGAAATTTAATACACAGTTATCAAACCATGATTAAATCACACCTGCAATCTAAAATGTTCTTGTTTTTCCTTGAACAACATTTTCTGTAATGATTGATATATCTTCAAGCCACCTGTCAACAATTTGTTCTACTTTTTTATCAACATCTTCAAGTTTGACTCCGTCTTCCAAGATAACCTGAGTAGAAGCTGCTTTTGGCTGATCGATAGGTTTACCAATTTGGCTTAAAATCATAACATTCATCTGTTTGATTCCTTCAACATTTTCAACAACATCCTTAGCTATTTCATTAGATAAAATATTGTAAATTTTACCTACATGGTTAATAGGGTTTTTACCGGAACTAGCTTCCATGGACATTGGTCTGCACGGAGTAATTAATCCGTTAGCTCTGTTTCCTCTACCTACAGAACCGTCATCCCCCATTTCAGCAGAAGTACCAGTTACAGTTAAATAATAACCTGATTCATCAGTTGCATCATCATTGTCTGCAGTGTTAACGAATACTTCAACTTCCCTGTTGGTGTATTTGGTTGCAAGATCAGATACAATATCTTTTAATTCTTCACGAACAGCAATGTATTCTTCCCTGTTTGCAACAAATTTTGAAACCATTGCACATCCAATAGTTAAGGTAATTTTTTCTCCTTCCCTTAAACCCATAACTTTAATATCTTCACCAACAGCAGGATGTTTAGCTTTGAAAGGTTTTGAGTTTAATAATTCTTCAGTAGCTTTAACTAAAGTTTCAGTTTCTGAAAATGGAGCATAACCTACACCAAAAGAAGTATCATTTGAAGAAGGTGCACCTTCTCTTTTAAATACATCTACTAAATCTCCAGATCCGTGTCCTATTTTACATTCAACAACAGTATCCAATTCAACATCTAAATTAATGATAGTATCATCTAAAAAGTTTTTAGCTGCTTCAATAGCTACTCTGTCAAGAGGGAATTTAATTCCGTCATATTCTGAAACTCCCCTACCAGTTAATAATATATCGATAGGTTTTAAGATTTTACCTCCGCCGAATACAGGATTGGATTCACCAGCAGTAATTTGAACTTCATCAGTATTATGGTGAAGAACTCCACCTAATTCATCCATATACATTTTACATAAAGCTTCACTTACAGTTTCACCAATACCATCACTAATACTGTCTGGGTGACCTATACCTTTTCTTTCAACGATTTCAATATCGATATCTTCAATATAAGTTTGATTTAATTCTTTTACAATTATGTTTCTCATTTTATCAACACATATCAGTTATTTATATTATATTTTTTTAGTTTAATTAATAAATAAATGTATGGTATTTTAACTTTCAAACTAAATTTCTTAAAACAAAAGCAATATTCCCCAATCAGATTCTAAAAACTTAAAAACAATAAAAACAAAAGCTAAGCTAATGAAAAAAGGAATTTACAATAAAACCACTAAAGAAAACATTAATATAAACCTTAAATATGCAGACACATATTTCAAACGCCTTAAAGGATTGATGTTTAAAAAAAATATTGATTATGGCTTAGTTTTTATTACAAAAGCTAAAAATAGATTTAGCTCAGGAATTCATACATCCTTTATGAAATTTAACATAGATGTGTACTTTTTAGATGAAAATTTAAAGATTTTTGATATTCAAACCCTAAAACCCTGGGAAAAATATACTCCTTTAAAAAAAGCAGATTACATAATTGAGTTTGAAGAAAATAAAATAAAAAATAAATTAAAAAAAGGAGATGAAATAGAATTCATCTAATAATCTTTTAAAAAGTCCAATAACTCATTAGGATTTTCAAATATTTCAATATCTCCAATACCAGTTAATTTTTTAGTATTTTCAATATCAATATCCCTCATATACATTGTTATGATTTTACCTTCAGATATTGCTCCATTTGGACATGCATCTTTACAAAGACCACATCCGATACATTTTAGCAAGTCAATTTCCTTGTGAGGAACAATAGCTTTCTGTTCACATATTAAAGATGCAACACACTCTTTGCAATCCTCACATTTAGAAACTTCCATTTTTGAAGGTAAAACTGTATCAATAGGACCTGGATGAATATCTACCGGAACTATAAGTGTTTTAACAGCCCCCTTACCAGCCTGAGCAACGGCATTTGTAACTAAAGTATCTGAAATACCATGCACAATCTTTGCAACTGTATTGGCAGTAGCAGGAGTCACAATCAGCAAATCATATTTACCAAGTGAAAGTCTTCCAGTAATTGGATAGCTAAATTTTTGAGTCCTGTCAGTAGCTAATTCCCTATATTTTCCACCAGTTAAACTAACTACCCTATCATAAAGACCATACATTTTTAAAACATCTTCACCAGCACCAGATAAAAATATAGTTAATTCATGATCCTTAGCTAGTTTTTCAGCTACCTGAACAGACTCATTGAGTAAATGACCAGCTCCGGTAAATGCAAATCCTATTCTCATATTATCTAAAGTTTATGAAACCTGTAACCTTCATTTTGTGAGAATGAATAATGAACAGTAGTGTATTGGTCCATGAATTCACGTACTTCGTCTTTAATGTTTTCTTTATCAACAGCAACTCTTTTAATGAATTCAGCCACTTCATCCATTTCTTTTTCTTTTAATCCTCTTCTGGTAATTTCCTGAGTTCCTATTCTTAAACCAGACGGATTGTCACTATCATCTACATTGTCACCAGGAAGAAGGTTTTTGTTTAAAATAACATCATTATTAGCTAAATCATGCGCAATATCACTAGCACTTCTGATATTTGAAACATTAATAGCTAATTGGTGAGATTCTGTAAATCCTAATTCTTCACACAATACATCAAATCCACGTTCATATAAGCTTTGAGCTAATGCTTTAGAATTTTTAACAATTTGTTTAGCATAATCCTGTCCAAATTCCAACATTTCTGCAGAAGCAATTCCTAAACCAGCTAAGTGGTGAAGGTGGTGGTTACTTACAACACCTGGGAATACTGCATTGTCAATAACTTCTTTGTTTTCTTTGTGGGAAAGAATAATTCCTCCTTGTGGACCTGGGAATGATTTATGGGTACTTCCCATCATCAAATCTGCTCCTTCAGCTATTGGTTGTTGGAATTGGCCTCCAGCAATAAGTCCTAAAACATGCGCTGCATCATACATAATTTTTGCTCCAACTTCATCAGCTGCTTCACGAGCTTCTTTTACAGGATGAGGGAACAAGAATAAACTTCCTCCGAAAAGAACTATTTTTGGTTTTTCTTCGAGGATTTTTTTATTCATTGCATCGATGTCAATATTCATAATATCTTTGTCGAAAGGATGGCTTATGGTTTTTAAACCAGCTATTCCTGCAGCACTAACTTTAGCATGGCTAATGTGTCCTCCGTAAGGAACATCCAATGCCATTAATTTGTCACCATAATCAGAATAACCGAAAAATGCTGCTAAATTAGCAGTTACTCCAGAAATAGGTTGGACATTTGCATAGTCAACATTGAATAATTTTTTAGATAAGTCAATAACACGGTCTTCTATTTCATCAATATATTGACATCCTTCGTATAATCTTTCATGAGATTGTCCTTCTGCATATCTATGAGCTAAATCAGAAGCTACAGCCTCAGTTACATCTGAACTTGTAATATTTTCACTAGCAATGAGATTTATACTGTTTCTCATATAATTAGTGTGTTCTTTCATGATTCTTTCAAATTCTAAAACTTCATTTTGATAATCAGTCATTTACTACACCTAAGTATCCAATTAGTATTAAAAATTAACGATACACAGATATTTATGTTTATCTTATAATATAAGATTTTTGCAGCAAATATAAAAAATAATCCAAATGCAGATAATCAGATTATCAACATCCGACTAATATAAGTAAAATAAGTCATTAAGTTTTAAAAATAGTCTAAAATTTTAAAAAAAAAGAATTGGAGATAAAAATCTCCGCATCTATTTACCTACGTCTTCAAGAGCAGCACTGATTTGTGCCATAATTTGATCGGTTTTGAAGTGTTGTTGATCCATAGCTCCAGATGGACATGCACCTACACAGGTACCACATCCTTTACATAATGCAGCGTTGATTTCTGCGTGAGCAGCATTGTCATCTCCAGTAATGGAAATAGCACCGTATGGACATAATTCAACACAAACTTCACAAGCACCACAAATTACATCGTCAGTACGTGCAATAATAGGTTCGATTTCTACTTGACCTTTAGCCATTGGGATAGCTGCCCTAGATGCTGCAGCTGAACCTTGTGCTACGGAGTCAGGAATATCTTTAGGACCTTGTGCTACACCAGCAATGTAAACACCATCAGTTAAGGTGTCAACAGGTCTGAGTTTAGGGTGAGCTTCCATATAGAATCCGTCGGAGGATTTGGAAACACCTAAAGTTTGTCTGAGTTCTTCTGAACCTTCAGGGTGTTCAAGACCAACACTTAAAACAACTAAGTCGTAAGTGTATTCAGTTACTTTACCGAGTAAAGTGTCTTCTGCTCTGATAGTTAAGGTTAAATCATCATTTTCGAAGATTTGAGCAGGTTTACCTCTGATAAATTCAATACCATATTTTTCTTGAGAGGTTTTGTAGAACTCTTCGTATCCTTTACCAAATGCACGAATATCCATGTAGTAACAGGTTACTTCGGTATCTGGTTCGTGGTCAATACATAATTGAGCGTTTTTCATGGAGTACATACAACATACTCTGGAACAATATGGTTTACCGATTTGTTCATCCCTAGAACCAACACAGTGGATGAATGCAACACGTTCAGGTTCTTTACCGTCAGATGGTTTTACAACGTGTCCACCAGTAGGACCGGATGCGTTAATCATCCTTTCAATTTCCATACCGGTAATTACGTTGGAGTAACGTCCGTATCCATATTGGTAAATACCTGATGGGTCGAATGGGTCGTAACCAGTAGCTGCGATAATAGTACCAACATCTAATTTAATTTCAGATGGTTGTTGATTGTGGTCAATAGCTCCACGTTCACAAGCTTGGTCACATAACATACATTCAATACAGTAATCTTTATCAATTGTTGCACATAATGGTACAGCTTGAGGGAATGGAATGTAAGCAGCTTTTACCATACCTACACCTTCATCGTAGTAGTTAGGTATTTCAATTGGACAAGCTTCTACACAAGATCCACATCCGGTACAATCTTCTTCGATTACGTATCTTGCTTTTTTACCTACAGTTACATGGAAGTTACCAATGTATCCGTCTACTTGTTTAACTTCTGCGTAGGTAATTAATTCGATGTTTTCATGTTTGGAAACGTCTACCATTTTAGGTGCTAAAATACACATTGAACAGTCAAGAGTTGGGAAAGTTTTATCTAATTGTCCCATCCTACCACCAATGGTAGGGTGTCTTTCGACCATGTAGGTTTTAAAGCCCATGTCACCTAAATCTAAAGCGGTTTGAATACCACATACTCCACCACCGATAACTAATGCTTTGTTATCTACTGCTACTTTAGTAGCTTCTAATGGTTCGAGTAATCTTGCTTTAGCAACAGCCATACGAGTTAAGTCTTTAGCTTTTTCAGTTGCTGCTTCAGGTTCGGACATGTGTACCCAAGAGTCTTGTTCCCTTAAGTTTGCAAATTCAAATAAAAATTTGTTTAAACCAGCTTCTTCTACACATCTACGGAAAGTAGGTTCGTGAAGACGAGGAGAACATGCAGCTACAACAACCCTGTTAAGGTTGTGTTCTTTAATATCTTCTTGGATCATTAATTGACCTGGGTCAGAACACATGTATTTGTAGTCTTTTGCAACTACAACATCAGGTAAACTACCTGCGTATTCTGCGACATCCGGACAGTCTACAACTCCACCAACGTTTACACCACAGTGACAGACGTAAACACCAATCCTTAATTCTTCATTATTATCTCTTTTTTCTTCTGCCATATTTAATTCACCTTGTACAAGTCGTGAAAATAATCTAATTATATTAATAAAAATCTAATGCAAAAAAAATATTATAATTTTTAGAAATTAATTAGATATTAAATATGTAGTAAACCCACATTAATAAAGATTTCTATAGAAATTAGTGAGTAACGTTTATATACTATAAAAAAATAAAATGTTTAAAATCATTGGTTAAGCTAAAAACCGATGCAAAAAAGCTTTCTAAAAGCTATAAAATAATAACAATTATCCTTTAAGAAAAATAATAAATTTAGGCAAAGTTAAATTTTGAAATTTAGGGGCCATAACAGCAATATCAGCACATGCCGGGCAACTAATGAAATCAATAGCATTTACTTAAATATCAACTGCAAGTTAATCCCAGCTAACAAAAGAATATAAACTTAAAATTCCGATACTCCATTTACTTAAAAAATCACTTCCTTTAAGAAAATATTTAGCACCAATCATTAAAAAAAATAAAAGAATAGAACAGAAAAACTGTTCAAAAATCAACATTTATAATAATGTCATTATGATTGGTAATGTTATTAATGAAATAACCGTATTTATTAAAATACAATCTGAAGTTAATTCATAATCTAATTTATAAGTAATAGCCAGTAATAAAGACAACATACCAGAAGGCATAGCTGCCTCAATAATTCCTACATCATGTTGTAAACCAGTAAGTCCTAAAAATGATACAACAATCAAAGCAATTAATGGAAATACTCCTAATTTAACAATTGAAGTGAAAATAACCATAGCTTTACTTCTGGCCAGACCCCCAAGTTCAATTGACAAACCAAGTGAAATCATAATTAAAGGAATAGCCCCATCAGCAAGATAATTAACTGTTTTATCTAAAACTGGACCAATAGGAATATTTAATAAATTAAATGAAATACCTAAAACAACAGCCCATAAAGGTGGGAACAATAAAATTTCCCTAAATGCTCTTTTAACAGTTCCTCCAAACTTAAGAACAAGAACAAAGGACAATAACAAGAACATGCATGTTGTAGCTAAATCACAAAATATAGCTCTTAAAAATCCGGGATGGCCATAAACACCTAAATTGACAGGATATCCCATGAAAGCTGTATTGGCTATCATTACTGTTACTAAAACACTCCAAATTTTTTTATCATCATAATGAAGTCTTTTAAGAACAATATAAGATATAACACCTGAACCAATTGATGCTGTTAAAATAACAAACGGCAAAATTCCCAAAGTAGGTAACAGACTCATATCTGCAGAATAAAGTGCAGAAAAAATCATACAAGGCATAAGGATATACATTACAATCTTATTTAAGGGATCAATATCCTTTTCACTTAAAAAATCTATTCTTTTAAGGAAATAACCTAAACCAATCATTAAAACAATAGATATAATTGTAATTTCAATTGCATTCATATTAATACCTCGAAATATAACTATTGATTTAGATATTTATAAATGTTTGTTATAGCTAAAACAAAACATTATTAATTTTATTGAATTAAATAATAAAATGAGGATTAAAAAATGTTAAGAATATGTTAAAAATGCTGAGAATAAGTTCCTTACGAATAAAATCCATATCATTATTGTAGAACCAGAATTGGCTTTGCATAATTCAGCAAAGATTATAAAACATATTGGTTATAACGACTAATAAAAAATTAGAGACAAGTCTAAAAAGCAGAAAATATTTTCAAATGTAAAAAAAGAGGGGTTAAAAGGTATAATTAATCAACAATACCTTCTGTTTTAATTTTAAATACACATTCACCTTCAGGCAAATGAGGGCTGTCTACTAAACGAGCAATTCTTTTACCTGCTAAACCTTTTTTAAGCCAGATTCTATAAGTAGATGCATGTCCTAAAACATGTCCACCAATAGCTTTAGTAGGACTTCCAAAGAATGAATCAGGTTTAGCTTGAACTTGGTTTGTTATGAAAACAGCTACATTATAAGTATTGGCTATTTGTTGAAGTGCATGTAAATGTTGATTTAATTTTTGTTGTCTTACAGCTAAAGATTCCCTTCCAACATATTCTGCTCTGAAATGAGCCATTAAAGAATCAACAATAACCAATTTAATATTATTGCCTTGCTGGATAAGTTCATTAATTTTTTCAGCCATTAAGATTTGGTGAGAAGAATTAAATGCACGGGCTACATGTATTTTTTGCAATACTTCATCAATATCCAATTCAAAACCATTAGCTATTTGTTCAATCCTTTCTGGACGGAAAGTGTTTTCAGTGTCAATAAATACACATTCACCATCAAGTCCTCCTTTTTCAGGAGGCAATTGTACAGTTACAGCCAATTCATGAGAAATTTGACTTTTACCAGAACCAAACTCCCCGAATACTTCAGTAATTGATTGAGTTTCAATTCCACCACCAATTAAATCATTGAAACCTTCACTGCCAACAGAAATGTGACCTACATCTCTTCTTCTTTCAAGAACATCGTAAGCTGTTTCAAAGTCTATTTTTTCAGATTTACGGGCTGCTTCAATAACTTTTTCAGCTACACCTTCACCAATTTCTGCTTTAACAGATAATTCTTTAGGAGTTGCAGTAGCTAATCTCATCATATCTGCAAAACCTGCATCTCTTAATTTTTCCGCTGTTTTTTCACCAACACTTGGTAAATCTTCTAATTCCACCATAATAATCATGCCTCATTAATTTGTTTTATTTTAGTAATATTTGGATAAAATTCTCTTAGGATTAAGCCTAATTTCTTCATTATAATCATCGAAACTAACATTAGTAATAACTTCAACAGTTAAACCATTCAAATCATCTATTCTGCCTTCCATAGGTCCTAAATCAGAACCATTATCAGTAAGATTAATTATATCTTCTTTTTTCATGTCAAGAAGTTCTTCAGCCAAGTTATCAAAGAAAGTGATTGAAATTTCACCAGTGTCATCTTCAAGTCTAGCAGGAACCATTAAAAGATACCTAGGTTCATCGATAGGCTCTCCACAAAAACTACAAACAAAATCATCTGATGACTGATCTACAGTATTTCCACAGCTAGGACATTTTGTAATTAATATCTTATTACCGAATACCTCTTTAAGAGTACCTGTTATACGAACATTCCTATCATCGTCCTCTAGAGCTTCAATGGTTTTAGGAACATAAATGGATTCTTTTAATTCATCATAAGTTGGTAAATCATCAATTTCTGATTCATCAGGTTCAAGAATAGAAGTGGACCTTGATACATTAATTTCCAAGCTATCGTTTCTAAATGAGATTTGAGGATCTTGGAATTTAATAGCATCTCCAACATTCCATTCTTTTTTAGCATTTTCATTCCATAAAGTAACATTAATAGAACCTGAATTATCAGCTATTTCTAAAGATTTGACATATCCCTTACTTCCGTCAGTTCTATCAAATTCACGAACATCACTTGATTCAATTATTCTGCCTGTAACAATAATGCCTTCATCATCTTCTTCAACATCAGCTATTGATTTATGGCTATAAAGCATTGTTTCAATAGTTTTAAAGGATGGGAGGAATCTTGCTTGGTCACTGTCTTCAGGTAATTCGATTACACGTGCAGAACCTCCAATATTCAATTCAACTTCATACATTCCCAATCTAACTTTTGCATTTTCGATTTTGTATGCTCCGCCGGTTTTGTATTCCTGTTTAGCTTTCTGATCCCAAAATGTTAGGCCAACACGTCCTTCACCATCAGAGAATTTGGCTGAACGTGCATATCCCACACTACCGTCATCTCTTTGGAATTCGTTTATTTCACCAATAGCAAACATTCTTCCTATAACATCAACTTCAATTCCGTCTTCATCAAATTCTTCAACTTCACTAAGTCTTTTAATTTGAGAAACTTTCTGTTTGATTTCATCAAAGATGTCCAATTCTTCATCAGATAAGTTTTCCGGATTTATTGAAAGCTGAGTGTTGAAATTTGTGTTAAGTGAATATCCGCTGTCTGTATAATCATCAAAACGAGCGTCTGCACCAATAATTTTGACAATATCTCCTTTAGTTAACAAAATATCTGTATCATTTCCCCATATTGTAGTTCTAATAGAACCTGTATCATCACTAACATCAAAGTTTCTTAATTTACCTTCAGATCCATCAGATTTTCTTGTAAACGTTCTGATATCCTGCAATTTAGAAATTACTCCTTTAATAGCTATATTATTTTGTTCTGTAATATCTCCAATTTTAATAAATTCCTGAGTGAATTCAGGAACATCAAAATCTCCTTTGATTATTCTGCCATCCCAATGAGTTAATGATAATTCACCGTTCCTTTCTCTTACTTGTGCACCTAATATTTTTACAGAATCTCCTGCATCCAAACCCAATTCATCAATCAAATCAACATTTTTATTCCATAATGTGTAGGATATTTCTCCAGTTGCATCCTTTAGCTCAAGAGAAGTGACTTTTCCTTCTTTTCCATTTTTTTCATAAGTTCTTGGAGTTGGAATCCTTACTATTCTGGCAATAATATTTGCTTTAGTTTCAGGAACAAGATCTTCAATATCAGTTATCTTTTCCTCATATTCTGGGAATTTTGATAAATCCGCTTCTTTAAAATGAGTTATAGTTGATCTAGGTCTTAAATTAGCTTCATTATCTCCTCTAAAACCTTCTTTTATATCAACATCAGTAATTTTAACAATGTTTCCTTCTTTAAAATTTTTAAGAAGTTTAATATTTTCTGTCCATAACACTACTCTAATTTCACCAGTGCTATCCTTCAATTCCATATTGCAGACTTGTCCAGATTTGCCTTTACGTGTTTTAAAAGATTTCGGATTTGAGATACTCATAATCCTTCCAACAATAGCTGCTTGGGATCCCGGTTCCAAATCACCGATGTTTAAAATTTCACCATTGGATTTTTGATCATCTTTACTAGCTCCAATTATATTGTTTACCACCTGTTCAGCAGCATAATAATCATCAACAAAACCTAAATCTTCGTTTTCTTTAGAAATATCATTTATTTTTGCTTGAAATTCTTCTATAGTCAGTTTATCTTTGACCTGTTCATATAATTCTAAAATTTCATTATCCATACCAAACCCCTCGTTAGAAAGTTAATTATTATTTTAAATTAAAATGTATATAAACTATTAGAGACAGCATTTGAAAAGTAATTTTTAAAATAATTATTAAAAAAATAGAATATAAATTTTAATAAACTACACAAAAGTTCAAATGTGCAAAATTCTAATATGCATTAGGATTTCTTTTTACAACTGTTTTAATCATTATAGCTAAGTCTAAACCCATATGCCAGTTTTCTACATACTCAATGTCAAATTCTATACGTTTTTTAATAGAAGTATTACCTCTACACCCATGAATTTGAGCCCATCCTGTCAATCCCGGCTTAACCTGATGTTTAACCATGTATTTTGGAATTTTTTCTTTAAATTCTTCAACAAAATATGGTCTTTCAGGTCTGGGACCAATAACACTCATATCTCCTTTTAAAACATTGAAAAATTGAGGCAATTCATCAATACTTGTTTTTCTGATAAAATTACCTACTCTGGTCTTCCTTGGATCATCTTTTGTTGTCCATTCTGATTTCTCTTCATTCGGATTTTGAACTTTCATACTTCTGAACTTGTACATCATAAATGGTTTTCCATGATATCCTATTCTTTCCTGTTTAAATATAATAGGACCTTTAGAAGTCAGTTTAATAGCTATTGCAGTAATCAGCATGATCGGAGATGTGATTATAATAGCTATAATAGATATTATGTAATCAGATAATGATTTTAAAAAATTATTAAATGCATCATCTAATGGAACATAACGTATATTTATAATCGGAATATCTTCAATCATGTCTACTGATGGCTGTGCAGGGAAATACCTTATATAATCCGGAATAATCTCTGCTTTAATTCCCACCTTTTCACAGCTTTCCACAAGCTCATTGATT
>UMLU01015768.1_pt1 | contig 17403 bp, 21 predicted proteins | sample 1966621 | NCBI WGS metagenome assembly UMLU01 (sample SAMEA4836210, study PRJEB28245) | human gut metagenome | biome: gut microbiome; material: fecal sample | place: Denmark | collected 2008 | reverse complement strand
GGTTTGTGGTTGTAAAATTCTTCACTGAAACGTATGATTCTTGTTCTGGTGAGGTTTGTTCGGCTATGGATAATATGGTGGGCTTTGTTTATCGCTTGATGAGGTTTGTTTCTGAGCATCCTGAGTACTCCTATTGAAAAAGAGTGAAGGTGATAGATAATGTGGTGTTTTACTGTTACGCCTGATGGTTTTTCGGTGTTCGAGTTCACGTCTGAGTATGTGCAGGTGAGGGGCCCGTATCCAGCCGGTACGTTCAAGGAGGCGTTGGATGGCGTGCTTGACGTTGTTCGCTATGCGTTTGCCGGGTTTGATGTGGATGTTGGTTTTGCTTACTCCTCGTTTGACCCAGAAACGGGGTTTTTGGATGGTGTCGTTGATGTGAGCTTGCCGTTTGAGGGGGTGTTTGATGATGGTGAGTGATGAGGTTGTGGCCGTGTTTCCGTCCAAGTTTAAGGACGGTGACGTGCGGCTGGTGTATTGTCCTCATAATCGGATATATGAACTGCGGTATGCGGTGCAGTCTCAGGGTGGCGGCAGGTGTCGTTTGGTTTGGTCGGCTGTGGCGTTTGATGCGTGTGATTACGTGCAGGTGGTTCATATGTTGGTTGATGCGAGGGCGTTGGCTGATACGTTGTTGTTGGAGAGGTGTTGATTATGAAAAGCAATGATGACCGGACAAATTGGTTTGATGATGGCGTGCTGGACGATGACCGTGTGCGCCGTGTCATCCGTGGCCGTCGGCGTAATCTGCACTTGCGGGAATACAACCGTGGTAATGGTGATTGGGAGACGTTTTGCCGTACTATAGCACTGCTCAAGGACTTTTACAAGCCCCAAGGTGGTCAGGTGGCGTTTGCTGACAGTATCGAACATGCGGCAAACATTTGTCTAAGCATCTTGCCAAGTTCGTCAATGTATGCCGCATTGTCTCGAACGCAGGACATTGAAATGTTGTCCGGGCTTATTTATTGTCCGGCGATGGTGGCGTGGTGCGCGGTCTGTCATGTCAAGGGCGCGTCGTGCTATGAGATGTGCCAGACGTGGGAGGGTGATGAGTTCGCTCAGACTGTCATCAAAATTGCGTGTCTCTGTTTTGACAATCTGACCGAAGGACGGTATACTGATGAAGACATTGCAAGAATGTCACGACAGCAGCAACATTGAAATAAGGTGGTATAATTATGGCATATATTAAGCGAGCCAAGCACTATAGTATTGTGCGCGGCGTTACGCGCAGTGAAAACGGCGAACTCGTGGACACCGAAGTAGTCGTGGATGGCGCGTGCCGCACGGCTGACATGGCAATGAAAAAAGCCCGTAAGATTAACAAGGACATGCTCCCCATGTCCGCTGAGTATCATGCGCAGGCTACGCGCATGGATGAGGCAATCTATTGGGCTGATTGCGAATTTGGGGATGATACCATCATCGACTATCCGGGGTCGGTTAACGGCAACGTGGTTGAAGATGATATTATTTCCGAGGAAAAATAATTACTAACCCTATAAGGAAAGGCAACACAAATGGCTGACAACGAACTGGCCGTAATGGACGGCAACAATTTTGCGGCGAACGGCGCTAACGCCGTATCCCATTTCTTCAACACTGACACTATGGATGGCAAAATGGCGCTCTATAACGCCATGCAGACCGTCGACAAGATAGACGAACATCTTAATGAGCCTTTGCACGTGACCAACGTGCTTGCGCAGGCCATCGAGGTTGCCAATCAGGAAACCGGCGAAATCAACTCTTCCACCCGCGTTGTTATCCACGCGGAAGAGGGCGACTTTGCCGCCGCCTCCCCCACGTTGGCACATGCTTTTGGTAATCTGTTCGCCATCTTCGGAACGCCGGACACGTGGGACCATCCGCTTGTCCTCAAGGTGGTGGAAAAGAAGAGCCGCCGTGGTTATAAGTTCTTTGACCTTGAACTAGCGTCGGAAAACAAGCGCAAGTAACGCGAATGTCCGCACCATATGATAGCATGGCAATATCCCTATAGGGATGTTGCCGCCAGACTCACCCCCCGTCGTTTCCATCCTTACGACGGGGGGTGTTTCACACTCACAAGGGAGGAGCCGTGGCAAAACGCAAAAACAACCGACGTGCCAACAATCTGAAACGCAACGCCGCCATCAGGTCGGCACAGGTACGCCGAGAGCAAGCGGTCAGGGATTACAGTACCGGACATCTCCCCAAGCAAATCACCGAAACGTTTTTAGGAAAACTCAGCGCCCAACAACTCGAACAGGTCGCACGACGCATCGGGCAGGAATTCGGGGAACGACAGCAAGCATTAAGGGCGCGGGACGGCGAGCCGTATCAGGTTGTCCCGGATGTGCATGTCACGAAACTTGATAGGGAGCTGGCGGCGCGTCCGTTGATTACCGACGCGGAAATCGCCGCCGCCCCGTCGAAACGTCAGAAGACGTTACGACAGCAGCAGCGCCGCCGCATCGAGGCACGGCAGAAAATCAAACGCGCCCAACAGTTCGACGCATTGAGCCTAGCCCGCTACACCGTGGCCGAAATACGTGAAATGGAACGCGCCGGAGAATCCCCCTTTGATGTGCTGGGCACTCACACGGTCGGCGGTTCGGCGCGTGACGAACTCACGCGCAACCGTGCGAACGTGTTCGGCTCGGAGCGCGGCATGAGTCACGCGCGTATGATGATACGAGAAGGGGGCAGGAGGAAGCTTGAACGTGAGATACTCGAATATGCCGGGCTTGTAGGTCGAGCGCCATTGCATGCAGGTACTAGACAGATTTCCGGAGGTGAGGGGGTTTCGGATTTTGACAGGGTCGCACAGCAACTCGAATCATTCGACTCCAGTATAGCCCAAAAATTCGCATCCTTATCGAACCGTCAAAAACGATGGCTGATAAATAATACAAATTTCAGCACCGTGGTACGTGAGGCCGCTTGGTATAATGATAAGACACATAAATGGGAGACAAAGGCGGATGCGGGCGATGTAGAGACACGACTTGATGAATGGATGGCCAGCGCGGCACGACACTAAAAAAGGATGGAATTATGCGAGAGCGTCGAACGGCGGCAACGGACGGCGTAACACTATTGACGGATGACGGCGTGGAACCATTGACAGCAGCCGCCGTCATCCGGCTTACCATGCTTGATTATCATACGCGCGTATGGTGCGCCCACGGATGGCAGGATATCAAGCCCATAGCCGCCGAACTGTTGAAACGACTCCCCTTGCAATCGAATCCGGCCAAGGATGGCGTGTGGGGCACGTTCAACATTCGAGGCCACTTCTATAGTTTCCGTGTACGCATAGGCGGTATCACCGTGGATTTTTTGGACGTGCGCAACATTACACGTGACGATGGATTGAATGTTTCACGTGAAACATTCGGCGGTGCGGATGATTTGGAGACCACGTGGAACATCGCGCAGGAATGCGCCGCCCTGCATCTCAGGGGCACAACCATAGCATCTATGGCGATGGCCGACTATATAGACGGGGATTATGCCGGGTTCAAGCGTCATTTTCCGCCATTGGACAAAGAGGTTTATCATCGGATGCGCCCCGCCTACTATGGGGCGATAGTGTACAGCAAGCCGGGCGAGTACCGGGATTGCCGAAGCTGGGATGTAAACAGTCTCTACCCAAGTATCATGCGCGATGCCCCCATGCCGGTAGGCTCACCCGTGTGGCATGACGGGGAGTATCGGTATGACGCTGATTATCCGTTGCATATCGATGTCATCACGTTTGATGCAAGGTTGAAAACGGGGAAAACAGCGACACTCACCAATATCTTACCCGTATGGGGGTATGAGGGCGAACGCTTGGATAGTACGTTGGGTGCCATCACATTGCCGGTCACTGATGTGGATTGGGAGACGCTCACGGAAAACTATGACGTGCACGTGTGGGAACATGTCGGCGGTTGGAAATTCCGTAAATCGCACGGACTTTATTACACCTATGTTGATAAATGGTTTCACGTGAAACAAACCGCCACCGGAGAGCGTAGGCAGATGGCGAAACTGTTACTAAACTCACTGGTGGGGAAATTCGGGGCCTCGCTCTACCGTCCCATGTTGCACCCAAAACCATCGGCGGACGGTGGCGTGGATTTTACCGTGGACAAACCCGAGTCGGCCAACAGTCTGGCATGGTTGCCGACCGCCGCATATGTCAATGCCTACGGACGGCAAATACTATCCCGCGCCATGAACGCGAACGCCGACCGCGTACTCTACGCCGACACTGACGGCATGATACTGGAAGGGTTGGATACACCCATCGGCATCGAAACGGATGACCGGAAACTAGGGGCGTGGAAAAACGACCACACCTATGAGAGGCTCCGTATTCTCGGCAATCGCAAATATTGCGGCGCGGAAACGGATGGCGATACGGTAATGCGATTGAGTGGCGTGCATCGTGCCGCCCCCATCCCCTATGATGAGTTCCTGCCGGGGTCACGTCATCTCAATGATGACGGCCATATTTTCGTGCTATAATATCCGGTAGCGGGATGTGCGTCCCAAGTCGATTCGATGGCCCGACCGTAAGGCAAGTCGGTAAGGCGATTCGGTTGGATGTAGACGTGCGTAGCCAACGCCCAGCGACGGCGAGGGAACCCGCACAGCCTAGCAAACCGGCATGACGGCGTGATTGCCGTCATGCCACTTACTTTAAGAGGTGATTATGGACGACACCGAAACCAATGAGCCGGACACCACGCCCGACACCGAGTCGGACGCCAAGCCAACCGACGATAATACGCCAAACCCGGAGCCCGAAACGCAGGACAATGGCGAACCAGAAGACGCGGGCGACGATAAGGACGCCGACATGGCCAACCGGCTGGACGCCTTGGAAGCGACCGTGGCGGAACTATCCAAAACCATTGAGGCCATGCGTGACGCCGCCGCCGAACATGTGCTGAACGATGGCCCGGGCGATGACGAGGAGCCGGGCGCCACGGAAGTGACTGACGACGACTACAACGGCACCTATTCCACGTTCGACGACCTATATGAAGACTGATAACAGAAAGGAAAACTACAATGCCGACTACTCCAGTGGTGACGCCGAAGCAGCAGCTTCGACCGCTCACCGAATTTAACAACGCGCAGATTCTCAACATGATTCGCAATGAGGCATCTCCCGAGTACCAGCGGCGTATGCCAAGTGCGACTCAAATGAACATGGACAGGCAGATGGCCACCCTCATGTCGTCCACTCAGCTGAAGAACGAGTTTTACTCGGCCTTGGTGAACCGTATCGGCGGCACCTATGTGAACACATGGCGCTGGAATAATCCACTCACCGTGTTCCAGCGCGCATCTCAGGCGTATGGCGACACGTGGCAGGAAATCGCCGTAGGTATGCCACTCGCACAAGTGTACGACCCGGACGCGGAGTACTTGGGCGCGGATAATTTCCGCAAGTGGAAAATCGACGTGGACAGCCTCTATCATCGGCTTGACTTCACTCACTTCTACCCCGTCACCACGGAAGATAAGACGCTCCAGCGTGCCTTCACCTCCGAAAACGGTTTGGCCTCGCTCACCTCGCAGATTCTCACATCCTGTTACAATGCGGCTGAGGTTGACTTGTTCGAGGCCATGTGTCACCAGTTCGTCGAGTATGCGAAACTCGGCGGATATTGGCGTGTCCACATGGGGCACGACCTTAACGACATGGGCAGTTCGGAAACGGACGCCCGCGACATGTTGCGCCAGATTCGCGCATGGGCTGACACGCTGAAATTTGTATCCACTCGGTACAATGCGCGTCACATGCCGACGTTCGCCCGCCCCGACGAACTCGTGCTGTTCTGCTCGCCCGAAGTCAAGTCGGCGCTTGACGTGCAGGGTCTGGCGACCGTGTTCCAGCGTACGGACGCGGAACCGACCATTGACCGGATTATCGTCATCCCACAAGACAGGTTCGGCATGGACGGCGTGCAAGCCATCCTGACCACTGACAAATTCCTCATCGATATTCCCGTCATCAATGAGATGACCCAGCAGACGAACCCGGTTAACATCAATTCGGTCAACCATTACTTGCACGTCCAACACATCATTTCGGTGTCTGGTTTCGCCCCCGCCGTCATGTTCTGGACTGGAGAGGGTTCCACCGCGAAAATGGTGCCGCCTACCGGTACGACGGCCAAGACGCCGACCTTCCAACTCAAACTTGCCATGTACGGTGGTGGCACATCCACCCCGTCGAATGTGGCGCGTGGCGGAGCGGTGCAGGTCGTTGCCGATACGTCCATCACCAATGACGGTACGGCCACGTTCCGCTCGAATGCGGTCGAGTATCGTATCGGCGACACTGTCAAGCCCAAGAGCGATTACACCTATATTTCGCCGACCGGCGTGCTCGTGGTCGGTCTTGACGAACCAAACACCACTATTCCGGTCACGGCCACCGCCCTATATACGAACCCGACGACGCCGGAAGTGCCGGGCACCGTGTCCGCCGCCCTGAACGTGCCGGTGGTTGGCGATGGTGTCATCGGATTCAACCCGTCCATCGTCGCGTCGATTGCCGTCAATGTTTCGAAAGTGACCGTGGGCCATACGGTGCAGGCGACTGCCGTAGCGACCATGATTGACGGGCGAACCGCCGACGTGACCGCTCAAGCCGCATGGACATCCGGCACCCCGGCCAACGCCACCGTATCCGAGTCCGGCGTGGTGACTGGAATCAAGGAGGGCAGTTCTGATATCACCGCCACGCTGTTCGGCGTATCCGGTAAGAAGAGCGTGACCGTGACAGCGGCCGCGTGATATAATGAGAGGGTGGCCGGTTGGCTACCCTCTCTCACGGCGAGATGCAATACAAGGCCCGGAGCGCAAGCCACGTGAGCGCTCCGGGCCTTGCCATATGAAAGGGATAGTATGCTGAGAGATATCAACCCTAACGTCGAGGCGACGTTTAACTGGGCTCAATGGACGCCCAACACGTCACTGAAACTCTGTAACGTGCCGTGGGATAGTAGTTACCGTGACCTAGCCCGGTTCGAATCACCGCAGAAACAACAGGAATGGTTCGACCGACGGCCCGGCATTGACAGGGTACATGGAGTCATGCACATGTTCGGCCAACCCGTGCGCGTCGAACTGCCATTTAACGAGGCGTCCAACTACAACTATGTCGTGGTGTATAACGATTACCCCGATTTGGAGGCGCCACGGTATTGGTATTATTTCATCAACCACGTGGATTACATCAATGCGTACACTACTCAGCTCACTGTGCAGTTGGACGTTTGGCAGTCGTTCCAGCATGTACTTAGGTTCGGTTCATGCTATGTGGTGCGAGGCCATATCGGCATTGCCAACGAAAACCAGATGACCGATTATGGCCGCAGTTATCTCGCACTACCCGAAGGGCTGGACACCGGTAGCGAAATGGTGACGGTAAACCAACGATACAAGTCTCTTATCAGCATGGACGGGAAAAATCTGAGTTACGGCGTAATAGTCGTGAGCACGGTAGATTTGTCAGCGGACGCGGGCAGTCAGGGAAAACCGTCTCTCACTACTGCGGGCGGCTCTCTTTTCGAGAACATGGCTAACGGTGCTGAAATACTGTACTTTAAGGATATCCAGTCTATCCAAGTGTTTATGGGAGTGGGCTCTACTTTTTCATGGATAACACAGGGTATTGTAAACATGTACATGATACCCTCTTTAGATGATGACTTTCTTAAGCAATCCGGCTATGTCGTAGATAAGCTGTTTGGGAAAACACTCCCTTCGGAATTAAATAATCGTATCTACCGTTTCCCCCAGTCGGCCACAAATGCGCCCAGCAGATATGAAGACATTATTACCATTAATGATTTTCGTGATAATTTTAATATCCCTGAACGTTATAAAAACCTTAAAAAACTCAAATGCTACCCCTATTCTACTGTTGAATGCACTTGCTTGAATGGTACTAATATCACCTATAAGCCCGAAAATATCCAAAGCGATAATCTGGTTATTAGAGAGGTGCATAATTACGCGCCCAATGGCGCGCGCTTGAACTTTTACCCGGTTGGGTACAATAAGGCGGGTGCAAGCGAGATTGCTCCTCTTGGTAAAAACAATGGGTTGCCCATTGATAGCGGGGAAATGTTGGACGCCGCGTTTGGCATCAGCAATTTCCCTCAATTTGTGATAGTCAACAATGGCGCCCAGTTGGCAATGGCAAACAGTGCCTACACTCGTTCCTACAGTCAACAGTCCGCCGACTGGGCATACCAAAAAGCGCAGATGGGCATCAGTCAGTCTCTTGCGGCCACGGCCATGCAAAACCAGTACAACACCCAAGCCAACAAACTCGCTATCGGCAACCGCAACGCCAATAACGCAATTCAAGCGACAGCTCTTAACACCGGTCTGGATAACACGACGTATATCAACAATCAGCGAGCCGACCTAGCCCAGCTAAACAACGTGGCAAACGGTGTAATCGGGGTGGTGGGTAACGCCGCTTCGGGCAATGTCGGGGGCGCGGTATCGGCATTAGGCGGGGCGGTCATGAATGGTGTCAACACTGAAGCAAACCGCAGTATCAACAATACCGCCGCCCAACTTTCCACGGCGAACTCGCTGAGTACCAACGCGGCCACAACAAGTCAGGCCAACACATACGGTTCTCAGACTACAGCGCTTTCAAACCAGTTGGCCCAAAACATGGCGGACATGAACGCGGATTACGCGCAACGTTCCGCGTTCGGCGACTATCAAAACACCATTGCGGGCATCAATGCACAGGTACAGCAGATGCAATTAACACCCCCGACCACCTCCGGTGCCATCGGCGGAGACGGTTTTAACCTCGCGAACGGTATTGTCGGGGTGTTGGTCCGATTTAAGACGTGCGCACCCTCAGCTCTGCGGAGCGTCGGAGAGTACATGTTACGTTACGGGTATTTTATCCAGCGTTTCATCACGCCGCCGCAATCGCTGGAATGTATGACAAAATTCACGTACTGGCAGATGCAAGAGTGTTACGTGCGAGGTGATTTGCCCGAGCAGTATCGACAGACCATTAAAGGCGTGTTCGAGTCTGGGGCTACTATATGGACTAACCCGGATGATATCGGCGTGACCGATTGGGCGGATAACGACCCATTGCCGGGCATCTCATTCTAGTGCTATACTAGAGACATGTCTAGGTCGAGGAAAAATCAGAATCGCAGGGGCGGCGCGTTGCACCCGCGTGGCAATTACGCCAAGGCGCGCGCCGCCGACCTTGACGCAATGTACTATCACTTGTTAACTGAACTGGCACTGAACCGGTTCAGTTGGCGGGGGCTACCGCCAACAGTGGATGAACGATGGCTGGAAATGTGTCTGTGTGAATACGGGTGCGCGTTGTTTTTCGAGGACAAGCGTATAGGCCGGTTCCTCGTAACGCAGGCCGGCTATCAAGGCCGATTGAATGTGTATAATAATCCGACGTGTTTCGAGCCGGTGGGCGTCAACTACCATTACAAGCAACTCAAGGCGGGCCGTGAATGCATCCCGATTTGGGACAATCGGATGCGCATGAGTTTCAAAGATATCTTATGGCAGTATGCGAGACGCCTTGCCGACATTGACAAGGCATATGATGTGAACTTGGAGAGCCTGAAACTGCCGACCATCATCACCGCCGACCCGCGCACCAAGCTCACCGTGCAAAACATGCTCCAGCAAAGGCAGGACGGCCAAGACTATATCATCGGATATGACTCCCTCGACCCCGGTAGCATGTTCCAGCCGTGGCCCAACACTACACCGTATCTGCTGGACAAGTTTATCCAGCAAAAAACTCAGGTGACTAACGAGGTATTGGGGTATCTCGGTATCCAGTCCAGTGGTACCGAGAAAAAAGAACGGCTTATTTCCGATGAGGTGGCGCAGGCCAATGAGAAAACGGACGTGTTCCGGTTGAGTTTTCTCAAGGCTCGGCAGACGGCGGCGACTGAGATTAACCGGCTGTGGCCGCAACTTAACATCTGGGTTGAGTATGCGGACGCGCAAAGCTCCGGCGTGCCGAACGCGCTGGACTCCAGCGCAAGCGGTACGACGGATATTGATATGCCCGCGTCGTATGACGCGGGTATTGGAGGTGTATTGTGATGATGACTTGTGACACTATGGTGAGACTCGTCCATGAAATGTATGAAATCGCCGATAAAATCAGTGAGGCCGAATATGCTCTATATAGCTATGAAACGGGGGACTTGTCCATGTCCAGCCGTGCTGCGGAGCTGCTGAAAAAACAAGTTGTTGCAATGAAAGCATATCATGATATCATCGCCGCACGTATTAGCCACCAAGCGGAGGGGGCCACGTATGGCACAGAGTTTTAGCGCCTATGCGATGGAAACGCCGGGGGAGTACACGGAAACCCTCGGCAATCTCATTGCGTTCGGATACGACACGGATACCAAACTGCATCTCAGCGCCGACTATTACCCGATTTATGATGAATCACATCGTGCGGAATTGAACAAGAAAATCGTCCGCCATTACGCGCTTAGGGAGATTGGTCAGGAAACCGCCCAGCAGTTCATTTTTTACTTGGGAATGACGATGGCGGAAATCATGCCATATTTTAATGAGCGCTACAGGACGCTAGCGTTGAAATATGACCCATTGAACACTATGGAAATGGTCAGTGAAAGCCTATCCAATACTGTAGCCCAGTCCAGCGGCAAAACCAGCGCCTCTCAGGATAGTGAGACCCGAAGCTCCTCGGACGGCACCAGCTCAAGTAGCACCAAGTCCCAGTCTTACGACTCAGAAGTGCCCGCAACCGGCGTGCAAGGTGATTTTGCTCGATACGCGACCCATGCCAATCAGGCGCAAGCGGATACGGACGGCAGTAGCCATAGCACGCAAGATACCTCTTCTCAGTCCCATAGTACATCCAGCACGGAATGGCAACACGACGCCACAGATGGGAACACCAAATCCCACACGTCGGGCCGCTCCCAGTCCGCCATGAGCCTCATCCAAGAGTACCGGAATGCGATTATTAATGTGGACATGGAAATCGTGCGGAGTCTCGAACCGTGTTTCATGCAAGTATGGGGCTCGTATGATACTATTTTCAGTAACTGCCATAATTATGGAGAACGGGAGTGATTAATCATGTCAGTCAATGCCCTTGTGCCACGCGCCTATCCACTGGCACGTATTCCCACGTCGGTTCCTTTCACGTACCGGGACGGGTTGACCACGCTCCAATTGATTGAGTGCATCCGGTGTAATCTTGACGATTTGCAGTCTGATTTTAATACACTGGTAGAGCAGGTGAATCAATCGATTACGGACAATAACGCCGCCGTCCAGCAGATTGCCGATGACCTCGTTAAGCAAATGGCCATCCTACGCGACGAACTCATCCGGCTTATCGAGCAATCACAGTCCACCGGATTAGCGTGGTCGCCAGTATATGGCAGACAAGACGCTCTGCAAACGGTGCTTGACGGCATGTATGACAATACCCGTAATCATGCGCTGTTCTGGGCTGATTACGACAATATGGAATTAGAAGCGTCCATGTATGACGCGCTCGACTTGACCGCACGCGAATATGACCTACGCGCAACTGCCGTCGATAATTGCGTTCCCGGCGATTTTCCGGGACGTTCGCAATTCCCTTACGGTAGGAGTATCCCCGAAAGCAAACCCGCTGACATTTATCTGACACGCGGAGATGCTGATAGTATGTTTGTGCGGCGCAATCCCACCGCACAAAATTTCGATAGCAAGGAGTGATGAAAAATGACCGCAACCAAACATACTGCAAACTACAATCTAAGCCAGTTCGAACCGACCGACCGGCCTACATGGCAGGGCGATTACAACGGAGATATGAAAAAAATTGACACGGCGCTTCACGGCATCACGTCGTCGGGCGGATTGCGTGAAGTCGCCGTGTCCGCGCCACTGTCCGGCAAGGGCACCAGCAGCTCGCCTATCGCCATTGACTTGAGCGGCTACGCCACCAAGTCCGCCCTCACTTCCGGCCTTGCGGGCAAGGCGGATAAAACCGCATCGGCTCCGGAAACCAAGGGGCTGACCGCCAGTCAACTGGATTCGCTTTGGGTGGACGATAACGGAATCGTCCGATTCGCGGCATGATATTATTGACGGAGGAGGTATCTTATCATGTCCAGTATCAACAAAACCCCGCACTATAATCTCAGCCAGTTCGGTGACAGCCCGGACGATAAACCGTCATGGCGCGGCGACTACACTGCGGATATGAGCAAGATCGACTCGCAGATGTATCGTAATGAAACGGACGCGACAACCGCAGCAAGTACCGCCAATACGGCGAAAAGCACGGCGGATAACGCTCTATCGTTGGCGCAAACCAATAAGAGTGATATTGCCGAACATGCGTCGTATTTTACCGCGCTTGGCGTGACCTCGGAATCGACCGCACAAGCGCTTATGTCCACCATTAACGGTAAGGCGGAAAACACCGCGTTGACCACACTGCAAGGCACGGTGTCTTCTCTATCCAGCACGGTCGACACCAAGGCGAACACGTCCGACGTGTACACCAAGAGTCAGGCCGACGCCCGATACACCCAGCAAGGGGGGTACGCTGGGACTGCCTCCACGATTTATGAGATGGCGAGCGGGGCACAATCCAGCATTACTAGCCTCCAGTCAACCGGGGTCGCCCCGATTCAAGTCGTAAGTCAAAACGTGCTGACAGACTATTTCGCAAACGGAGCTTGTGTGCTCACCGCGTATTATTCACCAATCTCTCGCATGATACACATCATGCTCAGGGTCGGGGCAGCAGAGGGAACCGGCGTAACGCCAAAAAAGGCGTACCCCGGTAATCTGAGTACAAAAATAGCGACTATCGAGGAGCAGTATAGGCCCACTGTTTCGATTCAATCGCCCACGCAGCCGATATCTAACCCGGGCTCATTAAGTAACATTTTGGTAATGCCGACAGGCGAAATCAAGTTTTGGGGCGGTTCAAGCGGATTGTCAACATCAGCTTCAATCAACGCAACTTTCCAGACAAGCTACTTTATTGTCCGCTGACATGATTATACCCCGCTCGGTATGCCGGGCGGGGTATACTAATACTATGGTAGACGTGCAAGCATGGTTGGAACGTACCCAAAACCAATACTGGGATATGGATGGGGTTTACGGCGCCCAATGCTGGGACCTGTGGGCGAAATACTGCATGGATAATTACAATCTGTCATTAGGCGACTGCATCACCCCGACAGGTTACGCGGCGGGCAATTACATCATGTTCCCCACCACGTCCGCCGTGGGGCGTGTTTTTGAGAAAAAAGACGCCAACTATACGCCCGGCATGGGGGATGTCGTGTTCTGGAGGTTCGGCAGTCAAAACTACCCCGGCAGTCACGTGGCCATCGTATGGGGGGGCGTCCAAGGCGACAATATCGACGTGTTGACGCAAAACCCAACGCCCGCCGTACATCAATTGTTGCCGCTCGCGAAAAGCTCCCAACTGCTTGGCTATCTGCATCCCACGGCATTGCCGGAACCGCCGGAATCCGGCGACAATCCGACAGGCGGCAATAATCCGGGCGTGACCGTGGACGGCGATATTTCCGCATGGATACAATTACAGGGCGATAACCTCGTATATCACAGTGGTTCGGGCACGACATCATCGCAAGCCATTTTCTACAAGGCGAGCGCCCAGACGTGGATATATCGTGGCGGCACAGGTCAGCCGGACGCCGACCAAGGTCAGGGCACGCCAAGCGTGGGCGACGGGAAAAGCTCATACGCGCTCTATGTAATCGGTACCGTTGAATCATCATTACGCTGGGATGCTGTCGAACCAAACAATCAGGGCATCGGCATCGCACAATGGAGTTTCGGACGCCGCCTACAGGTCTTGAATGCGATGAGGGCGGTGGACGCTGTAGGATATGAGGCGTTTGCCGCCGCCGCGCCGAGTATCGCCACGCTTATGGAATCAGGCGGCGCATTCGATAGGGCGATGACCGGTAGCGAGGTCGCCGCATTCCAGATTTGGGCGCGGCGCACGGAATCACGGCAGGGACAGCGAAACCAGTTTGCCGAGGACTACGAGAGCTACCCGAAGACGTATGACGATGTGAAAATGCAGATACTATGGGTGAGCGCCTATCATCAAAGCCCGGCGGGCGCGTTGAACGTGCCACATGCCTCAACCCTTGCCCAACTGTATAGTAATATCCTCAATACCTCCCCGTTCGGGCCATACGGGACACGTTATAACACCGTCTATTCGTTGTTGAATGTGTGGGACGGCGCCAGCGCACCACCGAACTTCTGACACAGTGACAAACCGGTAGATATATACCGGTTTGTCACTGTTGTATGGTAGTATGGATACTATGGAGAGACTGTTAGCGGAGGGTGATTATTACGATTATGGGCGCGTATTATCCTATCACGCGCCTTGGATGTTCGTAATCGGCGCGCGCGGCCTCGGCAAAACCTATGGTGCCAAAAAACTTGTCATTGGTGACTGGATTAAAAAACGCTGGCAATTCATCTATCTAAGACGTACCGCCGAGGAACAGAAAAACAAGGGCACATGGTTTGCTGACATTGCAGAACAGTATCCGGAGCTGGAATTTCGCGTGTCCGGCAATCAGGCAGAATGTCATTGGCTGGATGACAGGGACGCGACCACGGACAAACACGGCAAGACGCGCCCCACGTGGCATATCATGGGGTATTTCATCGCCCTCAGTCAGGCCGGACAAGTGAAATCAGTTGCGTATCCCAAAGTGCGAACCATTGTTTTTGATGAGATTTTCCCCGATAATATGCGGTATTTGGGCGGTGAGGTGACCGCGCTTGAGGAATTTTATAATACGGTTGACCGTTGGAATGATAGGACTCGCGTTATCATGTGCAGTAATGCGGTAACGTTGGCCAACCCGTATTTTTCGGCATTTAACATCAATCTGAAAACCCAATTGGATAATCACACGCAATACCAACGCTATTGCAACGGGTTCATTATGGTGGAATTGGCGGATTACGGGGGGTTCAGCGCCAAGGTGGCCACGTCGAAATTCGGTCAGTTTCTACGCGAATATGATGAGAATTATGCGAATTATGCAATCAACAATGATTTCAGGGATAACGCCAATACTCTCGTCAGTGATTTCAACAACGCCGGTTATGCGTTCACGCTGAGAACGACCGAATACGGTATTTTTAACGTATACCAACAATTAAGCGATACCGACGAAGTACTATATATAATCACCAAAAAACAGCCTAAAATCACCCGTGATTTTACGTTTGATTACCGACTGGTTGACAATGATTGCATCATGCTCAAACGTTCCGACGATATGACGCAGAAAATATTAAGCGCCTATCGCGTCGGGCGACTGCGTTTTGAAACACCGCAAATCAAAGCGGAGTTCAGTATGATACTTGGCGGCCTGCTACAGCAATCAGGTATAAGAAAGTGAGGAACATATATGCCAATCCATGAGTTAATCGTTATCGGTATCGTATTTTTATTGGTGCTGATTGATTATATTACCGGAGTAGTTAACGCGATTATGCAAGGCGAACTGTCCAGTAAAAGAATGAGGGAGGGACTCGGGCACAAGTTCGCCTATCTGGCGGTAATTTGCGTGGCGTTGATTGTGGAATACGGTTCTGATTACATCAATCTTGGAATCGAACTACCCGTATTCATTCCCGTTTGCGTAGGTATCTGTCTGACTGAAATCACATCAATCATCGAAAACTGCGTGAAAATCAACCCCGAACTATCCAGCTCGAATATTCTCAATATTTTCAACATCGACAGGAAGGAAGATAATGGCAAAGAAGATTAAAGCAGTCGCCTATAGTGTAATCGCCGCGACCACCGCACTGCTGTTGGCATTCGCGCCAACCGCGAGCGCGGCGGACATGATAGACGTATCCAGTTGGCAGACCGGCATCAACGTAACCACCACTGGCGCGCAAATCGTCGTAGCCAAAGCCACCGAGGGTGTCGGATACGTCAACCCCGATTGCGACCGCGTGGTACAAGACGCCCTGAAAGCAGGGCAGGGGGTAGGCGTCTACCATTTCGCGCACACGGAAAACAGCGCTGTCAGCGAGGCCAATTACTTTATCAACAACACACGCGGATACATCGGTAAAGGCATCGTGCCGATACTAGACTGGGAGCCAAACGCCCCATGGGACACTGGTTGGGCCCTCACATGGCTCCAAACCGTGGAAGCCGCATGGGGCACCAAGCCAATCATCTACACGAACCAATTCACGGAAAATTCCTACGACTGGTCGGCGGTTGTCGCCGGTAACTATGGCCTGTGGATAGCCGCTTACACGCTGGGTTATACACCAATATACGGGTTTAATCCGCCCTCAACCCAGCCCACACTCCACTACTGGCCGTTTGCCGTAGCATGGCAATACACTAGCACCGGCTATATCAACGGCTGGGCCGAAGGAGTTGACCTAAGCGTAGTCTACGGCGACCTCAACACGTGGCACGCATACGCAGGCAGCGGACAAGTCGCACCCAAGCCCACACCGCAACCCGCACCGCAACCCGCACCGCAACCCAGTGCGCCGAACACTCCATGTAACACCAATTGCGTTATCATCCAAAGCGGCCAGTATGTTTCAATGTTCTGGCCCGACTGGTGGAACGTAAGCGCACCCAGCGGCAACCCGTCCATCGTATACCCCGGCGACAAGGTATGTCACAACGGCGGAGGCACCGCAACAGTATCACGCACATACGTAGTGCAGGCGGGCGACACGCTATCAAGCATTGCCGCATATCTTGGAGTCAACATGTACAACATCACCGGATACAGCTCTGGTAACATGAACCTCATCTACCCCGGGGAAGTACTCTACTACTAATCTCCCCGGCATGAATAAGCCCCGCAAAATGCGGGGCTTATTTGTTATCGGTCACCATGCATAATCATAAATTGAAACAACATATGAACAAACACCATTTTCAACACCACAACATACAAAATCAAAATCACAATCACCATAATCATGTTCAAGAACCCTAGTAAGAGCTGATTTAAACGTGACCACGCCATTATCAATCTCCCTACAAGCATTAACAATTTTCTCAAACCCGTCAACATCAACCAAATAGACATGATACGGTTCAATCTCAGTCACATAAGCATTAACCTTAAACATTCTACTCTCCTTCCTTTATTGCTCACTCGGCCACACGATTCACAAAAACCACAGTCTCAAAACAATAACGATAAAACTCAACACCCCCATGCTCATAGAAAACAACAAGACAATCCACAATAGCATCAACATCATAACCCACAACACGCCCACCACTGTTGCGAATGTAGCCAATAACCTCATTCTCAATGTCTTGACGAT
>UMLU01045994.1_pt1 | contig 18199 bp, 23 predicted proteins | sample 1966621 | NCBI WGS metagenome assembly UMLU01 (sample SAMEA4836210, study PRJEB28245) | human gut metagenome | biome: gut microbiome; material: fecal sample | place: Denmark | collected 2008 | reverse complement strand
TTATAATGTAGTTATCCGCTTCAAGGGAAAGGAAAATAAAATGAACATCATTCTTAATCATAAGCATGACGCGGAAGTTCAGTCTCTGCTTGACAAAGCCAACTATCTTGCTCGCACCCGCACCGTCGATATTGACGATGTGTACGACGCTGTTTATATTATCGAACGGAAGTTCGAGGATTGCACTAGAAAGAGTTTGGAGGGTTTGACTGTTCATGTTGATTTAAACTCTCAAGACTTTCCAAACGCCTATCACGGCATTCCTATGAGTACTCAGTTTGTGCTTGGTTATGAAAAGCGTTCTTGGAGTTTCCTTCGCGCGGAACGTTCGCGTTGTGATAAGTTTAAGAAGTATGACGTGAGGTTGACTGACGCCATGCGTGAAGAGTTGCTGAAGCATTTCGAGTCGTTTAATCGCTGACTGGTAAGTGTTGGTATGTTCGTTTCCGTCTTCGTTATCTGCACGTGCGTTATCGGCATTGTTGTCGTTTTTGGTATGATATAGGAGTGGTTGCTTTAATGGTATTCCGGTTCATTGGATGCGCGATTCTGTTTTTCACGCTCGTGGTGGGCATTTCTCTCGCCGTTGTCGGCTTGAGTGATTCCGCGCACGATGATTTTCGTAACGTGATGTCGCTTATTGCCATCACGGTGACATTGTGTTTGGTTGCCGCCGCTCTATTGGTTTTTGTTGTAAAGGGGGCCTGAGATGGCTTATTGTGATATGAAGATTGCCAAGTTTCTCTCGCAATATCAGGATGGCGTGGTGGAGTTGTGGTATTGTCTACATGATCACTCGTACCAGCTGAGGTATGGCGTGGGATTTCGGTCTCAGAACGGCGGTTATTTCACCGTCGCAACGGCTTCGTACGATGCAAGCGATAACGCTCAAGTTGCATCCCTCATGTTGGACGCCATCGACATTGCTCGCACGCCGCTCTTGGAGAGAAGTTAGTCATGTATTTTCGTGGTTGGATACATTCGTGGATCTGCGGCACGTGTCCGGACGCCGACAGTTATTGGCGGTTGCGCGCTTTTTGGGCTGGAAGACAGCATAAGCGGAGCGCCACTAATCCGCCGAAACGATGTCCTAACCGATGGTTGTGGGCGGCCATGTGGATATATGGCGATAGTGATTTTGTTGACGAATTGGAGTTTTAAGCATGTATAGCACTTTTGTCGCTCTCGCATATTTGAGGGACGCGCACAAACCACCCATCGAAGTCGGTTACGCGCCATCGTACAAGGATGCGGCGGATCTGATTAAACGTTGGGCGGCTATCCGCTCTCACACGGAGAATATCAGCTATTTTCGTGTTGAGGAACGGTATTATGTTTAGGCGCGGTGATGATAGGCGGCCTATCTACCGTATGCGTGACTTCGACGATGCCATTATGGAAAGCAAACGTATCGTACGCGCCACAAAAGGACATAAGCGTGAGCTTAACTTGAAGCGGTTTGACATGGGATACGGTGATTTTGAAACGTGCTGCCGTGCCGTGAACATGCTGTGCGAACTGTGGCGTGACACGCCTAGCGCATGGTTTTCGCAAGCGATTGTCACCGTGTCGCAGATATGCGGAAGTCTGACCATGTGGAACGGACTCGCCGCCGCTCTATCTCGAACGTTCGATGTGGAATATTTGGACGGCTCTATCAATCCGCCTAACCTGATTGCATGGTGTGCCGTCTGCGCCGTCAAGGGCGGCACGTCATACGACTGTTGCACGATTTTCGACAACCTGCAAGCGCGAAACTTGATTATCGCAGTGTTCAAAAATTTTGACAGACTGGACACGACACGATATAATGACAATGAATTGCAAAAAATTTTACAAGGAGAGTGAACACATGGCTAGGACTAAAACCGATATTTTCCGCACGCGCGTCTACGCCGTACTCAAAGGCATGGAATTGGTTGACGGCGACTTCATGGAAGCCGAACACGTTATCGACGGGCGACTTAAGGACGAACGCGCATATTCGATTCGTGCGAAAAGACTGTTTCCGAACTTCATCCCGAGTTCCATCGAAATTTTTTCGCAAAAAGTCTCCATGAATGAGGAGACTTTTTACAAGTATGCGACTTTCGAGGAACCGCAGAAGTGGAACCCACTGGAACATACAAAACGACACGCCGACATTGAAAATAATGAAGACGTGTGATATAAAAGATTTTAGGCATAAGCCTGAAAACAAATAACAACAATCTAGGAAAGGTTAAACAATGGAAAACAACAACAATACCGCACTCATCGCATTCAACACCGAAAACACCGAACTCGGCACCGTCCAGCACTTCATCGACACCTCGACACGTGAAGGCAAGATCAAGCTCTATAGCGCACTGCAAAACGCGGAAAAGCTTGATGAACACCTTAATGAGCCGTTGAACATGACGAACGCCGTCGCTCAGGCAGTGCAGGTGACCGACGACCAGACCGGAGAAATCTCCAACACCGTGCGCGTCATTATCGTGACCGACGATAACAAGGCGTACGCGGCCACCTCACCGACTCTCGCTGCGGGACTGAACACCATGTTCGGTATTTTCGGCACGCCGAACACTTGGACGGAACCGCTGTGCATCAAGGTTGTGGAACGTCGTTCACGCCGCGGGTTCAAGTTTTTCAGCATTGAGCCGGTGGATGAGGAAACCAAGTGAACAGCTTGCTATAATCGTTAGATAGCGTTCATTCATAGAGAGAGCACCTATTTAGGTGCTCTCGCCACCTTAAGGACTGTGCCATATGTCTCGAAAGCAGAAGCATGTCAAGGCACGTCAGGCCGCGCAAGCACGCGCCGCACGTAACATCAAACAGCTTGGCGCTTACTCTCACTCGAATCTCGCCAAAACCGCCGACAAACAACTAGTCAACATCGCCAAAACGCTCGGAAATGAGTGGGAGCGGCAGAAGAAGCAGGCCATAGCGGAAGCGAAAGCGACACCATATCATGCCACCGCAGTGGAGAAACCGACAAAGAAAGACTACATGTTCGCTCAACGCACGCCAATCACCAACGCGCAGATTGACGCGGAACCGGTGGCGAAACGACGCAAACTGCTCAGACAGCAGCAGCGGAAAATCAATGCGGCACGACGGAAAATCAACGAGTGGAACAAGTCTCAGGCCATGCCAGCGAAAAGCGTGTATGAGCAGCGTGTGGCCGAAATCACCGGAAGCACCGGCGAAAGTTTCGGACGTAACCAGATAATTCCGTCAAAACTCACCGATTTTCTCCAAATGGTGAACGTGTTGTCAGATGAAGCGTTCGTTCGCTCCCAACTGGAAAGCGGACATCGTAACGAACTGCTTGAGCAGATGCATGACGCCGCCGAAATACTGGGATTGCGCACCGAACGGAAAAGCAAACCGTCTAAAAAGCGGAAGACGGGCAAACAAGGCAAAGACTTGTATGGTGAGCATGAATGGCCATCATACATGTCACGCGGACGGTACGAAGTGTTTGAAAAAATTTTAGCCACCACGCTCGGCTCGAAACGGTTGAAACGATTCCGCCAACTATCGGCCGCGCAAAAACGCGCGTTCGTTGAACAGACGGACGCCCCGCGCGTGGTGTTCGACTGGACTGTGTATGATCCAGCGCGCCACGGCTTCACTTCGATATTCCGTGACAACAGCAAGGGCTATCAACGCTCAAGGCGGCAGTTCGACAGGTGGATGACGGAAGCGGGCGTGCTGGAAAAGTAACGGACGGTAAACGAGAAAAGTTGTACCATGATTACGCAGCAGGATAAAAGAGTGGGATTATGGTGTGCGGATAACGTCATACGCTTTACGGACGGCACCGTCCTGCGTAGCATCACCGCACCTAACCGCCTTTTGGCGTCCATCATGTCAGGCGGCAGACTCACCGTCTACATGACCGATCCAGACGTTTTAGATCCGTTCGTGGCACATGTCGTACATTCCCTCCCTCACAACGAGCATAATTCCAACTTGAGCTGGGATGCGATAGTGTCGAAAAAAGGCAAGTTTTTCGGCTTTAGCGTGCGTATTGATAAAGAGAACTCGGCACGTTTTTTCGACATATCGAATCTTTTACGAGAGAACTGCCGTATCACCATGACCGACACGCAACTGCTCAACATCCTGCGAGAATACGACGATCGTGGCTTATGCAAGATAACGGCAGGTGGTGCAAGCATGGAGGCGTTCGCGTCCGGCGAGTGGAAATGGTTTTACGACAAATTTCCACAGCTTGAGGATGAAACCAAAAAGTCATTGCATGACGCCTATATAGGCGGCTTCATGCTTGTCAAAGAAGGGGTTTATGGCAAGGCTGTCGACGTTGACTGTAATTCTATGTATCCGGCTATATTACGAGATGAGTGGCTGCCGTGGAGCGAACCGGAACCATACGAAGGCCGATACGTGCAGGACAATGACATGCCGTTGCATTGCGACGAACTCACGTTTCGCGCGGAACTCAAACCGGACGGATATCCTTTCCTGCTCGACAACCGCAGCGTGTACGGACTCAACCGACTTACCTCGACACGTGGTTACATCACGCGTGTACTTACCGACATTGACCAAGAACTGCTTTACCAGAATTATGACGTGAGTATATACCGGCACGTTAGAGGGTGGAAGTTCAGGCGCTCCAAAGGCTTCTTCCGCTCGTTCATAGATGAGTGGGGGGGGTTGAAACAGCGGGCGACGGGCGAGACACGGCAGATGGCGAAACTCATCATGAACGCTCTTGTCGGCAAAATGGCGAGTCTGCCAAAAGGCGCCGTCATGCTACCAACCTCCAAAGACGGCATCACGTTGGACTGGAATGTCACGCAACGTGAAGAATCGAATCTAAAAACCGACTATCTTCCCGTGCCTATTTGGATCAACGCCTACGCACGCCGCAAGCTTATGGACGTGTGCCATGCGAACGCCGACCGGCTGCTATATGCCAATACGGACGGTTGCATACTGAGCGGTTGGGGGCCGGTGAAATCATGTGACATCCATCCAACCGAAATCGGCAAATGGAAAATCGCCGCACGATACGAGAAATTGACTATCCTTGGCATGAACCGCTATCAAGGTTGGCGTGATGACGGTGAAGTGGATGTCTGCATGGCCGGAAACGTGTTTACGGAACCTATTCCGTACGAGCAATTCCGGCATGGCGTGCAAGTCATGGATGATTATGGCACAATGGTCATGCTATAATGTTCGTGTCTTCCTGAGCATTGATTTTCGGCTGGGAGCAACATAAGTCGGATTGCCACGGCTGAAAACGCCGCCGACTATGGAGTCGCTACCGTGGCGGTAGTGCCCTACGGATTTTCGACTTGATGCTCATATAGGACGTTCCGACCCTCCGTGATTGGAGGGTCATTTTATTTTCCGCCGCATGATATAATTTTAATGGAAATACTACCAGCGTAAGGAGCATTTGCATGGCAGATCCAAATACCGAAGGCGAGGAAACCACCACTCCGCCGCCGACCGAAGAGGAACAGCAGACGGAAACCGTGGATGATGAAGTCAAGCCGAAAGAAGAACCGGAACCGGAACCGTCCGAACCGGACGTAAGCGCGCGCCTTGACAGTATCGAAAAGGAATTGGCCGCATTGAAGGCCATGCTGGACACGCTCGGCTACACCGAACCGGCACCGTCCGACAACGACGGCGACAACGACGGCGACGGCGAGTCAATCGAAGATTTGTTCGACTAAAAGAAAGGTATAAACAATGTCCAATATTCGACCACTTGCAGGTAAAGGTGATGTTGAGATTTTCAACGCCGTACGTAGTGCCACCTCTCCCCAGTTTCAGGTGCGCATTCCGTCCGCCACTCAAGGCAATATTCGCAACGCGGTGGATACCATGCGCAACTTCCCCTATCTGCGCGATGAGTTCACCGGCGTGCTGATTCAGCGTTTGATTGGCCTTTACGTCCAACATGCCGACTGGGATGATCCGCTTAAGCTTATTGGCTCGCCGCGCACCCTCAAGCGCTACGGCAGCACCTACGAACAGGCGGCAGTAGGCTTGGTCAAGGCACGCACTCGTAATTTCAATAAGGAGTATCTTGGAGATGACGTGTATGGCCGTTACTCGCTGCCGACTGCTTCGGTGTTCCACCCCCTTACTTTTGACCATTATTACCCCGTTACCGTTCCGGAGGATGCGCTGCTGACCGCATTCGACGGCGAAAGCGGCATGTCGGATTATATCGCGGAGATTATGAACGCTCCGATTCTATCCGACCGAAACGACATGTACCTCATGAAGGTGCAGACGTTCGCGGAATACGCGCGTAAGGGCGGTTTCTACCGCGTGCATACCCCCGACGTTGGCAAGGCCGACTCGACTGAAGCGGACGCGAAGGGTCTCTTGCGTCTCATTCAGCAAGTGGCGAATGAACTCAAGGCGTCGCCAATGAGCGCCATGCCACGCTACAACGCAATGAGTTGGGTCACCCCTTGGCGCGACAGTGAAGCCATTCTCTTCGCCACTCCGCAGGTTATCGCCGCGCTCAACGTCGAAGCACTCGCCGCCGCGTTCCACATCGATAAAGTCAACGTGCCGTATCGCATCATCCCGATTCCGGAGGATATGTTCGGTATCGGCGGTGCGGCCGGTAAGGTGCAGGCTGTGCTGACCACGGAAGACTTCTTCTTCTGTTGGGACGAAATGCTTGAAACCACCAACTCTCCCGTCAATCCAATTGACGGCACGCGCAACATCTTCTATAAGCATAGGGGGTCTATCACTCCGAATCCGTTCGCCAACGCGGTTCTCTTCTGGACCGGCGAAGGCTCCAATGAGTCCGTGACCCTGCCGGATACGCTCACCACCTCGAAGCCTGAGTTCACTCTGCGCGTGCGCAAGTATGGACAGCCCGCCATCACCCCCCAAAACGTTTCTCGTGGCGACTTGGTGCAGGTCGAGTCCGTCATTACCAGCGCCAACAAGGATACGGCGTCGTTCCAGCCGGTCGGCATCAAGTACACGCTTGAGGGTGCCACCTCACAGTTCACGTCGATTGATAACGACGGAATTTTGCGTTGCGGCCTTGACGAAACCGCCGAAGAGCTCAAGGTCACCGCTCAGGCAACCTACATCGATCCCGCGCATCCTGAAATCGACCAGACGGTTTCCGCCGCATTGTCCGTGCCGGTGGTTGGCGCATGGCTCGGTGGCTGGAAGGCAGGAGCCATCGAGTCCATTGAGATCCAGGGCGAAAAGTCGGTCAAGGTTAAGGAGCATGTAGCACTTAAGGCGATTGCCACCAAGACGGACGGCAACACCGCAGACGTGACCAACCTCGCCATGTGGACTGTGGACGCTAATGCGACTGTCACACCCAACGGCGTGCTGACTGGAACCGTGGCGGGCACTGTCAATGTTTCCGTGAAGTTCGCGGGAGCTGCTGGAACGGCGAAGGTCACCGTTACCGCCGCCGCCTGACAATAGACGCTGGCTAGTAAAATAGGTGTGAGAAGATAATTCTCGCACCTATTATTTTTAGGAGGACTTTTATGAGCGCAAATGACCTACCGATTAATTTTTCGTACGCGAAATGGACGCCAAACACACGATTCAAACTCTGTAACGTGCCGTGGGACATGGGCTATAGGGATATAGTCAAATGGAGCAGACGGATCCAGCACGACTATTTCGAGCGTCTGGACGGCATCGAGTTCGCAAACTGCACGATGGCGAAATACGGACTGCCGGTACGTCTACCGGTGCCGTTCGCTCAAGCGTCACAATACAATTATCTAATTGCGACGAACGACTACGATTTCGACACCCCCCGTTCATGGTATTACTTTGTCCAGACGTGCGATTACGTCAACGCCAACACCACACAACTCAATATCCAACTTGACGTGTGGCAAAGTTTCCAGCATGACATCCAGCTCGGCAACGCCTATGTCGAACGAGGGCATGTCGGCGTGGCGAACGAAAACGCTTGGAAAGATTATGGCCGAACCTATCTCGACCTACCCGAAGGACTGGACACCGGTAAGGCAATGGTAGTCACGGAACAGCGATACAAGAGTCTGATTGGAGAGACGAACGGCTACACCACCTTCGGCGTGATCGTGGTGTCCACCACGAAACTGGACACTGACCCCGGCACCGCAAGCGCGCCGAAAACCACGTGCGCGGACGGCAGCGCTTTTGAAAACCACACAAACGGCACCGCATTATACTATTTCTCGGACGCTTTGGACTTCCTCGCCGTCATAGAGGCCGGTGCTGAATATCCTTGGGTGACTCAGGGTATTTGCGGCATCTATGCCATTCCACAGCTTCCGGAGGCGCTACTGAAAAAACAGCCGAAGCCGGGCGTGTTTTTTAATCACATGATTGATTGGCGCGGCGACTGCTACCGTTTGGAGGTTCGGCATAATGACGCTAAAAGCCGCTACGCCGACATTATCCACATCACGAATTTTCGAGATAATTTCAAACTCCCCGAACGCTACAAATATCTGAAAAAATTCCGCACCGCACCATACGCCGTACTGGAATGCTCGTGCCTCAACGGAACCGTAATCACTTATAATCCCGAGCAGATACCAAGCGCCGACTTGACAATTCGTGAGTCGTGGGACTACGCGCCGCCTTCCCCGCGACTCAACTTTTATCCGCGCGGATACAACGCCGGAAGTGTCAGCGAACAGTCGCCGTTGCCGAACGACTCCGGGCTGCCGATCGATTCGGGCGAAATGCTTAATGCAAGCTTTGGCATCACTAATTTTCCTACCTTTATGACGGTCAACAACGGTAGTGCCTTGGCCTTGGCCAATAGCGCCTACACGAGGGCGTATGCGCAACAGTCGGCCGATTGGGCACAGCAGAAAACCCAGATGGGCATCAACAACGCCTACGCTCAAGCGCAACTCGGCGCCCAGTACGCGAGTGCCCAGAATCGACTTGGCACCTCGAATCGTAATGCCATGAATGCGATTAGCAACCAGAGCGCGCAAATAGGCACCGATTTGACGCTGAAAAACCTTGGCTTTAATAATCAAATGGCACAGATCAACACTATCGGCAGTGGCGTGGCGAACGCGGTTGGTTCCGCCGTCGCGGGTAATGTTGGCGGTGTGGCCGGTGCCATTGCGGGCACTGCAATCGGCGCATGGACAAACCAGATGACCTATGATAACAACGTGTCAACCGCGAACCAGCAATTGGCGAACACGCAAACCACTAACAACGCATCGACATCACAGGCCAACGCCTACAGTCTCGCACAAACGAATCTGTCCAATCGGCAGACTATGCAGTTCGCGGATATGAACCGGCAACTTGCCCAGGCGACGGCGCAAGGCGATTATGAGAACACGATTGCGGGCATTAACGCGCAAGTGCAACAAACCCAAACCATACCCCCTACCACGTCGGGAGCGTTAGGCGGTGACGCTTTCAACCTTGCCAACGGATTGATTGGTGTCATGGTACGCTTCCGGCAGATACCACCCGCCGCCATGCGCTCCATCGGTGAAGTATGGCTAAGATACGGATATTACGTGCAACGCTTCATGAAACTGCCGGAAAATCTCATGGCAATGAGCAATTTCACCTACTGGAAGCTCCATGAATTGTACGTAAGGTCTACTACGTGTCCAGAAGAATACCGGCTTACAGTCAAAGGTATTTTCGAGAGTGGCGTAACGGTATGGACTGATCCTGATAAAATCGGCGTGACTGACTACGCGGACAACGTGCCATTATCCGGTATCGCGTACTGACACATATAATGGAGAGAGCATATTAAGAAGCTCTCTCTATTATTTTTTAGGACGGTGATTATGAGCAAACGCAATAACGCAAGGAAGGCCGCGCACTGGGATAACCAAAGCGTGCTCGGCTCCATGTGGGGCAATTTGAATCTGCCCGAAATGCGGCAAAGCCTGCGCATCAATCAGTACATGAAATTGATTGAAATGTTGGCGGTGAGCCGGTTCAAATGGATTAATTTGCCTCCGTACATTGACGAACGATATTTGGAACTGACTCTATTCGAGAACGGTTTGGCACTCTTCTTCCCCGATAAACGCAAGGGAGTGAATCGTTTCATGGTCACGTCGGGCAATATCGGGGGCGTCAATAATTACAACAATCCAACCTCGTTCCAGCCGGTAGCCACGAATTACTCGCACCCGCAAATGGGCTCGAAAGAATGTGTCCCGATTTGGGACAACCAATTACGTTGTACCATGATTGATGTCATGTGGAATTACGCCACGCGATTGGCGATTGCCGACCGCGCGCTTGACGTCAACTTGGACAATATCAGCGTGCCGTTGATTATCGCCACGTCCGAAACCAACAAACTCACCGTCCAAAACCTCATGAAGGCGCGTGAAGACGGAGATCCATACGTGTACGCCTACGATTCGGCGGATATCACCGGTATGTTTCAGACTTTTCCGAACATGACGCCGTTTTTGGCGGACAAAATCATCACGACGAAAACGCAGATTTGGAATGAATTAGTCAACTATCTTGGCATCGACAACAGCACGACGGAAAAGAAGGAGCGACTGCTTGAGTCGGAAGTCACGGCCGGAAACAGTCGTACGAACGTTTTCCGCTTGAGCTATCTTAAGGCACGTCAACAGGCGTGCGATACGATTAACCGGTTGTGGCCGCAAATGGCCGACTCGGGGCATCCTATCGGCATCGAGTGGAACGACACTACGAGTGGTGGCTTGCTGGACGTTGACGGAAACAAGGAGGAATAATAATGGTGCAGGACTTGAGTATGTATGCCGTTAAAGACAGCATGGCGGATTACACTTTGACGCTTGGCAATCTGATTGCACGCGGTTTTAATACGGACGAAAAACTGCATTTGAGCGTTCAATATTACCCGATTTTCGACGAAAAATATAGAGCGAAATTGAATGAGAAAATCGTGGCACACTACGCATTGCGTGAAATCGGCAGTGAAACGCCACAGATGTTCGTTTTTTATCTAGGTAGGACAATGCGCGAACAGATGGACTATTACAATCAACTGTATTTATCCGCGCAACATAAGTTCGATCCTTTTATAACGTCCGACATTCGGCAGGAAATGGATTCGACGAACACGAACGAGTCCAGCGGAAAATCGAGCGGCACGCAATCGAATAAGTCCACGGCTAACAGCACGTCCGATACCACCGCCGACAATTCGTCAATGACGTTTAATTCGGAGTTTCCGCAAACTCGTATTGACGATTTTCGCAAGTATGCGACAACCGCAAGCCAAACGGACTCTACCGGCAACACGCATACAAGTACACAGCAGGATAGTACGGCAACCGTGTCCAGTACCAGCAACACCGATTTTTCGCACTCATCCGACAAGGGTAACAGCGTGTCGCATACGCTCGGCACTAGTGGTTCGCAGTCGCAGCTTTTGCAGGATTGGCGTAACACCATGCTCAATATCGACATGATGGTAATTAACTCGCTTGAGGAACTATTTTTAGGGATGTGGGGTAGTGGCGACAATATGACCAACGTGCCGCAGCTTTACAGCACCTCGTTAGCCTATAATCTCGGTCACTAGAGTATACTTAATACAGACAGTTAGGAGGATTAATGAACGGAATAAACCTATGCGCCGCACCGCTCGACATCGATCCGCGACAACGCTATTTCACTACAGTTCAGCCGTTCTCATACCGCGACACGTTGACAGTGCTCGGCTACGTCCAGGAGGTTGCAAGCCATCTGGACGAACTGCGCGAACAGCTCGACAATCTCGCCAAAGACGAAAACGCCGACATCGAAGCCATCAAACAGCTAGTAGCCGGTTTCAACGAGCAGTTCGAGCGCATCAACAGAACATTGGATGACTTGGAAAAACAAGTCGGCCAATATGAAGACTCTGACTTAACCTATAATCCGACTCGTGGCAAGTACGAGGACTCAAAAAACACGAATCGAGACATGTACCGTGAGCTTGCCGTTTTCGGCGCGCGCGTCAACCAAATGGCACAATTGTCCGCGCCTATGGCCGCCGCGCACACGTGTCTTGAGTTCGCGGTGCTTGGCAACAAAACCATTTTTCACAACGACGAACCACGCATCACGCCACGCGACGTACACGTGGATGACGGTGAACCGGTCGACTCGCTAACGGTTGAAAATCTCGCCAATGGCATCGTGGTCAACAATTTCATGAAAATCGCAAAATAATAGGAAGGATTACGGCAAATGACCAGCAAAACTCCAAATTACAATCTTGAAAAGTATGACGCGACGGACGCGCCGAACCTTGAGGGGCAATACAATCACTCAATGGACATCCTTGACACGACGTTGAAAACGCAGTCGGAGAAGATTGACGCTATTCCTACACCTGAATCTTTGCCGGAAGGTTTGAAAGAGTTCGCCTCCGCTCTCGGATTGAGCAGCGCTAACGCCAACGCGCTCGGCACCGCCCTCAATCACTTTCTCAACCGTACCCCCGCAACCGGTGGCGGACAGTATACCGTCAAAAACCTCAACAATACGAAAGTCACTGCGGAGGGCTTGCCGTTCGTTTCCACCACTGCTTCGGGAAAGTGACGATTATGGCAGACAGTCAGCAGACCACTCCCGTGGACTCCGCCGCATACGATGTGACGCGACGTTGGGGGCTTCCCCTCTATAATGACACAACGTCTATGGACTTACGCGATGGATACAATCGCGCCATGCGCATGATTGACCAGATCCTCACACAACTACAAACCCAAATTCGAGAAAAGGATTAATGTAAAATGGCTACCGTATATACGAAAACCGATAATTACGGATTGAACCTCTACGGCGACAATGATCCAGCCGATCTACGCGACGGTTATAACGGCTCCATGCGCACTATCGATACGACGTTCGAAACGCATCTTAACCGCATCGAGAACGTAGAGTCGCGTGAAACGTACGATGAAGAAGTGGTCAAAGCACTGCTTGGAGCCAACACAGTGGTCAATGCCACCGCAGCTAAAACCAAGTGGGACAAAGCCGGTGCCGACGCCACCGCCGCCACCGCCGCCGCCGCCACCGCCGCGGGTAAGGCAGACAATAATAGCGCCATTCTCGCCGCACTCGGCGCGGACACCGCCACGCATGCCACCGACGCGAAAACTAAATGGAACAAAGCGGGAGTGGACGCAACCACCGCAATCGGCAAAGCCGACTCGAATAAAACCATCCTCACCGCGCTAGGAGCCGACACCGCCGCGCATGCCACCGCAAATAAGACAAAATGGGATAAAAACACTACGGATATCACCGCACTATCCACCTCGGTAGGCAGTAATTCCGCGCAGATCGCCACTATCCTCGAAAAACTGGGACAGGCGCAGTACGAAGACGGATATTTAGTGACGTTTGGCGACTCGTACGCGGACTATACACAGAATCGTACATGGTCATACCAGCTTGCGCAAATGTTTCCGCTACTGACTTGGAAAAACTATGCGAAATCTGGCGCAGGTTTCAACGTGTCCGGCATCCCAACATTCAGACAGCAGGTTGCCAACTGCGTTGACGATACCAGTGTAGACAAAGCCAAAGTCAAAGTCGCCGTGTGCGCGGGCGGACGCAATGACATCCTCGATTACGCTACTGGACTTACAAAAGCGCAGGAATGCGTGTCAGCCATGCGATCCGCGTTTCCGAACGCCATTGTCGTAGTTGCACCAATGCTATTTGACTCCGCCGTCCTCAATGAAAGAGATATGCAAAAATATTCCGGACTACTGAACGGATGCAAAAACGTCGCATGCGGAGACTCACGCATCGTTTTGGCCGATGGAGCCTACGTATGGTGCAAAGGTAATACCAATTGGTTTCCGTCCGGAGACATTCATCCGAATGAACTCGGCGCGAAGGCGATTGCGAAATACCTCTACACGGCGTGCCGTGACAGTTATCGCGGACGGCAGGAGTATGCCGTTTCAATGTTCGGCTCCATGCCGGTGGAATTTCTCTTGCAAAACGCAATGATAACCGCCAGTGGACAGGGGCAGATTCCGATAATCGGACAAGGGCATGGCGGTGAGTTGGCAAAATGGTGCCTACCGCGACATAATATTTGGAGCTGGATAGTCACCGGAGGAAACAGCAGCACACCGCGACTCGGCTTCATTCAGCCAAACGGAACGTGGGGGGTTTTCAATCCTACAGTATCTGACCAAGGCAACTGTTCGTTCATCGCCGCGTACGCCGCCTAGCCTTGGCCGACAACAATAGCCATACACTAAGTACTTAGTGTATGGCTATTACTTTTGATGATTGGATAAAACAAACTCAAGGCCGGTTTTGGGACATGGACGGGGCGTACGGCGCGCAATGCTGGGACTTGTGGGCGAAATACTGCATGGACTTATACGGCGCGTCCGTAAGCGACTGCATCACGCCAACCGGATACGCCGAAGGCAACTACACACGCTTTCCGACGAACGCGAAGATGGCGCAGATTTTCGAGAAGAAACCCGCCGACTATTCTCCCGTCAAAGGCGACGTGGCGTTTTGGGATTTTTCCAGCCAACACACCGGATCGCACGTGAGCATTGTCATGGAGGACGGCGTGCATGACGGGCATATCACCGTCCTATCGCAAAACCCTAATCCGACACAGCGCATGACGTTCGACCTAACTGCGTTCTTAGGCTATCTGCACCCCAAAGCGCTAGGAGAGGGGGGTGGCACGACCTCGACGGAAAATAACCCAACCGGGGACAATAGTCACGGTTCCGCCGATTCCGCGCGTGGTGGCGCGTGGATACATTGGCAGGGCGACAATTTGTATTTACATGAGTCCGATAATACCGGAACGCGAACTCGCATATTCTACAAGACAACGGCCAATAATTTTTTGGAAAAGGCGGCACGACCCCAACCGTCCAGCAACAACGGACAAGCGCATCCTTCCATGTCTTTGTCGGCGGAAAACTCATATGCTTTGTACGTGATTGGGACCGTCGAAGCGGGATTGCGTTGGGATGCCGTGGAAGCCGCTAATCTCCAAGGTGTTGGAATTGCTCAATGGAGTTTCGAGCGCCGCTTGCAGGTGCTGAACGCGATGAAAGCCGCCGACCCCACCGGATATAGCGCGTTTAAGGCCGCCGCGCCTGAAATCGCGTCTCTTATGGAGTCGGGCGGTACGTTCAAGCGTTCGCTCACTTCGGCGGAAGCGGCCGCGTTCCGCACGTGGGCGGGGCGGAGTGAGTCGCGTGATGGTCAGCGCAAGCAGTTCGCGGAGGATTACGCAGGATATCCGGAAGAATATAGCGACACGAAAATGCAGATTCTTTGGGTGACGGCGTACCATCAATCGCCCGCGAACGCACTGAAAGTGCCGAAGGCGTCGAATCTCGCACAGCTGAAAAGCAACATTCTCGCCACGTTTCCGTTCGGCCCGTACACAACACGATACAATCAGGCATACTCGCTTTTGAGCGTGTGGGATGGCAAGTCTAATCCGCCCGCATTCTAAAAGTGTGGTATACTTGATAGTGGCGGTGGTTATGTGATGACCTTTCCTTTTTGAACGGCCGCCATATTGATAGGTTGGTGGAGGGCGTGCGAGTCATGGCGCACGCCCTCCACTGTCTTAGGAGGGTTGCAAGCATGACATTGCAGACACTCAACGAGAGCGACTATTACGACCTGCACAATTTGCTCACGCGAAACGCGCCGTGGAATTTTGTTATCGGCGCGCGTGGCTTAGGCAAAACGTTCGCCGCGAAACGGTACGGTATCAAAGAGTACATCAAGCACGGCTACGAGTTCATTTATTTGCGCCGAACCGACGTGGAACAGCATAGGAAAGAGACCTTTTTCAAGGATATTCAGGAATTTTTCCCATCCTACGAATTTCGTGTCAACGGTGAAAAAGGGCAGATTCATAAAACATCGTGGGATGAAAAGGATTGGCGGACATGCTGTTATTTCGTCGCTCTCTCGCAAGCGGGCGGACTCAAGTCAGTGGCCTATCCTAAGGTACACTTGATTATTTTCGACGAAATCTTTCCAGACAATCTCAGATTCTTGAGCAATGAGGTAAACAGTTTTTCCGAATTTTACAACACGGTAGACAGATGGCAAGACCGAACAAAAGTACTATTCCTATCGAACGCAGTTCAAAAGGCTAACCCCTATTTCGCCAAATACCGGTTAGACATTGGAGCACAGCAGGCCAGCCGACAACAATACAAACTTTACTGTGGTGGCTTTATCTGTCTCGAACTGGCCGACTATGGTGGTTTTTCGGCCAAAGTCGCCAAGTCAAAGTTCGGCAGATTCCTGGAACGGTACGATGGCGACTATGCGGATTACGCGATTCGTAATAAATTCCGTGACGAATCGGACACTTTGATAGCGCCAATTCCTAGCGACGGTGAACTGTCCTACATTCTGGACACTACCGACTACTCGCAGTTCGGCATTTGGGTGAGCGTGTCAGAACGCGACGGTCGTGTTTCACAATATGTTTCACGACGCATTCCCAAAGACAACAACCGCCCCGTCTACACGCTCGACACGAGCCATGTCGACGAAAAAACATGGTACGTCAAAAAGTCGGATGATATTATCCGCCGACTCACTACCGGATATCGGCTTGGTAAAATCAGATTCGATGACTCACAAGTCAAAGCCGACTTTGGTTTAATCATCGGAGAACTGCTAGGCAAATAGAAAGGGATAGTGACAATGACAACAGCGGACGTATGGTGTGCCATCGCAGTAACGTTCTTCATCACCACCGATTACGTAACCGGCGTAGCAAAAGCCATCATGCAGGATAATTTGAGTTCCAAAAAAATGCGTGAAGGACTAGGCCACAAGTTCGCCTACATCATCCTCACGTTGACGGCATGGTTCATAGACGAAGTTGACCTACACATCGACTTGGGACTGCCGATGTCTATATTCGTCTGCACCGTTAGCGGAATATGCTTAATCGAACTCACATCGATTTTGGAAAACGTCACCGTAATTAATCCGAAATTAGCGGACGCGCCATTCATGCAGATCTTCGCACAGAACAACACTCAACCAAAGCACGGCAAATGAACACTATCATCTCATATTGGATATTGAGCGGACTTACGGCGATTGGAATTGCAATGTGGTTCGCATCCTTCGCCGTCCAATATCCGCAGTTCCACCGTGCCGCATTCATCTTCATGATCATCACAGTCACGCCGTGGATGACGGCGACATTATATCTGACACAAACCATGTAAGGAGCGAAAATGAACATCCAAGAGTGGATTAACTCAGTCAACGGAAAAACCATCGACATGGACGGCGCATATGGAGGGCAATGTTGGGACTTATGGAGTTCCTACGCGCGCCACGTGTACGGTATTCCAGCCGCCGACACGAACACGGTAGACGGCTACGCCGCAAGCGTGTACACTGCACGATATGACCGCTCCCGCGCGTTGCAAAACGCTTTCACAAAAGAGTCAGCCAACTACACGCCGACATACGGTGACGTGGCGTTCTGGAAACGCAGCGGCATGAACCACGTCGCCATCGTAGTGCGAGACAATGGCAACGGCACTCTACGAACTATCAGTCAAAACCCCAACCGCGCCGGATACGTCAATATCAGCAAAAACGGCATCATTGGATATTTCCATCCACGAAACAGCAGCAACAACAACACCGACATTGCCGCACGCGCCTATCGAGTCAACGTTGACGTACTCAACGTACGCTCGGCACCTAGCGTTCACAGTCAGGTAGTGGCACAATATCATAAAGGACAGACGGTAAACCTCTTGAGCGGCACCACAATCGCAGACGGCTACGTTTGGGCACACTATGTCGGCGGTTCAGGCAAAACACGATATGTAGCGCTAAAGGCCGTGAACGGTACGACACAATACCTCGTATAACAATAAGTAAAGCCCCTAGGCTGTCGGCCTAGGGGCTTTTACTTTTATATGTCAGTCGCCGTTGTCAATCGAAACAGTATATTCGCGGCACGGGCGCCCTTCCTTGGAACGGCTTTTAGCGACCATGTTGATATCGTAGTTATCACCCAAGAAAACCTCTACGATACCCGCAAGCGCCCGACGAAACGAAAGAACAGAATCTTCTTCCAGTCCATCGATGGAAGTGAAGCCATTCCAAACTCCCTCGATAATCACTTTGTATCGATTGTCCTTCTCGAACTCGATAACATGTGCAGTAAGATTAATCATTT
>UMLU01023216.1_pt1 | contig 21937 bp, 14 predicted proteins | sample 1966621 | NCBI WGS metagenome assembly UMLU01 (sample SAMEA4836210, study PRJEB28245) | human gut metagenome | biome: gut microbiome; material: fecal sample | place: Denmark | collected 2008 | reverse complement strand
AGAGCAGGTAATCGACTTCCCTCCACAGCCTGTAATCACAAGAGATAACGTTACGATGCAGATTGACACGGTTGTGTATTTTGAAATTACCGATCCAAAGCTTTATACTTACGGTGTAGAAAGACCGCTTAGCGCTATTGAAAATCTTACTGCAACAACATTGCGTAATATCATCGGTGATCTTGAGCTTGATAACACACTCACATCCCGTGATACAATCAACGGTAAAATCAGAGTGATTCTTGACGAGGCAACCGACGCATGGGGCATTAAGGTAATCCGTGTCGAGCTTAAAAACATTCTTCCGCCCCGTGAAATTCAGGATGCGATGGAAAAGCAGATGAAGGCAGAGCGTGAGCGCCGTGCAAGAATTCTTGATGCAGAGGGTGAAAAACGCAGTCAGATTCTCGTTGCAGAGGGTATGAAGGAATCTGCAATTCTTAAAGCCGACGCTGTTAAGGAGCAGAAAATCCGTGAGGCACAGGGTGAAGCTGAGGCTATTCTCACAGTTCAGAGAGCTAATGCCGATGCACTTAAAATGCTCAATGAGGCTTCTCCTACCGATAGAATTATTCAGCTTAAATCGCTTGAGGCATTCGGTAAAGCCGCTGACGGCAAGGCTACAAAGATTATCATTCCTTCAGATATTCAGGGACTTGCGGGTAATGTTACCGCAATTAAAGAACTCTGGAAAGATGATGTGCCAAAGGCATAAAGAATGTGAAATTTACGGCAATTTTTCGGGCACAGAATTCTGTGTCCGATTTGTTGCATAAAATTGTGGGGGACAGGAAATGCAATTTTTACTCGACCTGTTGTGGTACTTTGTAATTTTCTCGTTTTTTGGCTGGGTGGCGAGCAGTTTTCGTTCGCTTCTTCTTGAGAAAAAATTCAGTAACAACGGTTTTCTGACATCACCGTTTTGCCCTATGTACGGATTTTCGGCGGTTATTTGTTATACGGCACTAAAACCGTTTGAAAACAGCAAGCTGATTTTATTCATCGGTTCAACTCTGATATTATCTGCACTTATGGTTGTGGTCGGTGTGCTTGTAGAAAAAACTCTCAAATTCAAGCCATGGGATTTTTCTTCGTCGAAATTCAGCATAGGCAATTATATAACTTTTCCTTATGCACTTTTTCTCGGATTGCTCGGTATGCTGCTTGTCGGATTGATAATTCCGGTGCTTCGCACAGCTGTTGAAGCAATTCCTTTCTGGGTAAGTCTTATTCTTGTTCTTTGCTTCTGCGGAATTATTGTAATTGATTACGTTTTTTCAATGATAACAACAGTTCGTCTGCTCAGAAGAATTGCAAAGCTTAAAAATTCTTCCGAGCTTATGGATAAAGGCGCAACAGAGGTTGAAATTCAGGAACTTGAAGAAAACTATAACCGACTTTTTACAGAAAATATTTTAAGAAAAAGACTTGCACACGCTTATCCCGATCTCACTCATATGGCTTATGTAAAGCAAATTAATGCTAAAATTGAGGAGATTAAGCAGGATAATATGAAAGAATATACACAAACCTTTGAAAGCAAAGATGACAAGCCGTTTGCTTACGGATTCTGTTTTACGAAGCTTTTTTATCTGTTTGTGATCGGTTCTTTCATCGGCACGATTCTTGAAACAATATGGGCGTTCTGCGTTGACGGACATTTTGAAATGCGTGTCGGTATGGTTTACGGTCCGTTTATTCCTGTTTACGGCGGCGGTGCGTGTTTTCTTACTGCCGCTTTGTATAAGCTTTACAAGCTTAATGATACGCTTGTTTTTGTGATAAGTGCTTTTGTCGGAGCAGGTTTTGAGTATTTCTGTTCGTGGTTGCAGGAGCAGATGTTCGGCACGGTTTCATGGGACTACAGTGACACTCCGTTTAACCTTGACGGCAGAACTAATCTTATGTATGCCCTTATCTGGGGATTCCTCGGTCTTGTCTGGGTGCGTTATCTGTATCCGTGGACAGCAAAGCTTATTGAAAAGATTCCTAAAAGAGCAGGTGCAATTATTACAACATTTCTGATTGTATTCATGGCATTCAACGGCTTTATGTCCGTAACAGCTACGGCAAGATGGACTCAGAGAACAGAGGGAGTACCTGCGTCAAACAGCTTTGAAGAATATCTCGATGAAAAATTCGATAATGAAAAGATGGAATTTCTTTTTCCGGGTATGAAAAAGGCTGCAGAGGCGGGAGTTACAACCGAGGGCATAATTTCCAATGAAAGACCGTATCTTGATGCTACAGATCCCGATAACGGCATGAAAATCGAACAGGGAAAAGATGTTTCCGAGATTAATTAATATCATGAAGTGGCTATGCTTTGCACAGTCACTTTTTGCTTTTTGGCGGTATTTTAAAAATAATTTCGCCTGACTATTGAATTTTAACCGATTTTTTTATATAATTAATTAGTAATGCTTTATTTATGTCGATTCAAAGCATAAATTGGCATATTTGTCCTGACTTTGTCTGCCCACGGCACGGTTTTTGCGGCAATTTATCAAGTGGGCGGAAAGGCTATGAGTAATTATGAAAAAGGTTGCAATTATTATGGGCTCCGACAGTGATTTCCCCGTAGTATCAAAGGCTGCCAGTAAACTCAAAGAATTTGGCGTAGAGTATGAGGTTCATGTAATGAGCGCACACCGTACTCCCGATGCGGCAATTAAGTTTTCGGCAGAGGCTAAAAAGAACGGCTTTGGCGTAATCATTGCCGCAGCAGGTATGGCGGCACATCTCGCAGGTGTTCTTGCGGCAAAAACAACCCTTCCTGTGATAGGAATCCCATGTAAGTCGGCTCAGCTTGACGGTATGGATGCTCTTCTCGCAACAGTTATGATGCCTACAGGAATTCCGGTTGCAACAGTAGCAGTTGACGGTGCGGCTAACGCTGCAATTCTTGCCGTTGAAATGCTCGCACTTTCCGACGATTCTCTTGCAGAGAAGCTTGAAAATATGAAAGCTGATATGGAAAAAGGCGTTGCCGAAAAAGACAAGGCAATGCAGGCTAAGGTGGCAGAGCTTTGATTAAGAACTATGTAGATATTGACACAAAACTTGACAAAGTAAATGACGAGTGCGGTGTGTTCGGTATTTACCGTAATGATGACGATATAGATGTTGTTGCCGCCGCAAATGACGCACTCTTCAGCCTTCAGCACAGAGGACAGCAGAGCGCAGGTATCACCGTGAATAAAGACGGTGAATTTACAACTGTCAAGGAACTCGGTATGGTGTCCGAGATTTTTACACCCAAAGCACTTGAAAAACTTCCAAACGGTAAGATTGCAGTCGGTCATGTCCGTTATACTTCATCGGAATCACTCGACCGTGCATCTAACCAGCCGCTTGTTATGCGATATATTCAGGGTTCAATCGGTATTGCAAACAACGGCTCAATTACAAACTTCAATGAAATAAGGCAGGAGCTTGAAACAGGCGGCGCTGTTTTTCAGTCCAATTCTAATGCTGAAATTATGGCTTATGTTATTGCAACCGAAAGATGTGTAACAGACACGCTTGAAGATGCTGTTCTTTCTTCAATGAGAAAGCTCAAGGGCGCTTACTCAACTGTAATTTGCGCACCGAGCCGTCTTATCGGCTTTCGTGATATGCACGGATTTCGTCCGCTCTGTATCGGCAAACTCAAAAACAGCTGGATTTTCACTTCCGAAAGCTGTGTTATCGACAGTCTCGGCGGTGAATTTGTCCGTGATGTTGAGCCGGGTGAAATGGTAGTAGTTGACGAAGAAGGCTTTCACAGCTACAAATTAAAGCTTTTGCCCGATAAAACATCTTTCTGCCTTTTTGAATATGTCTATATCGCAAGACCGGACAGCGTAATCAACGGTGTCTGCGTACATAATGCAAGATTCAGAGCCGGTGAACTTCTTTATGATGAGTTCCCGATTGATGCAGATATGGTGTGCGGTGTTCCCGATTCGGGACTTATTGCCGCACAGGGTTATGCAAAGGCTTCGGGTATCCCGTTCAGCACAGGTTTTGTCAAAAATAAATATATCGGCAGAACAGTAGGCTCGGGTAAAGATAAAAAGAAAAGACTTCTCAGAACAAGACTTACCGCTTTGAAGGCTAATGTTAAAGGCAAGAGAGTTGTTATTATTGATGACTCAATCGTCAGAGGCGAAACATCAAAGCATATTGTTCGTCTTATGCGTGAGGCAGGAGCTGCCGAGGTGCATATGCTTATCAGCTCACCTCCGTTTATATGTCCGTGCTACTTTGGTGTGGACATTCACGATAAAGAAAGTCTTATTGCAAACAAGTTGACAACAAGTGAAATCTGTGAATATATCGGTGCAGATTCACTTGGTTATCTCAGTATAAACAGTCTCAGAAAAATTGCTGAGGGTGCAAATATAGAATTCTGTGACGGTTGTTTCACGGGCAGCTACGACGCTGAAATTCCGAGAACAATCTTTGTAGATAAATACGCTAAAAAAATTAACAGAAAGTGACGGAGTGATTACAATGAACAACAGCTTTTCCGAAAGCTACAAAGCGGCAGGTGTTGATGTAACAGCAGGCTATAAGTCTGTAGAGCTTATGAAAAAGCATGTGGCACGCACAAAAATTGACGGTGTTATTTCAGGCATCGGCGGTTTCGGCGGACTTTTTGCCCCTGATTTCAAAGATATGGAAGAGCCTGTACTTGTCAGCGGTACTGACGGTGTAGGCACAAAAATCAAGCTTGCTTTTCTTCTTGACAAGCATGACACAATCGGTATTGACGCAGTTGCAATGTGCGTAAACGATGTAATTTGCTGTGGAGCAAAACCTCTTTTCTTCCTCGATTATATCGCAATCGGCAAGAACTATCCCGAAAAGGTAGCTGAAATTGTATCAGGCATTGCAGAAGGCTGTGTTCAGTCCGGCTGTGCTCTTATCGGCGGTGAAACTGCAGAGCATCCGGGCCTTATGCCTGTTGATGAATATGATGTTGCTGGTTTCAGCGTTGGTATTGCAGACAAGCCGAAAATGATTGACGGTTCAAAGCTTTGTGAGGGTGATGTACTTTTAGGACTCCGTTCTTCGGGTGTTCACTCAAACGGTTTTTCGCTTGTCAGAAAAATCTTTGATATCAACGAGGAAACAATTAATGCCGAGTATCCAGAGCTTGACAAAACTCTCGGTGAAACATTGCTCACTCCTACAAAAATTTATGTAAAACCTCTTCTCGCTCTTATGGATAAGGTTGATGTAAAGGCTGTTTCACACATCACGGGCGGCGGTTTCTATGAAAACATTCCCCGTATGCTTACAGACGGTCTTTCTGCCAAAATCAAAAAGGACAATATTCCTGTTCTTCCTATTTTCAAGCTTATGCAGAGAGTAGGTAATATCCCCGAGCACGATATGTTCAACACATTCAATATGGGTGTAGGTATGATAATCGCCGTTGCCAAGGAAGATGCAGACAAGGCTCTTGAGGTTCTTGCGGCTAACGGTGAAGACGCTGTTGTACTCGGTGAAGTAATCAGCGGTAATGACGGAGTAGTGTTTGAATAATGAAAAATATTGCAGTTCTTGTGTCGGGCGGCGGCACAAATCTTCAGGCACTTATTGACGCTCAGAATAGGGGAGAGATTAAAAACGGAAAAATCTCTCTTGTTGTGTCCTCGAATCCAAACGCTTATGCACTTGAAAGAGCAAAAAACAATTCGATTGCAACTGAGGTTATCAGAAGAAAAGACTATGACGAATTTGATGAGTATGATTCTGCTGTAACCGAGCTTTTGAAATCCAAGGATGTTGACCTTGTTGTTCTTGCAGGATTTATGACTATTCTCGGAAAGCAGTTTATTTCTGCTTTTGAAAACAGAATAATCAATATCCATCCGTCGCTTATTCCGTCATTCTGCGGTGAGGGCTATTACGGACTCAGAGTTCATGAGGAGGCTCTTAACAGAGGCGTCAAGGTAACTGGTGCTACCGCACATTTTGTAAACGAAGTGTGCGACGGCGGTCCCATTATCATTCAGAAAGCCGTTGAAATTCAGAACGGTGACACACCCGAAATTCTTCAGAAAAGAGTTATGGAACAGGCTGAATGGAAGATTCTTCCAAGGGCGGTTTCGCTTTTCTGCGAAGATAAAATTATAGTAAAAGACAATAAAACCGAAATTCTTGACTAACGGAGGAAAAATATGAAACCTGTATCACTTTACAATGACATTGCTTCAACTTCATATCCGGGCAGAGGCATTGTAATCGGCAAAAGTGCAGACGGCTCAAAGGCTGTTATTGCATACTTCATTATGGGCAGAAGCGAAAACAGCAGAAACAGAGTGTTTGCAGAAACCGAGGACGGCATCAAAACTCAGGCTTTTGATCCGTCAAAGCTTGTTGATCCGTCACTTATCATCTATTCTCCCGTAAGAGTTCTCGGCAACAAAACTATCGTTACTAACGGCGACCAGACAGATACTGTTTATGATCTTATGAATGAAGGTCAGACATTTGAACAGTCACTCACAACAAGAGAATTTGAGCCTGACGGTCCTAACTACACTCCTCGAATTTCAGGTATCGTTGAGTGTGAAAACGGCAAGATGAACTATGCAATGTCAATTCTCAAAAGTGCAGACGGCAATCCCGATTGTTGCGAAAGATACACATTTACATATGACAAGCCGATAAACGGTCTTGGCAGATTCATTCACACATATATGAGTGACGGCAATCCGCTTCCGAGCTTTGAGGGTGAACCTACACTCGTAGAGATCGGTAACGATGATATTGACACATTTGCCGAGAAAATCTGGAATTCTCTCAATGAGGATAACAAGGTTTCACTTTTTGTACGCTATATTGACATTGCTTCAAATAAGGCAGAGTCAAGAATTATCAATAAAAACAAGTAATTTATTTTTCGGAAAGGATGAATCCAATGAACGAACTTGCTTTAAAATACGGCTGTAACCCGAATCAGAAGCCTTCGAGAATTTTCATGCAGGATGGCAAAGATCTTCCTGTTGAGGTTCTCAACGGCAAACCCGGTTACATCAACTTTCTTGATGCATTTAACTCATGGCAGCTCGTAAAGGAACTCAAAGCGGCAACAGGTCTTCCTGCGGCTGCATCATTTAAGCATGTAAGTCCTGCCGGTGCGGCAGTTGCAACAGAGCTTTCTGACACACTCAAGAAAATCTACTTTGTAGATGACCTTGAACTTTCTCCGATTGCAAGCGCATATGCAATGGCAAGAGGTGCAGACAGAATGTCGTCATACGGTGACTGGGTGGCTCTTTCCGATACTTGCGATGTTCAGACTGCAATCCTCCTCAAGAGAGAGGTTTCTGACGGTATTATTGCTCCTGATTATACTCCCGAGGCTCTTGAAGTCCTCAAGTCAAAAAAGAAAGGCAACTATAATGTCGTAAAAATCGACCCGAACTATGTTCCTGCTCCTATTGAGCATAAGGATGTTTTCGGCATTACATTTGAACAGGGCAGAAATGAACTCAAAATTGACGAAGAAATGCTCCTTCAGAACATTGTAACAGATAATAAGAATTTTACAGAGGAAGCTAAGCGTGACCTTCTTGTTGCTCTTATTACTCTTAAATATACTCAGTCTAATTCTGTTTGCTACGCAAAGGGCGGTCAGGCAATCGGTGTAGGCGCAGGTCAGCAGTCAAGAATTCACTGCACAAGACTTGCAGGCAATAAGGCTGATATCTGGTATCTCAGACAGCATCCGAAGGTTATGAACCTTCCGTTTGTTGACAACATCCGCCGTCCAGACAGAGATAACACTATTGATGTTTACATCTCTGATGATTATGAGGATGTGCTTGCTGACGGTACATGGCAGCAGTTCTTCAAAACTAAGCCCGAACCTCTTACAAAGGAAGAGAAAAAGGCTTGGCTTGCAACATTTGACGGTGTTTCACTCGGTTCTGACGCATTCTTCCCATTCGGTGACAACATTGAAAGAGCAAAGCGTTCAGGCGTTAAGTTTGTTGCACAGCCCGGCGGTTCAATTCGTGATGATAATGTTATTGAAACCTGCAATAAGTACAATATGACAATGTCATTTACGGGTATTCGTCTTTTCCATCACTGATAGAGGTGCGGTTATGAAAATTTTAATGATTGGTTCGGGCGGCAGAGAGCACGCTTTAATTAAAAAGCTTCTTGAAAGTCCTAAATGCACAAAGCTTTATTGCGCTCCCGGCAACGGCGGTATTTCAAGAGATGCCGAGCTTGTTAATATCGGAGTTATGGATAAAGAAAATATGGTTAAGTTTGCAAAGGACAATGCAATTGACCTCGTTTTTGTAGCTCCTGATGATCCGCTTGCTGACGGTATGGTTGACGCTATGCAGGAGGCTGGAATCAGAGCATTCGGTCCTAATGCAAATGCCGCTATTATTGAGGCGTCAAAGGTTTTCTCAAAAAATCTCATGAAGAAATACGGCATACCTACTGCAAAGTATGAAGTATTCAATGACGCTCAGAAAGCAATTGACTATATAAAGAACGAAAATACCGCTCCCGTTGTTGTAAAGGCTGACGGTCTTGCACTCGGCAAGGGTGTAATTATTGCTCAATCTGTTGATGAGGCAATTGAAGCAGTCAAAGAAATTATGGAGGACAAGAAGTTTGGTGACTCAGGTAACAATATCGTTATCGAAGAGTTTCTTACAGGTCCCGAGGTTTCTGTTCTTGCATTTACAGATGGTAAGTGCGTAAAACCTATGGTCAGTTCAAAAGACCACAAGCGTGCTTTTGATAATGACGAAGGTCTTAACACAGGCGGTATGGGCACAATCAGCCCGAACCCGTATTATACAGACGAGATTGCCAAAGAATGTATGGATACAATCTTTATCCCTACAATTGAGGCGATGAATAAAGAGGGCAGACCTTTTAAGGGTTGTCTGTACTTTGGACTTATGATTACACCTAACGGTCCAAAGGTTATTGAATACAATGCCCGTTTCGGCGATCCTGAGGCTCAGGTTGTTCTTCCAAGACTTAAAACTGACCTTGTAGATATCTGTGAGGCTGTTATTGACGAAAAGCTTTCCGATCTTGACATTGAATGGGACAACGGCGCTGCGGCTTGTGTTGTTATGGCAAGCGGCGGATATCCTGTTTCATACAAAAAGGGTATAGAGATGTTCGGTCTTAATGATAACGGCGGTGTCGATGGTGCAACCGTTTATCATGCCGGCACTAAGTACGAAAACGGAAAGTTCTATACAAACGGCGGTCGAGTTCTCGGTGTTACTGCAACAGCGGATACACTTGATGAGGCACTCGAAAAGGCATATGCCGCAGTAGAAAAAATTTCCTTTGAAGGCGCTCATTACAGACACGATATCGGCAAAACTAAATAATATATTAAGAGCCACTCATTACGAGCGGCTCTTTTTTTAGCCTGCATTTTTAATCTGCAGTCTTAATTTGTCAGAAATCATGGCAATAAATTCGCTGTTTGTGGGCTTACCTCTGTCGTTGTGAATTGTATATCCGAAATATGAGTTCAGAACATCAATGTCCCCTCGATCCCATGCAACCTCAATTGCGTGTCTTATAGCTCTTTCAACCCGTGAAGAAGTTGTTTCGTACTTTTTGGCAACCGACGGATAGAGCTGTTTTGTCACGGCATTGATAATTTCAGGATGCTCAACAGACATAATGATTGAATCACGCAGATAGTGATAGCCTTTGATGTGAGCCGGAACTCCTATTTCATGGAGAATATCGGTCACTTTCATTTCAATTCCGAAAGCGTCAATAACTCTGCCTTTGCCAAAATTGTTTTTCTTGCTCAAATCCGACAAATCGCTGATAATGGTGCTTAATTCGGAAATGTTATACGGCTTCAACACAAAATACGATGCGCCCGAATTCATAATTTCACGCTCAAGAACAGTGCTGTGGAATGACGAATACACCATAAACACAGGCACTTTCGTGCTTTCTCGTGTAATGCTTCTCATAACACCGATTGCGTCAAGCCTTGTCATAAATGAATCCATCAGTACAACATCAGGGCTTTCTCTTTTAATTTTATCGCACAATTCTTCTCCGTCTTTTGCGCAGAAAATAACGGAAATATTCTTACTCTGTAAGATATTAAGATTTTCCTGCGTAAATTCGGAAGCGTCATCGGTTACGATTAGTTTTATTTTGTTGTTCATTGTGATTTCCCCCAGTAATTTTTGTTGTACTAATATTACCACAAAATGGTAAAGTTGGCAATACCTTCCATAAAACTTTTTTGAAAAATTGAGAAAAAAGTTTTATATTTTGCGTTACAAAATCAAAAATGAACAAACGATCATATATTTAGTGTTGATTATTGTAGCGATTTGCCATATATTGTGCAAACACACCGTAACCCTCTTTTGGATTATTCAGAAAAACATGGGTAACAGCACCAATAATTTTACCGTTTTGAACTATCGGACTGCCGCTCATACCCTGTACAATACCGCCGCAATTTTCGAGCAATCTACTGTCGGTTATTTTTATGACAAAATTTTCATTTGATGTCATATCACGGTTGCATATTCTTTTGATTTCAATATCATATTCCTGCGGCGTATCTCCGACAGGCGTTGTTACCATAACAGCCTTTCCTGTTTTCACCTCATCGTCATTTGCAATCAGATATTTCTTGTTTCTTTTATAATTTTCACTCGTTAAATCTCCGAAAATTCCTAAAGGGGAGTTTACGCTCAAATTACCAAACTTTACAGCGGTAAAATATCCGCAGAAACTGCCGGCTTTTCCGCAGACGCTTTTTTCAATGCCGCTGATTTCAGCCCGAACCGCTTCTCCTGATTTTAACGGTAACAAAGCAGCCGTGTCACAGTCGCATATTCCATGACCGAGTGCGGCAAAATAATTATTGCTGTCATCATAATAGGTCATAGTCCCGATGCCTGCACAACTGTCACGAACCCACGCACCGAGGAGATATACTCCCACGGTATTTTTAATCGGCAAAACGGTTTTGTTTTCGGTTTTGCCGTTTCTATCAATTTCAACAGTAATTTCATTGCCATTTGATTTTTCAATTTCAGACTTTAATTCTTCATTTGTGCTGATTTTTGTATTATTTACTTTCTTTATAATATCGTTTACTTTAAGTCCGCCGTCTTTTGCGGGGCAAACATATTTTTCACCGTCGTAGTAGCTTTCAAGCTTGATTATCATTGCTCCGTTAGCATAAAATTTAACTCCGAAAGCCTCACCGCCAATGTAAACCTCATTTTCATCATCAGCGGCATAAGGCGAAAAAGTCGAAACAGTAAATAATAATGTGAAAATCAGGGCAACTGATATAATTTCTTTAAATTTTCGCAAAAAATTCACCTTCTTTCCGTTGCCTTTATTATGATTTGCATTTATAATATAGATTAGTGCGTTGATGAAAATATTAAAAATGTTACTGGCAGAGGATTTTCCGAAAATGCGATAAACAGCCGTGCATTGTAAATTATTTTCTGAAATTATATCATTTTCTTATTATGAGGTATATATGGAAAACACAAATTCTAACCTTGTCGGTCTTACCGATTCCGAAGTTCAAAAGCGTATAGATGAAGGAAAGGTAAATATTTCAACTAATATTAAAACCAAATCAATCAAAAGAATATTTTGTGACAACATTTTTACGCTTTTCAATCTTATAAATGTAATTTTGCTTGCGGCATTGATTTTTGTGGGTTCACACAAGAATATGCTTTTTATCGGCGTTGTTATCGCAAATATAATTATAGGTATAGTTCAGGAAATTCGTTCCAAAATAAGCGTTGACAAGCTGACTATTTTGTCTGAGAAAAAAATCAATGTTCTCAGAAACGGTAAAATTGCAGAAATAAGTAAAGATGAGATTGTTCTTGACGATATTCTTGTGCTTTCAAGAGGAAGCCAGATTCCTGCCGACTGCATTGTATGCGACGGCAACTGCAGAGTCAACGAAAGTTTGCTTACAGGAGAATCAAATCTCATTGAAAAAAATGTCGGAGATGAACTGCTCTCGGGCAGTTTTATTGCGGCAGGAAAATGCTATGCTCAGGCTGTAAAGGTCGGAGCCGATTGCTATGCCGCTAAGATAAATAACGAAGCAAAATATATTAAAAAAGTAAATTCTCAGATTATGGAGTCATTCAATTTCATTATCAAAATCTGTACATTTGTACTTTTCCCGATTGGCATTGCATTTTTTATTCGACAATTCACCCTGCCCGATGCAACATTGCAGTCTGCTGTAATCAGCACTGTTGCGTCGCTTGTCGGTATGATTCCAAAGGGAATGATTCTTCTTACAAGCTCTGTTCTTGCAGTATCAATTATCAGGCTTTCATCTAAAAAGGTTCTTGTACAAGAGATGTATTGCATTGAAACACTTGCAAGAGTTGATGTGCTTTGTCTTGATAAAACGGGAACGCTTACAACAGACGAAATGACGGTAACAGGTGTCATTCCGTTTGGGGCTGATGAAAATAAAATCAAGAAAGCACTTTCTTCAATTGTAAAAGCGTCCGATGAACTGAATGCAACTTTGTATGCACTGCGTGACTATTCAGATTCCGTTTCACCGTATGAGTGCAGTAAATTCTGCGATTTTTCCTCCGAAACAAAATGGTCGGGCGGTACATTTGAAAACGGAAAGACCTACATAGTCGGTGCGACTGAATGTATTTTAAAAAGCAGAGAAAAGTATTCCGAGGTGTATTCTGAGATTGAAAAGATAAATCAAACCGTCAGAATCCTTGTTCTTGCCGAAAGCGATAGTGAACCGGACAAAGACTCATTGCCTGATGATTTAAAACCGCTTGCACTCATTCTTATCAAGGATAAACTTCGTGATAATGTAAATGAAACGGTAAAATATTTTAAGGAACAAGGGGTCACCTTAAAGGTCATTTCAGGCGACAGCGTTAAAACTGTTAAAAATATTGCACTTGACACAGGAATTGAGGGTGCAGAAAATGCAATCGATATGTCAACCGTGACAACAGATGAAGAGCTTGAAGATGCGGCAGAGCGTTGTAATGTGTTTGGCAGAGTAACTCCGGCTCAAAAGAAAAAGCTTGTGGTTGCCCTTAAAAAGCACGGACATTCGGTTGCTATGACAGGTGACGGAGTAAATGATGTTCTCGCACTCAAAGAGGCGGATTGCTCCGTAGCTATGGCGTCGGGCAGTGATGCCGCACGAAATGTGTCACAGCTTGTACTTGTCAATAATGACTTTGGCGCAATGCCGAGCGTTGTGGCAGAGGGCAGACGAACAATCAATAACCTTGAACGAAGCTCTGCACTCTATCTTGTTAAGACGATTTATTCGGTTATACTCTCAATTTTCTTCATATTCTTCCGCACGGGATATCCCTTTGAACCGATACAGCTTACGCTTGTCGGTGCATTAACGGTTGGATTGCCTTCATTTGTTCTCGCACTTCAACCGAATAAAGATATAGTAAAAGGTAATTTCACCTTAAATATAATAGCAAGATCACTCCCCACAGCTTTTTGTATTTCGGCAGATACAATATTACTCGCAATTTTAAAGTATATGACAGATATGCCACAGGCACAGTTTTCAACTCTCTGCGTATATCTTACTGCATTTTCATGTATGCTGCTTGTAATCAGATTATCAATCCCGTTCAATCCGCTCAGAGCCGTTATGGTCATCGGATGTTCCGCGGGAATAATAATCGGTTCAATTTTCTTCGGCGGATTGTTCTCACTTGCACCGCTTACATTTGAAAACATCATATTGCTTGTAATCTTTGCTGTAGGCACATTTGTTGTATTTAATATATTCTACAATATAGCACAGCACTATATAGAAAAATTCAAAAAGGAAAGTCATCTTAAACTGACTGCAAAAAGAAATGCAAATAAACAAAAACGCTGAAAAATTAATCAGACAACTGAATAATCAAGGTTATGAGGCTTTTATAGTGGGCGGTTGTGTTCGTGATTATCTTCTCGGTTTGACTCCGCATGATACAGATATTTGTACAAACGCTTTGCCTGAGCAGACAAAAAAATGCTTTGAGGCTTATCGTATGTTTGATACAGGTATCAAACACGGCACAATTTCCGTTGTATGCGGCGGTGAAGTCTATGAAATCACAACCTACCGTATTGACGGTGATTATTCCGATAACCGTCATCCGGACAGCGTAAGCTTTACACGAAACATAAACGAAGATTTGCAACGTCGTGACTTTACGGTAAATGCAATGGCATATAACGCTGAATACGGTCTTGTCGATCCATACGGCGGTAAAAATGACCTTAAAGATAAAGTTATCCGTTGTGTCGGAAATCCCGATACACGCTTTAACGAGGATGCTCTGCGAATCTTGCGGGCATTACGCTTTGCCTCTGTTTACGGATTTTCAATTGAAGAGAACACATCAAAGTCTATATTTAAAAATGCAGACTTGCTAAAAAACATTGCAACAGAGCGTGTGATTTCGGAATTTCTAAAGCTCATCTGCGGTAAGGATGCCGTAAAAATTCTTGACGCTTACCGAGAAACGATTGCTGTTATTATCCCTGAAATTACCGTTATGTTCAATTTCAATCAGAACAACATTCATCATTCGTATGATTTATGGCAACATACCCTGACTGCACTCGGCACAATTGAACCGAATCCCATACTTCGTATGACAATGCTTCTGCATGACATCGGCAAGCCTTTTGTTAAAACTACTGATAACAGCGGTCAATCCCATTTTCAGGGACATCAGCTTGAAAGTAAAAAAATTGCAGACAAAATTCTGCACAGACTAAGATTGCCATCTGATTTTATAAACAAAACTCTTCTGCTTATTGAATATCATGATGTCCGTTTTAACGGCAGTAAAAAGCTTATGAAAAAGGTTATGAATGTACTCGGTACAGACCTTACAAAGCAGTTGTTAGAGGTCGAATACGCCGATATATCTGCCCAGTCTGAATATCAGCGAGAAGAAAAGCTCGGATATCTTAAAAATGCTAAAACACATCTTAATGAAATAATCAAAGATAACGAATGTTTTAAGCTGAGTCAGCTTGATATCAACGGTAAAGATGTTTTAAACCTTGGCGTAAAAGAGGGAAGAGATGTCGGAAATATTCTCGATTATCTGCTAATGCTTGTAGTAGATGCAAATGTCCCAAACAAAAAATCAATACTCATATCAAAAGCCGAAGAATATATTTACGGTAATCAAATAAATAAGTAATTAAAAAAGAGGATTTCAGCGAAAACTGAAATCCTCTGATTTTTGTTTAAAATTAAAGAACCTTTGATAAAAATTCCTTTAAACGGTCGTCCTGCGGATTATTGAAGAACTCCTGCGGATTGTTCTTTCCTTTGATAACACCGTCGTCAATAAATACAACATCGGTTGCAACTTCCTTTGCAAAGCCGATTTCGTGAGTAACAACAACCATTGTCATACCTGCCTTGGCAAGCTCTTTCATAACATCAAGAACTTCGCCGACCATTTCGGGGTCGAGTGCAGATGTTGGCTCGTCAAAGAGGAGAACATCGGGATTCATCGCAAGCGCTCTTACAATTGCAATACGCTGTTTCTGACCGCCTGAAAGCTGGTTAGGATATGCGTTTGCCTTTTCGGCAAGTCCTACACGCTCCAAAAGATCCATAGCGTCTTTTTTAGCCTCATCTTTGCTCTTGCCAAGAAGCTTGACAGGAGCCATTGTAAGGTTGTCAATAACAGTCTTGTGGGGGAAAAGGTTAAACTGCTGGAACACCATTCCCATTTTTTGACGGTGAACATTTATATTAACCTTAGGATCCGTAATATCGGTACCCTCAAAGAAAATGTGACCGCCTGTCGGTTCTTCAAGTCTGTTAAGGCAACGGAGAAAAGTTGATTTACCCGATCCTGAAGGACCGAGAACAACAACTACATCGCCTTTAAAAATGTCAATATCAATACCTTTAAGAACCTGAATATCCTTACCGAATGATTTTTCAAGTCCTCTTACGGAGATTAATGCGTTATCTTTCACTCTTTTTCAATCTCCTTTCAAATCTTCTGAGGATGTACGAAAGCACAAGTACAATTACAAGGTAAATCAATGCAACCGTAATAAGCGGGAAGAATGCCTCGTAAGTTCTTGAACGAATCATATTACCAATATATGTGATATCTGCAAGTGCAACATAACCTGCAACCGAGGTTTCTTTGAGAAGTGTAATAATTTCATTGCCGAGTGCAGGAAGAACATTTTTAATTGCCTGTGGAAGAACGACCATTGTCATTGTCTGTCTGTTGTTAAAACCGAGTGAACGGCTTGCCTCAGTCTGACCGATGTCAACAGCCATAATACCCGAACGAACAATTTCTGCAACATAAGCGGCAGAGTTCATACCAAATGCAATGATTGCGGCAAAGATACCGTTTCTTACAGATGCAAGAATAATGTAATACATAATCATCAACTGAACTACAACAGGTGTGCCTCTGATAACAGTAATGTAGATATTGCAAATCGCATTAAAGAATTTCAGAACACAATCACCGAAGCTCCTGCATTTTCTCTTGTCAAGCTGAATATCGTGAGTCGCTCTTACAAGAGCAATGACAAAACCGATAATAACACCGATAATACCTGCAAACAATGTGATTTCAAGGGTTACAAGCAAACCGCTTAAAAGCTGCTGCCATCTGTTATCTGTGATGAATGTGTTTTTAAAGCTTTCGCCGAGATTGCCGAACAAACTGCCAGATGCACTGTCGTTTACGATAATAACCTGAGTTGTGTTTGCATATGAAGTCGAAAAGTCGATATTTTTTCTTCTTTCCGGTGTGTCGGTCATACCAGCCATACCGAAATCGTCTTTGCCGGTCTGAACAGCAGTGATAACAGAATCAAATTCCATATCATCAATAACAAGTTTTTTACCGAGCTTGTCACAGATTGCTGTAGCCATCATCGGATCAAGACCGACAATTTCACCGCCCTCAACATATTCATACGGTGGAAAAGCAGCGTTCGTAGCCATATGAAGTTCACCGTCATACTTGATATCTTTAGGTGATTCATAGGGTACGGTATCAGTATTACCCTCTATGTAATAGCTTTTGATTTTGTCCAGAACGCCCTCGTATTTAAGCTCTGCAAGAGCTTTGTCGATTTTTTCGGTGAGTTCATGATTTTCCTTTGAAATGCAGATTGCATACTGCTCTTCCGCAAAAGGTTCATCAAGAATTTTTAGTCCTGCATTTGCTTTTACAAATTCCTTTGCCGGTTCACTGTCAATTACAACACAGTCGATTTTATTCTGTGTAAGAGCTACGATAGCGTCGGCACCCTTGCTGTAACGCATAACCTTGGTGCCGTCAGCCTCATAGTCAGATACAAAAGTATCGCCTGTTGTACCTGTCTGAACACCTACGGACGCTCCTTTGATATCATCGGCAGTCTTAATTTCCTTAACCGATGAATCACCGCATCCGGTGAACAGAAAAACAGTAGAGAACAGCATTGAAATCAGTACCAATAAAGTAACTGTCTTTTTCATTGTTTTCCTCTTTTTCTTTCTCTTAAAATATTTATTTGCAAATCTTTATCAGATTCTTGCAACGCCTGATTCAATTGCAGCCTTCTTAACCGCCTCAGCAACAGTTTTACCGATTCTCTTGTCAAATGCCTCGGGAAGAATATAATCTGCATTAAGCTCTTCATCGCTCACGAGTGAAGCAATTGCAAAAGATGCGGCAACTTTCATTTCTTCGTTAATATCGCTTGCACGGCAGTCGAGAGCACCTCTGAAAATACCAGGAAAAGCAAGTACATTATTAATCTGGTTAGGAAAGTCACTTCTGCCTGTACCTACAACAGCCGCACCTGCCTTTTTAGCAATGTCAGGCATAATCTCAGGAGTCGGATTAGCCATAGCAAAAAGAATAGGATCTTTAGCCATTGACTTAACCATTTCTTCGCTTACGCAACCTGCGGCAGAAATTCCGAGGAATACATCAGCACCTTTCATTGCATCTGCAAGCGAGCCCTCAAGGTGAGAAAGGTTAGTAATTTCAGCCATTTCCTGTTTAACAGCGTTAAGTCTCGGATCACCCTTGCAGATAATACCCTTACTGTCGCAAAGTGTAATGTCCTTTACACCCATATTAAGAAGGTGCTTTGCAATTGCAATACCTGCCGCACCTGCACCGTTCATAACAACCTTGATTTCGTCAAGCTTCTTGTGAACAAGCTTGAGTGAGTTGATAAGACCTGCGGCAACAATAACGGCAGTACCGTGCTGGTCATCGTGGAAAATCGGAATATCACACTTCTCTTTGAGCTTCTTTTCAATTTCAAAGCATCTCGGAGCGGCAATATCCTCAAGATTGATTCCGCCGAATGAACCGCTGATAAGGTAAATTGCGTTTACAATTTCGTCAACATCCTTACTCCTTACGCAAATAGGAAATGCGTCAACATCGCCGAATTCCTTAAAAAGCGCACATTTGCCCTCCATAACAGGCATACCTGCCTCAGGACCTATGTCACCAAGACCGAGAACAGCTGTACCGTCGGTTACAACGGCAACAAGGTTGTTTCTTCTTGTGAGTTCAAAAGACTTGTCATAGTCCTTCTGAATTTCAAGACACGGTTCTGCAACACCCGGAGTATAGGCAAGAGAGAGGTCTTCAGCCGAGTTAATCGGAACTCTTGAAACAACTTCAATCTTACCGTTCCACTCATAGTGTTTTTTGAGTGATTCTTTTCTGATATCCATATCGGTAACTCCTTATAATTAATTCCTTTCCATTATACCCCTAAAAAGCCGTTATATCAAGTAAAAATCACAAAATTCATTTGACTTTTGTACAAAAAAGGTATAAAATAAATGTGCGAGTGTGTTGAACAGCTGCGAGCAGCTGCCGAAAGGTACTGTGCGAGGAAAGTCCGGGCTTCACAGAGCAATAATAACGGCTAACGGCCGCCGGAGGCGACTCCAGGGATAGTGCAACAGAAAATTACCGCCATTGTATGGTAAGGATGGAAAGGTGAGGTAAGAGCTCACCGGAGGGCAGGAGACTGCTCTGCCGTGTAAACCCTATTTGAAGCAACACCGTGGTAGGACATTATACGCTTGCTCGGCGTGTCCTTAGGAGGTGGCATCGAGCAGATTCGGTAACGGTCTGCCAAGATAGATGGCTGTTCACGACAAAACCCGGCTTACAGACACAGTCGCATATTAGGGCACCTTTTATGGGTGCTTTAATATTATTGTCGAATTTTAGCAATTTGTACAAATATTATGCACATTTGCAATTAATTTAAAAAATGCATTGCATTTATGCTGCTCTTTATTGTACTTTGCTTTATGCTGAAATCTATTGAAATTGATTTAATTTGATTTGTTTCAGTCGACTGATTCGACACATTGTAGAGGTTTGAAATTAATTTGAAAGGTGTGTAAAAATTTGAAAACAAAATCAAAAATACTCAGCGCAATATTGAGCGTGAGCATCCTGTCGGCAAGCCTATCTGCCTTTGTATCCGGTTCATTCGGCGTTCAGGCGGCAGAAAGCTCGCCAACCGTATCGGCTAATAAGTACAAACTCAAAGATAATATTCAGGACGGTGTAATTTTACATTGTTTTGACTGGACTTATAACGATATTAAGGCTGAATTGCCTAAAATTGCAAAAGCCGGATTTACAAGCATACAGACTTCTCCGGCACAGCCAAACGGAACAGGTACTTGGTATTGGTTATATCAGCCAATTTCATTCAGTATCGGAACAAATGGTGTCGGCACAAAGGCTGAACTTCAGTCGCTTTGTGATGAGGCAGAAAAGTACGGGATTAAGATTATTGTCGATGTTGTCGCTAACCATTTGAGAGGCGATCACAACAACATAGACAACGATTTAAAGCCATCCGAGTATTGGCATACCTTCGGCGGAGGTATTGACTGGAAAAACCGTTGGCAGGTAACACACGGCTCGATTGGTATGCCGGACATTGCAACCGAAAATCCATATGTTCAGCAAAAAGTCTGCAACTATGTTCAGGAACTCAAGTCGGTAGGTGTTGACGGACTTCGTTGGGACGCTGCAAAACACATTGGCGTTCCGAGCGAGGGCGACGATTTCTGGAAATCGGTAACACAGTACGGTCTTTATAACTACGGCGAAATTCTCGGTGGTCCCGATGACCGTTCGACAGGCAATGAAGACATTATGAAAGAGTATACCGATTATATTTCTGTCACAGACAGTAACTACGGTAAAGAACTCCGTGATTCGTTTAATTCGGGCAAAGCTCCTACTTCAAGCGGAAACTGGAGTGAAAAAGGCATTTCAAACGATAAGCTTCTTTATTGGGGTGAAAGCCATGATACATGGTCAAACAACAAAGACTGGGGCTTTTCAAATGAAATGAGTCAGAATGTTATTGACCGTGCCTATGCGGTTGCGGCAAGCCGTAATAAAGTTACTGCTCTTTATTTTTCCCGTCCTTCTTCAACCAACAAAGAAAGTATCAAAATGGGAGAAAAAGGCTCAACTCATTACACCAGCAGTGAGGTTGCCCAAATCAATAAGTTCCATAATGCAATGGACGGCAAAGCCGATTACTACACAGTGTCAGACGGTTGTTCTGTAATTACCCGTAAAGACGGCGGTGCTGTTATCGTAAAAGGCAGCGGAAGCGGCGAGGTATCGGTAGAAAACGGCGGCGGTTACGCAAAACCGGGTACATACACAGACGCTGTTTCAGGCAATACATTTACAATTACATCAAGCACCATTTCAGGTACAATAGGTTCATCAGGTATTGCAGTAGTCTATGATGCCGAACCCGAAGGATCTTCAGCGTCAGTAACTCCGGGTTCAACAAACTACAATACAGATGAGCTCACACTTACGCTCAATTGCAAGAATGCAAAAAATGCTCAGTATTCAATTGATGACGGTGCATTTGTAAACTACACAAACGGTCAGCAAATTACAATCGGTACAAACCTTCCTTACGATACTGTAACCACAGTAACAGTAAAAGCAAGCGACGGCAAGACAACATCCGATCCGGAAACATATACATACACAAAGGTAGACCCGAATGCCGTAAAGGTTGTTGCTTATGATAACTCGTCAACCAAGTGGTCTAAGGTCAATGCATATTTCTGGAGTGATGATAATAAAGAAATGACATCGTGGCCGGGCAAGAAAATGACCGACAAGGGTAATAATATTTTTGATATTGAAGTGCCTGACGGTGCAAAATATGTAATCTTCAACAACGGTGACAGTCAGACAGATGACCTCACGATTGCAGACGGTAATAAAATTTACAGCAACGGTTCTTGGCAGAACTATTCGACTGTAAAACCCACTCAGCCGACAACAGCTCCTTCCACGACAGTCCGTCCTACTACAATCGCAACTCAGCCTACCACAACTCAGCCTACCACATCACAGCCGTCTACAACACAGCCGGTAACAGAGCCTTCAAACAGAATTCTTATCGGTGATGTTGATTTAAACGGAACATTTACAGTCTGTGATTCAACAGAGGTTCAAAGATACATTGTTAACATATCGACTTTAAGCGATGAGGCTCTCATTGCGGCAGATGTAGACAAGGATTCTGTTATTTCTGTAAAAGACGCAACTATGATTCAGGCTTATATCGTTAAGCTTATTGTTGAAAACTCATACTGCGGTACTTACACAGAAAATGTTGCACCCGCCCAGCCTACAACGAATGTCACAGAGCCAACAACCGAACCGACTTCAATTCAGACGAAGAATTATGTTTATTTCAATAATACGGAAAACTGGTCAACAGTAAATGTCTATGTATGGAGTTCAAAAGATTCGACTTATATGAGCTGGCCCGGCAAGGCTATGGAAAGTATAGGTAATAACACATACAGATTTGAACTTCCGAATGG
>UMLU01045626.1_pt1 | contig 27129 bp, 38 predicted proteins | sample 1966621 | NCBI WGS metagenome assembly UMLU01 (sample SAMEA4836210, study PRJEB28245) | human gut metagenome | biome: gut microbiome; material: fecal sample | place: Denmark | collected 2008 | reverse complement strand
CAGCCTGTGGAACTAATACTCCGTCCCTCTGTAACTGAAAAGAAATTGTGCCTGCTGTTGTAGCTACTACACTTGCATCTACAGATACCATATATACACCGCATTTGCTCAATTTAATTGCCGAAGCACCCGACTGTGAAGAAGTACAGCCTTTCTGCAAAGTAATGTTGTTAATCGGGATAGCTGTTGTTGTTAATACTGTTACATTTTTTGAGTAACCTTCTGTCATTTTAATTTGACCTCCATTTAAATAATAAAAATAAAGCGGAAGTGCCACATAACACCTCCGCTATTTGGCATACTACAATGCTCTATAATTTTTTGTTAATCAGACACCGCAACCGTTACATCCGCAGAATGGTGAATTGCCTGCATTATAAACAAAACCGTTAGGATAACGCACAACACCGTACATTCTGCTGTCCATTTCAAGGCTTGATACCTTGTCACGAAGAGCCTGAATTTCATTTGTCTGCATCAATGCTCTTGTTGCCTCGCCCTCTGCGTGAATAGCTGAGGTGATATCACAAGTCTGTCTGTCCATCTGTGCAGAGAGGTTAGCAGTTGCAAGTCTGTTATCGCAACAACATTCTGCAATCTGTCGCTGAATTGTGTTACCCTCTGACATAATGTTCTGATTGATACCTGACTGACCGAGTGCCACTTCTTTGCCAAGCTGTGAAATATTGCCCTGCATTTCGTAGCCGAGGTTACAAATGCCATTGCCAAGAAGCTGTGTCTGCTGCTGATTCTGGTCAGATAGTCTGCCAACAGCATTTTCAAGATTATTGAAATTCATTGCATTACACAGACCTGCTTCTGTTACAGGTTCGCCGTTTGTTACATTACGATTTCCCCACATTCCGTTACCACCCCAAAAGAGGATAAGGAGTGCGAAAATCCACATAAAGCCGCCGTCAGTCCAGTCATTATCGTTGTTCTTACCGTTAAGAAGAGCAACATCACTTGCTGTTAAGCCAGTTTCCATAATTTTAATCTCCTTTATAAATTATTTATATTTTATATTAAAAACCATTCCGTACGCAAATGATTTAATAATATTTATTTAAGCTGATTGATAATTGTGTTAGGGTCAATACCTCTCTGCTGTGCTGTCTGCATAAATAGCTGTTTAGGGCTCATATGCGAGCCGTTAAGCATATTCATAATCTGTGACACCTGAGGATTCTGCTGTGCTAACATCTGTAACATCTGATTAGGGTTATTTTTACCTTTAATCAAATTTATCATCTGTTTAATATTTCCCATATTATTCTGTGATAAGGGGTTTATTGCCTGATTTTGCATTGACTGCATTTCCTGAAATAGACTGTTTGCCATTATTGTTACCTCCATTATCTTTTATTTTAGAAATAATATCATTTAATTCATCTTTAGTAACATAATTTGATAAATCCAAATTATTATTAGAATTTGTATTATTTGATATATTATTAGTAACTTCTGTATAATCAAAAATTCTTAGCGTACACATACCTACATTATCAGATACTTTAATATAAAATCTACCGTCAGATTCGCTATCCATTAGCATTGCAATACTGTTAGGTGTGAGCTGATATGCTTTAGCTCCCTCTATGCCCTGAACCCAAGTAATACCGTTATTTGTTGCCTGTGAAGTTGTCGGCATATAAGGATTAGAATAACGGTTTTGAAACTGATTTGTCGGCAGATATGGATTTGTTGTTATTGGATTTTGAAATTGCTGAAATCCGTTCATCTTCTAAACCTCCTTTAGTGTAAAGCAAACGGAGAGCGACTACAGATGAACACCGCTTATCTTGTATCATCTTCGTCAAGCCTCGGCTAATGTCTATCATCGGTAATCACTCTCCTCTCAATATTGAGTAAATCAATTGATTTATTTTGTACTTATATTATATAATAAAAACAGGAAACCAACTTGTTGATTTCCTGTATAAAAACTGTATAAAAATTGTAATTTATATAACTTTTAAGATTTTGTGTTTTACTTTACGGGCTAAAACAGATACTTTAGATTCTGAGATGTACATTTCCATAGCTATTTGAGCATTTGTTCGTCTTTTTGAATTTAAGTTAAAATACTGTAATTCTTCAGGAGTAAAATTGCACTCTTGTCTTAAATATCTTAATTCAGGCTCTGTAAAATTATATGATTTATCATATTTATCGGGTTTAATCAGATGCACCGCCAACAATCACACCGTCCTCCACATCTATATATCCTTTTGAGTAATTTATAACTTGACCATTTGAATCCGTAGTTAAACTGGATATAAAATTTATTCTGCCTGATAGTACACTTTTACCGTTTACAGAATCTAATTTAGATAATTTTACATTCGACAATGTAAACAAGTGCATATCCATATCGCTGTATATATCAGTAGTTACATTATTTTGTATTGTAAATGTACTACCTGATTTACAAGTAAATGTACTTTTGTCATTTAAAACAAAAGAATCTGTTACATTCGCCGTTTTAATAGCTCCACTTAAATTTGTTACTTTAGTAGTGTTTGAAGTACCGTCATAATTCATTACTTGTACAGCATTTGGACTTTTATATTCCCCTTTGAATAAATGAAAGCTACTTGGTACATAAAAATCTAAAGAAGTAGTATCTCCCTCAATAACCGCTATCTCTTTTTTTGAATTATGAAAATAAATATTAGAACCTTGTAATTGTACATATTTAGAAGCTGTTGCTTCTGATTTAACAACTCCTCCTGATTTAATTGTTAAGCCTTCGTTATTTATTTTACCTAATAATTCACCATTTTTATCATATACTTGTATTAAACCGTTGCCATTATCTTTTCCGCCTACCTTTAGAGTACCTGTATTTATCCAATCTGCGTTAATTCCGACTGATTGTAAAATTGATACAATAGCATCTCCGTCAACTGTAATACCTGTAGGATAAGTGTTGCCTCCGTCTGTAGATATGCCTATTGCCTGCGATGTAACTTTGATTACTACTTGTGATTCTTCAAGCGTTTTTTTATCGTGCAGATAATATATAGTAGAACCGTCAGGATTTGTCTGTGTTGTCTGAAAAAGTCCGCTTGCATTTTGTAATTCATTATTCAAGATTTCAGCAGTTTTTTCCCATTCTGTTTTATTTTGTTCAATATCTTCCTGTGCTTTACGGTAAATATCAGATGCGTTACTTTGATATGTAGCATTTTTCTTTTCATTTGACGGTGTATTATTTGATACAGAACTATTTCCTAAATAAGTAAATGTATGTGAAGATACAATTGATTGATAAATATTATCTTTTCTATCAACAATATATACACTATCCATATATTCAATTGTAGGATTAGGGGAAAAATCTCCTGAAAACGGTCTTGTACTTATGCCAATAACAACATTACCAATAACCTTTAAGCCAGCTTCTTCTCTGCCTTTAATTAAAGGATTGTTGATATTAAGCATATAACCTTCTGTGCCATATGTTATAGTTTGTTTTTCAGAAGAACTGCCTTTAACTGCAACTTCTGTAGTTAAGCCTGTAATAATAATATCATCAGTTGCAATTGTAGGTTCATTGATATAAGTATTTAAAATATGGAATTGTAGCGATTCGTTTAACTCTTCGCCACTAATGACATCTTCAACAGCTTCTCCAAACTTACCGCCTGAAATATAATCTGTGATATTATCAGCTAAGTTACCGCCTGAAAGAATTGACATTTTAGCAATATCTTCTTTTTTGTAACGCTGAATTTTTAATTGACCATTAGGCAAGATTAAAGCATTGCCTCCCATAATCTGTGCAATATAGCCTAACACTTGTCTTGCAGTAACATTATCAGGGGCGGAATTTATTTGAAAAGAAATATGAGATAAATCCGATGTAGAGGCTAAAGATAATCCACATACAGTACAAATTTCCTGTAAAAGCAATAATGCACTTGTAGGGTATGAAATTGTAGATTTAAACTTTATATCTGCTTTATACATATTATCTTGTGCTGTGAGTTCGATAATATCCCCAGGAGTAACAGAATCAATTACGGTAAAAATACCCTCTTGTAGTCTTTCAATAGTGCCGTCAGCTAAATCAGCTTCTGTGTATAATACAATCTGACAACCGTTAAAATCATAAGAAGAGTATCGTTCATCAAGGTTATCAATTCCGATATCAATAGTCTTAGATACAGCTTCGCCAAGCGGAAATTGACCTTGACCTGCTTGTGTATATGAATTACCTGAAATATAAAAATCTTTTCGTGAGGTCATTTCTAATTCTGTGCCGTCAACTAATTTAAACTTAGCATAAGCATAGAATGGACCTCCATTTTTAATAACTTCTTTAAAAGCATTTGACACATTTTTCATACTGGATTTACCCCTGTAACCTGAAAACTTAACTGACTTACTTTTTCAATACCCTCAATTAAATTTATAATAGGACTGTTTATATTTGCTACATAGAATTTAGTTGTTTCCCATTTATTTTTATAAATATTATAATGGTAAAAATCAAATCCTGCTTTGCCCATAACCTGACCTAAAATTTTAGATACATCAGTAGCTTTAATATTAGTCCATTTAAGGTTATATGCCTCTACTGTGAATAGAGGCACATTAACCATATTTCCTCGCATTGTTCGCCCTGAATTTGAGGTTGAAGTAGTTGCAAAAGACAATTGATAGCCGTCAGCATCTACATTTGGTGGAGTGTAATTATTAAACTTTAATCTCTGCTGTGACATAATAACCTCCTTAAATTTATGCCAGTTCAAAAGGATTTTTTCCTGTTTGTGCTAACATTAGTTTAGCTTCATCAATTACAAGTGTTGCAAGAGTTCTCCTACCTACTTGTAAAGGTATTTCGTATTTATTAGGTACGGCATTCTGAGTATTTCCTAATTCTTCTCTTACGATTTGACGGAGTAATTTTTCAGGTGTTTCAATATTTGTACCCTGTTTTTGGTCGCCCAATACAGCCATAAATTCTTTATTTGGAGGTATTACTGCTCCTGTTGCCAAACGAGGTAAAGTCATTGAACTAAATTTACCATAAGTTGTATAGGGCTTATTAGTAGATTGTCCTATATTTTTATTAGTTAAATTTAGATTATCAATAAGGTTGTTAATGCCTCGAATTGTATAATTAAAAAATGTTTCAAAATCACTAATAACTGTGTTTAAAATATTTTTAAACGCAATAGGTATTCTACTAAAAGCTGATATAACTCTATTAACAAAAGTGTCGGCTGGATTAGTCATATCTCTGAATGTGTCTGTAGCGGCTTTTATAATTCTTTTTGCCCACTTAGTAATACTAATTTCGCCTGTTTTATCATTATCAATAGCTTTAGTGTAGCCTTTTACAGAATATTCACCGATTTCTACAAATTCTTTTGACGGGCTATGTTCGTTTAACGCTGTACGAGCACCTTTAATGGATTCCTGACCGATTTTGATACCTGCTTCATTAGCATCCTTAACGCCTTTATTGATACCTAAATTATAGCCTTTAACTGACATATCAGCTACGCTATATGTAGCATTAAACAATTCCTTAGCATCTATTCCATACTGTTTTTTAATTTCGTCAACACTAATGAATCCCATATCATAGGCATCTCTGAGGTCTTGTAAGCTGTCTTTATTCTTATCAAATTCACCGCTTACAACTTTCATTGCACCTTCCAAGCCGTTCATTTTGGTATTCAATTGCTCTACTTTACCTGATGCTTTAAGCATACCCTCTTGTGCTGTGCCAAGTTCGTCTGCATATGCGTCAAGTTCTGCGGTAGCATTATTATAAACTTTTTCAGCTTCTTTATATCCGTCATTACCGTAGCCGATTTCTTCCATTTTTTCCCAAGCCGCTATCTGTTTATTGGATGCCTCTGTAGCTTTATCTTGAGCATCTTTTACTTTAGTTACAGCTTGATTGTATTCTGTAGAAGCCTCTACCTGCTCTTTATATAGAGCCGTATATTGTTCTTTTAGTGCTTCTGTACGGTATTGTTCTTTTAACTTGTCAATTGTAGAATCTAACTCTTTTCTAATTTCCTGCTGATTTCCCGTTAATACTGTTTTACCCTGGGAATCTTCGGTTGTATAATTTTCCCAAGTACTTTTAAATTCAGGAAAACGCTCCGATATTAAATCTGCAATTGTATTAAGCTCTTGCATTTCTTCTGGAGTTAATGTGGATTTACTCAACAGTTCATCCATTCTATTTTGCAAAGTATCTACATACTGTACGGAATCTTGTGTTTCCTGTAAATTAGTATCTACTGTACTAATTGCATTATCTACATTATCTGATACAGTTTCCATATCACTACTAATAGTAGCCAAATTACTAATCTCTTCTTGCATTTTAGTACTAATGGTAGGTGTGCCGTCTCCTACAAGAGCACTCATTATACCACCTACTATTTCACCTATTGTAGTAATAGGTGCTAAAATGGTATTGATTACTTGACCGATAAATTCTACCGCAGGAGCTAAAAATTGTACAATATTTCCTACCAGTTGAATCAACGGCTCTAATACTGGAACAAGTGTATCAACTATTCCGCTGATTATACCTCCAATAACAGGCATTATAGGAGATAATGAATCTACAATTTGACTAATTACATCAATAACCGTATCCAAAATAGGAGAAGCTGCTTTCACAATAGGCTCTACACCTTTAAGCACCTCTCCGAGTAAATTTACTAATGAAGGCACTAAATCGTTTACAATTTTAGGAAGTAATGTTTTAGCAATATCTCCAAAAGCATCTAATAAATTAGATACAGGGTCAGCTAAATTTTTCAATGCTTTATTTAATTTAGAGGTGTTAATGCCTTTAAGTCCAAATAAATCTGCAATACTTTTAACTAAATCTGTAACTACATTAGTTATACTATTCCACATACTTTTCCAGTTAATAGAATCTATGCCTTTTTTAAATGCGGTGCCGATAGATTTAAAATCAGTAGCTCTAAGTGCTTTTGAAAAAGATTGAATAAGATTAACTACTGCTATACTAAGATTACCCCATTTAATATTACTAATAAATTTAACAATAGACTTTCCAAAAGCATCCCAATTAATTGTATCAAGTAAAGATGTTATAGTATTAAATATACCAATAACTAACTTAGACAGACCTTGTGCTAACATTGCAGGATTTATAGCACTTATAGCTCCGTTAATAGCATTTGCAATAGCTTCCCCAAAAGCTACCCAGTCAAAGTTAGTAATAAAAGTATATGCAAACTGTATAGCACTCTGAATAGAGTTACCAATAGTTTTACCAACTAAAGTCCAGTCAACCTGAGATATAAAACCATTTAACAGAGTAACTAATTTAGTTGCTATAGCTTTTATAGTTTTTTGGATAGTATTCCAGTCTATTTTCTTTAATGCTTTATTTAAAGCATTTCCAAGATATTTACCTAAATCAGTCCAATCGGCTGATTTAAACATTTTCTTTAAATCATTAGCTAATTTCTTAAATTTATCACTTACAGGCTCAGTTGTAAACATTTTTGACGGGTCTGTAGTATTTGTTTTAGATTTTGTAGATGTAGTAGTGGTACTTTTATCATCTTGAAATTTATTTAAGTCATCAAGTGGGGATAAGTATTCATCTAATGATTTTTTAGCTTTATCTGCGGAATCTGCGGTATCATCAAGACTTTCTACAAATTTCTTTTGAGTATCAGCCGCTTTATACACATAATTCTGTCCTGTAAGTGCGGCGAAAAACTCTGCCGCTTTAGTTGTAACTGCTGTAAACTGATTTAATAAAGATGTTACAGCAGGCTGTACCGCTCTAATGATAGGCTGTACCAAAGTAGCTAACGCATTTTTAAGTTTTTCAAGAGCTGATAATATTTTTGAAATATCATTATTTACAGAATCTGAATATCCTGCTAAATTAGTTAAGCCTTCTTGTATATAGCCTTTTAATTTCCGCACAAGAATATATAAAGATTTAATGGATAATCCGTATTTTAATAAGCGTTTAATTCCTTTTTTAACTTCGTCATTGATGTTAGAAAATGCACCAGAAGTTGTCTTAGACATACTCTTTGTCCTGCTTGCAATAGCAGAAAATACAGATTTTACTTTACTTCCTAATTTAATTAAACTTTTTTCCCCTGTTTTAAGCCCCTTAGATAATGATTTACCTATATTAGAGCCTGTTTTTGCACTTTTGCTTTCAGATTTAGTAAATTCTTCTACTCTTGACTTAGATTTTAAGAGCTGACCCTGAGCAGTTTTTAATTGTTTTACCAAGTCTGCGTATTTAGGTGTTTTACTGCCCTCAGTAAATGCTTTACCCTGCTGTACAAGAGCAGACATTTCTCCTTTGGCATCGCCTAAAACCCTTTTAACATTTTGAATTTTTACATTTAATGTTTCCCAAGTAGAACCACTATCTTTACCTAACTGCTTTAATTCTGCCTGTCGATTGTAAAGTTTATCAAGTTCTTTTTCAGCAGTAGCAATCTGCTGTGAAATAGCTGTATATTCCTCTGTAGGAACTTTAGCATTTCCTACTTCATTTAGTTTTTGAGATAACTCAAATACAGTATTTTCCGCTTTTTTAACTGCGGTATTTAGTTCCTGTAATTTAGATGTGCCGTCAGGAATTTCGGAATTAAATTTTTCCATCTCCTGTGAAGCATAATCTATATTTGTAGCTACTTCTTTTACTGCTGTTGCAGTTTTTTCAACTTCTTTTGTGTCAGGTGTCGGTACACTTGATTTTTCAGCAGTAATTGCTGGCTGTGTCTTAGATTTAACAGGAAAAGTATAGGGTTTATATGAATGATATTCAGGACGGTCTCCTATATACTCTGTGCCAGCTGTAGCCCCTTCATTTTTATGGGATATTGCTTTTTTTGCTAATTCAGCAATACGCTCCATTTCTTTTGCAGTTTCATCATATTCTGCATTTACATCTTTGGCACTATCTGCAATTCCCTCTGTCTGTGCTTTAAGTTCTTTAGCTTCATTTGTAGCTTTTTCTACTTGTTTATCTGCTCCGTCAAAAGTTTTATCTAATTTAGTTTTAGATAATTCTTCGACTTCTTTTGTTAATTCGTTAATTTTATCGGTAGCATTAGCAAGTTCTTTTTCCAAATCAGCTACCTGTGGAGTTACTTTTGAATCCACACTATCAAATCCGCCAAGTGTATCTTTTATAGCCTTTTTAAGCTGTACAAGATTGGTCTGTACAGATTTCATATCAAAACTAACGGAAAGTCTTACATCACCGTCAACGGACTGCATATAGCCACCCCCTGTTTAAGTTATTCTGCATTCCACATAGAAAATGCTAATTTATCATCTTCTTGTTTTTGTATATCCTCAGCTCTCCAATTAAAGTATTGAGGATTATTTCGTTTAAATTCTTTTTCGTGCTTTTCTAATTTTTTATCCTTAACAATTTTATCTCGAATGTTCACTACTGTAGACAATATGCTTTCACCTATCGAACAATAGTAGCCCATAAAAGTCCACCAATGTAAATAAGGCTCGGAGCGAATTTCTCTCCGAGCCACATTGTTAATAGCGGCACTAATAATTTGAGAATCCTGCTCCCAATCAATTAGTTTATAATTGACCTGCATCCCAACATTTTCTTGACCGCAGTTGAAAAAATCAAACATTTTATTTACAGCTTCTTCAACATTTTCACCTAATTTATTTTCAACATCATCAACAGAATTAATGCCGTCATAAAAGATAATTAACGCTGAATATATACGATATTGCTGTGGTAATTCAATGTCCTCTAAAGCACTAAAACAATCTAAAATAGTACGATAATCTCCGTTATTTCGGATTGCGTATTCAGTATCACCTATAATAATACTGTTTGGCAGAGTGTACATTTTATCACCTTATTTTTATTTAGTATATTTAGCTGTATGAGTTTTCATTCTACTCTGAACCTTTTTCATTTCCTTGCCGAGGTTATCAGTATAGAGGTCTGACAATCTATCAATAATAACCTCATATCGCATATAACCGTCCAAAGGGTCATACATAGAGCCGTTGCCTGCACAAATCTCACTAACATTACTATCAAAAATAAAGTCCATAAGTTCTTTCATTTTTGTATCAATGCCTTTGAGCTTCTCACTAAACATAGAGATTGAGCCGAGTTCATCGGTATCATCATTTGCAGATTCCTGCAATTCAGTTACCTGTTTTTCACACTCAATAAGTGCAGGATATGCCTCTGAAAATCTTGAAGCAATGTTAAGGTCAGATGTGTTAAGTTCCAGGATTTTATTGTCATCGCCGTTGATACGGAATCTTTTCTTTTCGATACCTCCGATGTTAATGTCAATAAGATTATCCTTTTTCTTTGTTGTTGCCATTATAATATCCTCCTTAATTTATATTGATTAAACTGTTACATCTTCGGTAAATGTGAAATCATCTGCAAGTTTATCAACCGTACCGAGTGTAATTTTATTACTAAAATATACAGAAATCGGGAAGTTTACATTTGTATCACCGCCGATTGAGTTATAAGTGATTGTACAGCCTGTATGCTTTTCAGCATCATATTTACTGCCTGTGCCTGAAAATGCAGTGATTACATAAATTGTAAAATCGCTAAGTTCGCTAAGTGCATTTCTTCTTCTGATATCATTCAAGAATGCTCCGAGTTTAGAGCCACCAAGAATAAGGTATGGGTCGAAATCCTGCTGAGGCTGTGTTTTATTAAGGTCAGTATAGTTGTTGCCGAGAATATCAGTTGTTGTCGAGATATCGGCATTATATTCAATTGAGCTGTCCTCTGTTCTTGTGCCGAGAATTTCTCTTACAGGAGATTCACTGCCTGTCTGAGTCCATTCAGCTACGGTAATGAGAAGTTTTCTTTCTGCTCTCTGACCGTTTTTAAGGTTAAACTGTGAAATAGCCATAGTATTATTTTCCTTTCATCTTAATTCCAAATTTTATTTGATTTATCTAAATAGTCAATTCTAATTGACATACTATATCGTGCTAATGAGGGTTTAGTAGAGGTATCAATACCGTCAAGGTTAGGATTATCAGTTAATACTCTCATTTCTTCGATACTACATTTATCTCCAAAATCAGGGTAATTCTGAGCATCATTCTGTTCTGTAATCCAATCAATAATTCCTTGAATATCTAATACTTCTTCTACATTCTCATTTTTGTATTCAGGCAGTTTAACAATTGCCTGATATGCAACAGAACGATAATCAATAAGTGTAAATGTAAATCTGCGTAATACACTACCGTCAATATATTTAACATTTAATGATTTATCATTTCCGAGTGTTAATATCTGTTTATTATTGTCTTTAGCTTCGGTAGCATTAAAGAATAATGGATTATTTTTGATTTGTGGGCAGTTGATAAGAAAATCTATTACTGCTTGATTTTTGTCAACCATATAATTCTTTAGCCCTCCTTGCTAAAATTTCTTTTACGCCAAGTTCAAATTTTTCAAGCTGTGTCTGCATTGCTACTTTATCCCAATAAGCTGTAGCTAAGGGATGATAAGTTGTAGTGTGCTTATAACTTAAATTAGTGTATTGGTCATACGCATATGTAATACCCTCAGGTCTTAATTCGGATATTTGGTCAGCACCGCCATACCTGATATAATCAGCATAAATTTGAGCAGTTACACTCTTTGAAAGAGGACCCTCCAAAAACGGAACCCAAGGATTTATTAGCTTAGCAAATAAACTATGAATTTCTATCATAACTTCATCAGTAATTAAATTTTCAATTTTAGTCTGTATTCCTTTATTATCAAGGTCAACATCAAATTTAAATACTGACATTTTATTCACCTTTTACATAATAGTGCGGATTACATCTTCCAACACCTATATTTAATGCAGTTTGCTGTATTTCCATACAGCCTTGAAGTTCTTTATACTTAGCGATTAAATCAGTTGAACGCTTGCCTGATTTATATTCATCAATTTCATCTGCAACATTACCTTTAACAATAATATCGCCATTACTCAAAGTGAAATAATTCGTCATTAAATCATTAGGAGTATTAAGCCATTCGTATTTTTCCTTGAATTTATCATTCTGAGGTATTCTACAAATAATATCATTTGTTTCAAGTACCGTATTTCCTACGGATACTTTATCCCCTACATATTTCCAAAAACAATTAGTTAATACAGTACGATACCATTTAATAAGCTGTGTCTGTGGGTCTGTAAACTTATTATATATAGTTAAATCAGTATCCCACCAAATAGGATAACTATTCATTAGGATATACACCTCTATATAAAAGTTTATGACCTAAACTGTCTTTAACTCCATTAAGATATCGTTGAATTGTATTAACTGATTCTGTTTTACACTGTTCAAATGCTTCTGAGGCATTCAAGACATTGTAAGAAATAGATACACCGTCATTTGACTGTGAAGCAATTGCAGATGTTACAGAGCCGTCAATGTTTTGACCTAATGAAAATGATTGATTTTGAAGTTGAGCAATAGATATCAGTTTATAGATACATTGTTTAACTTTTATAGGAAGAACCGCTTCTTTGTGTAATCTATTGAATGTGTACCAATCAACTAATACCTCTGCCTCAATTTCAAAATCATTAAAGGCGGTTTCACTTAAAGTACCTCCCATATTCATATAGTCATCATAAGTTAAATACATTAAATGCACCGCCTTTCATTTTTATTAGTTTTCTTCCTTTGAAGTCTGTGTTTTTCGTGTTGATTTTGATTTAGTTTTAAGAGTTGCAATCTCCTGTTCAAGTGCTTTAATTGTTTTTGTGTGTTCGATAAAAGCCTTACGCAATGCACCTAAATCAGTAGGTACAGCTTCTCTTATAACTTCGCCGTGTTCATCAACAAGATTGTAACCGAGGTCAATATATCTATCAATTTCAGACTCTTTGATAGTGAGAACTACATTTCCTCTTTCTACAGTTACCATTTCCAAAACCTCATTTCATTAAGCGTGAGCAGTAATATTATACTGAATAGCGCCGCTCTTCTTATTGAGAATGAATACATCTTCAAAAGACTCTTCAAAGTAAATGTACTTACCTTCTGAGCCTGCTGACGGTTCATCAAGTTTACTGAATGTGTACGAAACAGGTGTGATTACAGCAATCGGGTGAACGAGGAACATATTAATCTGGTCTGCATCTGCGGCGGCTTTATAGCCTGTAGTAAAGTTATACTTAGTTTTCATAAGTGTAGCAGGAACACCGATAACTTCAACTTCATCAAGTCTATTGACTGTTCTGTTAATCATTGAGTTAGCATCCTGTACATTAAGAGTACGCTCAATCTTCTGTGCGTTTTTAAGCATTGACTTTACTTCATTGGTAACATAAAGGATTCTGCCGTTAGCAGGAACTCTTTCGTTATCCATTTTAAGCATCAAAGCATCAAACTCAGCAAGTACATTATCTGTTGTGAGAACAGTTTTACTTGCGGCTCTAACAGCAGATGTGGCAGGGTCAGTAGTTGTGAGCCAATCTGTATAAATCTTTGATACACAATAAGCATCCATTTCGGGGAACTTCTGTTCCTCGTTAAATACTCTTGTGATGTTTGCAATGGATGCTACCATATTTGTCTGGTCAATATCCATTGGGTGTACAAGTGTACTCCACTTTCTCTGATTTGTGAGTACCTTTGTTTCCCAAGCATTATCGTAGTTTCTCTGAGCGGTTGCGATTGTATCACGGTCAGAAGCTACTCGACCTGTTGTCGAAATGCTCGGAATTTCAATTGTTTTCGCATTTACCCAACGATAAACATTATTGTTGGATGTGTTATAGAGAGCACCGAAGTTAAGTGTATATGGAAAAGCCTGTGCCAATGCTCTGCTATACTCTGTAGCGTAGTTAATTGCCTGTGCCATTTTCTAATCTCCTTTTAATTTTTTAATCTTTGTGAGGTCTTACTCCTGTAAAATTAAACTTAAATCCGTTTGTGTTGTTCGGGTCAGGTGGTGTATTTCCAGGAGTAGAATTTACAAACTGTGGACTAGGCTTAGGTGTAGGATTTTCTACTACAAATGCATCTGCATTTTCTGCCGAATACGCATTTACAAAATCTTCTGCCCCTAAGATTGTATCATTATCCATTTTGAGTTCTTTCGCCATCATTGAATTTACAAAATCTCTTTTTGCGGCTTTACTTGTGAACTTCTTTGAATTTGCAAAATCCTTTACAGCATACTCGTAAGACTGCTTTTCAAGTTTACTCTTATAGGCGGCAATATCATCCTTATACTTTATCTGCAAGTCTGATAGACTTGTTGACAAAGTAGCGAGCTTTTCTTTGTTATCGCCTGCTTCTTCAAGCTCTTTTCTGATAGTTTTAATATCACTATCTCTACTCTTGATTGTGCCTTCAAGTGTTTTAATCGTTTCTGCTTTGGATGAAATATCATCATCATACTTTTGCTTAGCTACATATTCGCCATTTGCAAGATTTGCAAGTTTAATGTTTGCTTCCTTGCAAGCTGACTGTAACTGTTCATAATTCATTGTGCCGTTTTCAGCTTTTTCAAAAAGTGATTTTAAAAATTCCATTGACCATAACTCCTTTACATTCTTTAAATCAGTTTAATTTTTAAATCCGCAGTCACTATCTGCGTTGGAATGTGCATTTGTTTATATGCCTTTATGCTCGGCTTTATATTTTAAAATTGTATAAAACAATTTTAATTTCATTTATCTTCCAAATCGTGTAATCTATGATTGATTTCTTTGATTTGCTCTTCAATTACAGGCACTCGTTCTGCAAAGTTGTTGTGTTTACGAACTTCTCTTGTTAATTCTTCTATATGTGCTTCTGTAACTTTTTGAGATGTTTTCATATCGGATTGTATCTTGTTATTACTCGCAAGATTTGTAAGAATAACTCCGATTAATGCCAATCCTCCTACAATTAAGGATGAAATAATTCCCTCCATATTTAAATATACCTTTCTGTATTGTGATAAGCTACTGCCTGTATAACTACTGCTATACAGGCAGTTTATTAAGGAGGATGGGGCTTATGCTTATACCCGAAAATCCAACAAGAGAGGTGTTCAAAATAAAAAGTTTCTCTCTATAATTATTATATTACTATTTGTATAAAAAGTCAATACTATTTGTATAAAAAGATTATATATCTGCCTTTATTTTTCGATAACCTGATATAGCAGTACGGTGTTTCATTAAATCTAATCCACAAGCATTACTAAAGGATATATACTCATTTGTATAGTGATTTACTTTAGTTTGATATTTCTGTGCCAAAGGCTTATTATCAGCTTTTCTTGCAGATACTTGCCCTATTTTATTTTTACGGATTTGTCTTTCATAATATCTCTGCATTTGTGTACATTCGTACATAGTCAAATGTTTTCCGTTAGGTAAAGTATAGCCTTTTTCGTTGTTATCTAAAATATCTTGTAACTGTTTATCGGTTAATGTAGGAGGTGTAGAGCCTACAACAATTGAGAATGTAAAATGTCTACAATTCCAAGTGCCGATAGCTCTTTCAAAGCCTTTAAATTTAATACCGTTTACATCTTCAAAATCTTGACCGTTCTGTAATTTATTAAATTCTTTATTTGTAAATTGATGACCTTGTACGGGAGCGTGGTCAGGTGCAGGACAAGCGTGTACAGTAATTTCTACACCGTCTGCTCCAAATTGTTTTCCTGCTTCTGACTGTATATCTTGTGATATATTTTTTATACTCTCTGTAATATCATTCTGTAAAACATTATCAACTTTTTGTATTGTCTTATTTGTTACAATGTTAATTCCGCTATTAACTAAATTATTTATTGTAGGCTGTATAACAGTATCAAAATCTAAAGGTGTATTATACGCATCATATGATTTATTAAGTATATAGTTATAAGTTTCAGCAAAAGATAGAGGTTTATCATCCATAATAAATTTAGGGGACTTTATAAATTTATCAATGATTTTTACGGTATCTTTTAAATACTGTTTAGGTATTTTAGATATAGCTTTATTAGCTTTAAACTTTTTATATTTTACCTTTTTTAATTCGTATAAACTCTTACTATATGAGTAAATATCCTCAGCAATAATATTATACAGATTACTAATTAAAGCAATCTGTATAATAGCTGAGCCTGCTATGTAATCATCAATTATTTTTAAATCTCGTGATTGTTTTTCAGGTGTTATTTTTTTGCCGTGTTTAATATCATCAATACAGGATAATAAAATAGCGAGAATATATAAATTTATATCTCTTTGACTATTTATTACTTTCATAATTAACTTATCAATAGCATTTTCAGATAACATTATTTATCACCTATGATGTTAGATAGATTTTCTTCCATTGCCTGTTTATTTTCCTGCGATACATTATTAAGAGCTTCTCTTGCCTGTCTTTCAGTTTCACCGAAATACCACATACGGGTTTCAAGTTTACTTGCAAGTCCGTTCTGCATAAGTGTAATTCTTTTACCTAATTCAGTTTCAACATCAACAAGAATACTATCATCCCATTCAAATGAAATATCATATTCGCCAGGAGCAGTAACCTCATATAGAGTACAGTAAATATCCATTACATATACAAGGTCTTTTAATGCGTCCTCTAACGCTTTTTGAATTTCAGCATTAGCCGAATAACTACGCTGTTTAAGGATTTTTAATTCTGTTGCTGTTCTTGCCTCTGCGGCTACATCTGATAATGTACCTCGTGATAATGCACATACATCTTCAATTCGCATAAGAATATTATTTAATCCATTGATAAGTGAAGCATCTCTATATGGAGGATTAAATACTTGATATGTTTCTGAATTACCTAAATCGACTCTACGCATAAGTCTTGCCTGTAACATATTAGGTATTTCATATGTATTTTTTTCTTCATCTTCAACTGTATTAAGGGCATCTCTATCAATATCAATAGCCAATTCACCGCCCTGAAATTCCCACAACATTCTGGAATACTGTAAATCAGCCTCTTTTATAAGTTTTACAGCTCTACTATAACCACTGACACCTAAAGGGCTGTGTGCTTCAATTGTATTTGCTTCTGGCATTTTAAAGTATGCAAATAGCAATCTGTCAACATTTCCAATCTGTGTTATGGGCTGTAAATCTGCCCATTCAGGTACTTCTGTAAGGTTAATCTGTTCGCCTAAATCGGAATCAAAATCTGTTGTAGAGGGCTGTGTACGGTTTTCTTTTTTAAATGCAAGGTTAGTTACAGTTACCATATTATTCTGTAATTTATGATATTCCAATCTTGTATATACTGTGCTTTTATCTGTTTTTACCTGTACAAATGCCGCCTCTGTAATTTTACCACTACCGTCAAAAGCAATAGGGAAAAAGTTATCAGCGTGTATATAATCAAATTCAATATCAACATCCTGTCGGATATTATTTTCAGTATTATTATTTTCTTCGTCAGTAGCAATATCAGAAATAACAATATAAGGTTTAATAACTAATCCGCCTTTAGCAATACCGTATTCAAGCTGATTTCTAATTTTATTTTTAACTTTAGTATACTGAGTATTTAAAAATTCAGCTCTTGCAGTATCACCTAATATAACCTCTTTTGTGATAAGTTCAGGCTCATTTGAAATCTGTAAATTACCGTCCTCGTCAACGGTTGGCGGTTCATAGTTAGGATTTGCCTCTGTTACTGATTCTGTCGGTGTTGTGATTTCTGACTTCATTTCAATTGTTGCCATTCGTGCTTTTTCACTTGCAATAAATGCAGGAAGTCCTAAAGATGTTACTTTTACAGGGTCAGCTAAAGTAGGTTCTTGTAGCCATGGTGAATTATCTTCATACATAAGTGACCATAATTCAATAGCGTTTGCCATTTTACTTGAAATTATAGGTTCAATATGTAATGTTTTCTGAATAGTATTAACACCTATCATTTTTCTTAACAACTCCTTTAATTTGCTCCAAATTGAAGAGAACATTATTTACCTCTCCTTTTATAATATTTTTCCATAGCATATCTAACAGCATCTATAGAATGGTTATCTTCATCAGGATATGCAGAAATAAAATTACCGTCTTTATCCTGTTCGTATTCATAATTGATAAACTCATCATAAGTATAAGGGCATTGTCTGCGGTCAATATAGATATGATTTAAACCTTGTAGCCATTTAATTCCATATCTAACACTATCGGGACCCTTTTCAGCTCCTCTGATAAAAGCTCCATAAGCTCTAAAGTCTGCAACTGATTTCTCTTCCGCACTATCTGCCGTAACTAACTGTTGTTTATCAATTAGTTTTTTATCTTCATAAAGTATATCAAATACTTCTTTATTTCTTGTTTTTACTGTATTATATTCTTTAAATATATATAAATCTAAATGTTTTCTGTCAAAATGACATTTTACAAATCTGAATGGGTCTCGGGCAAATCCCCAGTCAATTCCACAATAGATATGGTCAAAGGTTTCATATAGCGGTTTTGTGATTATTCTATCCCCTGTATGTATCTCTATAATCTTTGACATATCTAAATCAGAAGCATTTTTAAATACATCTCCGCCCGTGCCTGTAGCAATACCTAAATATTCGTGATTATAAGCGGTTTCGTTAATAGATTTTAATTCCTCTGCCTCTTCAATAAACTGTTCTCCAAGCCATTCAACAGGAACATCAAGATATGTATTTCTAACAACTAATGTATTTCGTTTTACTCTGCCGTCTGTTTCTGCACGGTCTGCGTACTCATTTGCCCAGTTATTACGGCTAATAGGTGGGTTGAATGTACGAAAATCCCAAAACATATTACCGCCACGCATTGTAGACTGTAAAACCTTTCTGAGTGTTGCCTCTCCTGCGTACTGGTCAAGTTCCTCCCACCAAGTAATAGCGATATATCCAAATGGTAATTTAATAGATTTAACCTTGTTAGGGTCATCCATACCCATAAAAATAATCTGTTGTCCTGTAGGTTTAAATATAATAGGATTTGAGTATGACTTTGGTATTATAAAATAATCCTGTAAATTTAAAGTATATATAGCCCATTCAATCTGTGACCTTGTAGATTTTTGAATTGTATTACCTACTTGTCTGAATACTACTGCGTGGGCATCGTTAAAGTTTATAATTAGCAATACAATCATAAGACCTACAAAGGATGATTTTGTGCTACCTCGACCGCCTGCAAGTGTATAGTGCGTATGTTTATGCTGAAATATATCTTTATATACAGATTTAAACCTTGATATAGCTATATCGGCTACATTTATGTTCAAGTTCAAGCATTTATCCTCCTTTTAGGATTGCCCGACTGTATTTTAACAATCGGGCAATATAAAATATTAGTATTTAAGATATTTACTATCTACAAATATAATACCGTTATTTTTTTGGTGTATTAGCTAAGTGCTTTTTTAGCATTGGCGATTTTTTTATCTTTAGCCCAATTGCAATTATTGATAAGGTGATAAATCACATTGATTGTTTTTTCGTCTACAATGCCGTTAGCTGTGACCTTACCTGCTCTCTGTGCCTCTTTAACAGCCTTTAAAGTGCCGTCACCGAAACCGTTTGAGTTATCAACCTTTGTCTTGATGATACCCATATTATATAAAGTAATCAACTGCTTCTTGAATGCGAGTGTCGCTGTATTGTGTGAACCATATTTAATCATTTCTTCTTTCACCTCTGATTTTGATTTTTTAATTATATTTTTGTTGATAATAACATCCGTGTCAACATTACCGCTGATACCGCTGATTCTGCCATTATCAGCATTCTGCCATATATCACAGCTTTTACTTGGGGATGATGACCACTGTGCAAGCCAAATACTGTACTTGTTCCTGAGCCTCTCATAATCAATATAATTGTTGAGCCAGTTAAGATTGCTGTACACACCTGCACGATATCCACCTGATTTGATAGCTTCGCAAAATGCAATAGCAATATTTGTCAGAGCAGACATACCGAGCCTTGTCTGACCGCTCTCCTCGAGGTCATAATATACAGGTAATTCAAGTGTTTTACCTTTAATGCACGCAAGGCATACCTTAGCCTCCTGCTTTGCTTCTGCAACAGAATAAGCATATGAGTACCAGTACACACCGACTGCAAGACCTGCCTTTTTAGCGTTCTTGTAATGTGTTTCAAACTCAGAGTCTTTCTGATAGGTTTCTTTACCGAATCCTGCACGGATAATTACGGCGTCAATACCACTGTTCTTGACTTTGTTGTAGTCAACTCCCGTCTGACAGTAGCTGACATCAATAGCAGTAACTTTCATTGTTATTCCCCTACTTTCTCATAAGTTTTATTAAAAATATCAGGTTTACAAGGATATTGCTCTCCTCTTAAACCTGTAATGATATAATCCTCAACACTTGCTTTCATATCACCCTCAAGTGTATGGATAATCATTTCTTTGTCAGTCTGATATGCTTCAATTACAATTGGTTTTTTTACGATATTTAGCCATAATAAAATCACTTGCCTTTCTTGCTTTTGTTATACTGACTTGTTGAGATTCCGAGAAGTACACCTAAAAATGTACTGATAGCTGTAATAGTGCCGATTACCTGTTCAGCGTATGGAAATCCCCAAATGCCTGATAATGTGAAATAAAGTGTACCGATTGCAGGAAGTGCAATCATTGTTACCCATTTCAATACTGTATATACTTTATCGTTGATTTTCATAATTTATTCACCTCTTTTCATTCTATAATAGGTTCATCAACGGTTGGATTATCACCCCACACAGCCATAACAGCGTTGTAGTATTCATCGGGGAGCAAATTGCGAATAAGTTGTCTGCCACTCTCAGAGTTCATATATGCATTGCGGATGTTTACGCCAACCTGCATTTCTTCACCGTTAAAGGTCAAAAACTGCTGTCTGAGTACCGACACGCTGTCCTTTGTGAGCATATCGAGTGTGATTTTTTCTTTAAGTTCCATTATTTTTACCTCCGTTATTTAATTTTGTACAAGCAAATCACATTAATTTGCTCGCCGTCTGCAAATGTGTAAGCCTTCTTATCCTGAGTCGAAAACTGTAGCCAAGTGTTATTTTTTAACACAGCAAATTTAAAGACCTTGCCAAGGTTTGAAATACCGACACAAAAAACATTGTCCTCGAAAATACATTTGTACGGCAAATCAATCAGCGGATATGTACTGTTTGCTCCAATCGTAACAGCATTCATTTTGACCGTTGCACTGACGATTACTATGTCACCAATCGTCTTATATGTACAGCTTGCACTTTTGATTTTATCGGTAATGGTTGAATAAGGTGTAAGCTTTGATGTACCGCTTTCAATATTCGATGAATCATATTTTAAACTAATAGCTGATAATAGACTATTCCTAATGCCATTAATTGTATCACTTGTATAATAATTATTTTCAAGATTTGTATTAATATTTGTAATATCAGTAGATAATTGAGATATATTACTATTAATAGTAGTTATATCTGTAGTATTAGCTTTATCTTCTAATAATTCATCTATTTCGTTAAAATCATAAAAATAACCATATAAATACTTTAATGATGGATATTTTAATGTATTAGTATTATCATTAATTGATTTATCAATTGCTTTATTTATATTATCCTCTTTATTAGGTATTGTAATAAAAGTATTATCGTTTTCGGTAATGACCTTTATAGGGTCTTTAGTGCCTGACTTAAAATATAAAGCTGTGCCGTCTGTACTGCTTGTATCACCACTTGTGACACTTGCAAATTCATTTGGTAATAAATTATTTTTATCTGCTGTATATTGCTCAAAAGTGCCGTACCTTTGTTGCATACGCTTTTTCTCAATTGCCATTTTCGTCATCTCCTAATCCATCGTTAAATTGACCGCCGCTTATAATTGTAGAGGCTGTATATGATTTTATTTCTTTTAATTCTGATATAATCTGTTCATAAACATTTGGCGTAGGCTCTGAGGGTGTTTCACCCTCGGTATATCCTGATTCTGCAACTTTAAAATTTGCAGTAATGGCAGTATGTAAATTATCACAAAATGCTGATACTTTAATAACTGCATTAGGTTTTAGTAATTCCCACGGCACCAAACAATTATTATCAGAATCTAATAATACTGTATATGTGCCTATATTATCAGCTTTAAATATAGCAGTTATAGTATTATTCCAATCATCTGAGAGTAAATTAAAATGAGCTTGCAAATAGTTTTTACTGTCGCTTGCAATAATCTCAGCTTTATTTACAAGTGTTATATTTTGATGTCTTAAATTAAATTTAAGTGTCAACATTTATATTATCCTCACTTGTATTATCTTTTTTATCATTATCATCCCACACAATATTTACATTTAACGAATTATCTGCAAATATCTGTTTTGCCTGTTTTGTTTTGATTTCAGGGTCAATAATTCTTTTTGCAAGCTCCTGAGCCGCCCTTGTACGCTCTGCAAGAGGTGCATCAAGCTGAAACTGGTCTTTAACATTGCCTCGCATAACTTCTGAGAAATAGGATAATATTTCTGTTGCATTTGCTATTGTTTTTTCTCTCATTAGATTTATTCTGTAGTTTATTTCTTCGTCTATATATGGTTTATTTAAAAGTTCGTTTGCATATGTTTTTGGAGCTTTATTCTTATAACCTGCCTTTTCAACCGCACTTATAAGCGGCTCACCTTCAAGATATAAAGTTATGAATTTTTCTTCTCTCAATGTGAGCGGATGACCTGTATATGTGGTTACCCCTTTTCGCTTCTTGTAACTGTCACGCTTTGAGCCTTTAAGCATTCTTATAATCTCCTTTCGATTAAAGTTATACATTTTGTATATTTATATTATACTATATGTTTTAAAATATTACAAGTGTTTTTGCACATAAAAAAACACCTACTACAAAATAAATTGCAATAGGTGTAAAAAGTGGGCTTATTTATACAGGTATATTATAATCAGATATAGTTTCTAATAATATACAATAACATACACTATTCTTATTATATAAATCAGTATTTTGCATAGGGGTATAATCCTTTAATTTTTTACATTCTAAAAACTGTTTAAATGTATCTTTATTAAGATATCTGACATTTCCGCATTTCATTTTTACACAGGCTTTTATTTCTTTATATAATAAATCAAATTCAAATCCTTTTAACATTGATTTATACCTCCTATTTACATTCATTTATATTCAACTCACATTCATAGGTACCACCAACACTTAAAGGGAGTGTAACATTGTATATCTCAATTTCATCATCTGAATACACCCGTACTCTCTTGCCGTTGCTTTGTGTATAAATGCCAATAAATACACCTACTAAGTATGCTGACTTTTTTAATTCTGCTCCATTTTCAAACAGTTTTTTAAGTTCTGTAGGATTTACTTCATTATATTTTGTGGTACTAATCTTCATTTTAATTTCTCCTCTGCCCGTCCTGCCGATAGCTCAGCTTTATTTATTATTTATTGATTATGTTCTATCTCTAATATTTTCTTGCTTATTTCTTCATAATGCTTATACATTATTAAACTATGGTCAATTTCTGTATTCCACTTCCTGCATTTTTCTTCATATCGGCATATATCATTTAATACACCATTATAAGCATATTTTAAAATATCGTATTCTGTCATAATAAATTCCACCTTTTTAAAATTTTGATTTTGTAACCTCTCTTGATTACAAATATAGTATAACATATTAATGTTATTTTGTCAACACTTTTTTGAATTTTTTTAGAAAATCAAAACAAATTTACAAAAAGCGAATATTGCATTATAAAATATAATACCACCTGATATAACTTTTAAAATCAGTGTTACCAACTGAATATTGCTCATTTTCTTATTTTTACGGCGATTCATTCTGATTCCTCCTGTTGCTTGCTCTTGCTATTTATGAGGTGAGACGGTGGCGTGCGGTGTGTATGTTTTTATTACACTCAAATCAACACTCAAATTCACATATATCAATTACATATAATCAATATATACATAAATTATAATCAATATTTATAACATCTCCAATAAGAATTTTGATGTTTCATTCTTGCTCATAAGACGGATACGGGGATGCCAATAAATAGTGCCTTCAAGGTCCCTGTAAGCTCTTGTACTACTGAATCCACTATTTCATCTAAATCATCTTCGGGAATAATATTCGTATATTTATTTTCTGCATAATAGGAGATATCTAAACCTATTTTAAATCTATAATCAAACAATGTATCGGCGTTGATTTCTCGTTCCCGATTATTTAGAAAAATATCATAAAATGCTATATCCCTTAATTCATCTTGTGTATAATTTTCAGTTTCGATTAACTGTTCTTCAATTAATCCGCTTTTCTGATTAGGGAAAATTGCATATATTTTCATAATATTTTAACCTCCTTATTTATTCAGGTATAACTCTTATAACTCTTTTTCCTGTTTCTTTTTTCGCTTCTAAAGCCGTTTCAAACCAACTATTTTTTATAACTTTGCGGATTTCTTCCGTATCGTCATCATAAATTAACTTAATTTTTGTATTCATAATATTTTATACCTCTTTTAATAATTCCGCCGTTAATTTAATAAATTATAGGAGTTTTATATATTTCTGTATTGCCGTCATATGTAACTGCAATATCATTATTTGGAGTATAATCTATCTCTAAATGTTTCATTATATAAGATTCTGTAATTTTAACAGTACAAAGTATAATACATAAAATTACAGCAATTATTTCAAAAATCAATATTATTTTTTGCACAGTTTTCATTTTAATTCCACCTTTTAAATTTTTTAAATTAATATTCTTGAAAATATGCTTTTAAAGTTTCCAATTCATCAGCTGAAAACATTGAAGTTAATTTTCTATAAGCCTTGCCACAATCACTATACGCTTTTTTAGCTTTTTTATAATCATCAGTACAATTTAAATTGTAGCCGAGGTTAGCGGCGAAATCTTCAAAATTGATTAACTCATCGTATACATCAGCATCCATAAATAGAGAATATAGGCAATCTTTTATATTAGGTGTTATATATTTCGTGTTACATTGATAATCAAACTTACATATAATATTATTATATGTAATTGTACAATTAAATTTTGTGTGATAAGCTGTAAATAAATTATTTTGATTTTTGGAAACATTGTAGCTAAACTTGATATTATTTAAAATAGTGTAAATGTCTGTCATAAGTAATTCCACCTTTTAAAATTTTTGAGATATGTTTTATCTCTTTTCTTTGATTATAGTATAACACATTAGTGTTATACTGTCAACACTTTTTTTAAATTTTTTTAAATAAAATGAGAAATTATTATAGCGTATAATATTATAAATACTATACTTATTATATATAATATAATAATATGTTTATTCATTTTACAAATTCTCCTTAATTATTTTTAATAATCCGCTCTCCTGTGTCTAAATTGATTCCGTGTAATAGGGCTATACGCCAAACCTCCATTAGTTGAGCTGTCAACTCTTCGTACTTGATTCTCGGCTTTAATTTTCGGGGGTATTTTTGATGTACCTTTAGAGCTTGCAAACTCTCTTGTTTTAATCGAGCTTGTTCATCTTGTAGGATTTTCAATGTTTCACAATCCACCTATTCCGCCTCCTAACTTTAATAATATTTTACATTTTTAATACTGCGGCATATGAAAAATCGGGAGTCATGCAATTTTTCATAAAAATTCCCATTACTAGTTTTAAAAACCCCATTGAATCCCTCTTCAAAATCATCCAAAAGGTTATCCAAAAAATTTTCATCTTCGTAGCATAATTTCTGTATATCGTCAATAAAAATATCCCTGATTACATCATAGACTATTCTATCAGCGTTAAAATCTGGAGTATATTCTCCTATAAATTCGCCGTTATTATTTCGGATGTATCTTTTTACTTCTGTTTTCATTTTAATTCCACCTTTAATTTTTTTGATTTTGTAATCTCTCTTGATTACAATTATAGTATAACACATTAGTGTTATTTTGTCAACACTTTTTTGAAAAAAATCTGAAATTTTTTTTTTCGTATGTTATGCCAAAAGTGACTGCTTCTGTATAATTTTCTCAGTGCCGAAGAGTTCACGGATTTCATCAAGACTATATGTTTTTTTGCTCCTCTTTTTGTAATCTTCGTTGTGATAATACCACGCAGTTTTCTTTTTTGAAAATCTGAATTTAAGGGCTTTCAGCTGTTCACGGCAATTATATGTATTGCCTGTTATCCATATCCAATCCCCGCAGATTTCAATTTCAATTCCTTGCAATGTAACAAGCTCATTAATGATTTTTTTAAATTCTTCTGGAGTTTTTTTCACCTTTTCAGATGTTTCATAGACTTTGCCGTCTGCGGTTGATTTTGCATTTTTAAGAACTGCAAAAAGTTTGTCATATTCTGCATTGATTTCTTGCATTTCTTCCGTTGTTCCTCCGCAGTCAGGATGATGAGCCATTGCAAGTTTTTTGTATTCTTTTTTAAGCTCTTCAAGTGTTTTTGGATTGTTAAACCATTTTGTATTTGTTTTCATAGTGTTTAACTCCTTTTGTTTTTCTTTAAATATAGTATAACATATTCAAATCATTTTGTCAACACTTTTTTAAATTTTTTTAATTATTTTTTTGCAAGGATTAAATCAATCCTCATTTATAATGTAAATATAGTATAACATATTCAACGGTAAAAATCAAGTTACAATTTTGTAACTTTTAATACTTATAATTTGTATATATCATTGCACAAAAATATCAAATACACTGCACACGCAACCCATATGCACACCACACCAGTATCAACACCTCGAAAATTTATTGTATAATCTATATTTTAAATGTGTAGATGTTTGAACTTTTCTATTATATAATAAATAAAAGTGAGCAAAAAATAATTTCTACTCACTTTATATCTATTTATCATTACTTGTAATTAAATTAAAATTATGTTTTCTTGCCCATTTTCGAGGCGATTCACTATTTCGCCACTTAGGAGCTGATTTTACAATCTGCCCCGTATCTGCATACTTTAAAACATAATATATCTTATTATTCTGTACAACAGATGACATTGTTAAATCAATAGTTTCATCAGGTTTTAACTTCTTTTTATTTTCTTGTAATATAGCTCTTTTAATAGTTT
>UMLU01042789.1_pt1 | contig 28294 bp, 57 predicted proteins | sample 1966621 | NCBI WGS metagenome assembly UMLU01 (sample SAMEA4836210, study PRJEB28245) | human gut metagenome | biome: gut microbiome; material: fecal sample | place: Denmark | collected 2008 | reverse complement strand
CTTTCCATACAAGATCATATCTCGAATGGAATCTCTAAGCACCGAATAATTGGTAACCCCTTTTGCATTTAGCTTATAAAGAAAAGGATTCAAAACGTTGTTGTCTAACTCTTCATCCCCTGTTGTCAATTTGTTTGTGAACATGAAGTTCAGGTAATTATCGATAACATAAGGAAGAGTTGGCAAGTTATTTGTCATCCATTCGATTTCTTCAAACTCATTTTTATGTTTAACAAGCGTGAATCCGTTTTTGCAAACAGTGTTACACTCTAACAACTGATCTAGGATTAACTCGGCTTGCGACCAATCGTTTTCGTTGTATCTTGGTTTTAAGGTTGAAGGACTTTTAGGAGAAGTCGATAATTTTTGTCTTTTTTTATAAATTCGTTTGTTCGACATTTATTTCCTCCTACTCGTTTTGTGTATAAACATAAATTCCTCCATTCATATTATACAACATAATTGAATGAACGGATAAAACGCAACAATCCAATTCATCAGGTGACTTTCCAATCTTGGCTTTGATCTCGTCTTTAGGAATAATGGCGATTTTTCCACCTGATTTGACTGTGGATTTGGTATATTGCATCTGATTTTTCAGGATATTGGCAACTTTTGTTGTCATTGTCAATTTTCCGTTGTCCATGAGTTGTTGCATATCCAAATACATCTCGGCACGCATATTTGCTCCGTATTTTGCTGAATAATGGTTGTTTTCCTTGCGTTTTTTCGTTGTTCCTGCTCCAAAGTTGATACCGACAACGTTAAAATCCGATGCATATTTGGCTAAACCCTCGACAATATAGACACCCCAACCGATATCGACACAGATAACCTTGGCTTTTGTCCGTCTTTGTATTCTTAAAATGGCTTTAATAATCTTGTCTGAGGTCTTTCCATCCACCCATTTTCCTTTATCGATGGTAATAATGTCCAAAATACGGACATTTTTGTATAAATCCATGCAGGAAAGGCATACATCGATGTTGTCTTTTCCTTTGTAGGCACTGTCGACACCCAAAAAGTACGTAAATCCATCTTGTAAAGGGGAATCGTCCAAACGAATATTAGAAAACATGGATTCATCGCTATAATTTTCCAGCTCGCATAGGAAATAGCGTTGACACGTACTCTGTACCTTGAAGAAATCAGATTGTACGACTTGTTGTGTATTTCGTATTCGTCCTTCTTCGATGGCAGTACGAACATCCATCCAAATAATCAATGTATCTTCAGGAGGATTTTCTTCTGTTAGCTTGTCGTAGAACATTCCCTCGTGGTGAGGGTTGGAAATTTCAATTAAAAGGTCTTTTTCTCCGTCTACATTGGAGAATTCTCTTCGTCCTATCTCGACATATGCTTCGTTTGGAACAAGTCCTGCTTCGTCAAGCATATAATCGCCACCTCGGCCGATCGCCTGATTGGACTTCTTGGCATCGCTTGAACTAGCACCTAAGGTAATGGATTCGATTGAGCCTCCCCCTTTAAAGGATAGCTTTTCTTTGGAAACCGAGGTCTGCAGTTTTTCGATCTTGTCCTGATTGTCGACAAGCAATTTACTTTTGATATCCTGATGTGCATTTTGAATGTGCTTTGTAACATGACCCATAATGATGCGAGTCGTCGCTTCTGTTCCGGCAGCGACCTGTAAAGTATGTCCGTTCGCACCGATATAAATAGCAATCTGCCCCATCAAATACGATTTCCCATATTGTGAAGTTGTAACGACAACGATTTGATTGTATTTATGTGTTTCGTAGTGTTCGATAACAGCCCCAAATATAACGGCTTGTGTAAAGTACAGATTTGTTTCAAAACACGTTGTAGCCTCGATAGCACCTTTCATGGCTAATCGTTTGGCTTCTGACATTTCGATGTTGATGCGCTTGTAATGCTTAGGAATGTACCCTCTTGTCCATTTCTCTAGGTTCTCTTTGGGTTCTGCACTCTCGCACAGTTTGACAACCTTTTCCTGAATTGAATTCAAATAAACTATTCCTCTACGTTTTCAGACGATACTTCCTGAACTTCGACATCGATAGGTTCGCCCAAGACCTGACGGATTCTACGTTCGACAATCGCTCTTTCGTCCTCGATTGTTAGATTCTGATTGATGTTAACATTTTTATTCACGTAGACACCTTCCATTTTATTAGCAATATCTAAAGCCTTTAATCTATCTTTTGTTTCTGCATCAGGCTCGATATCTCCCATAATCACTCCAGTCAAATACATGAGCTTTTCTTCGTAGGACAACTGTTTTGCCTTTAATCTGTGATGATTACGCTTGGAAATACGATTTTTTACATCTGAATCGTTTAAAACTTTCCATCCGTACAGATAATTAGCGCTATCGGTTGCCTGAGGTCTATATTTTTTGACGATTTGTTGCATATCTTTGACTGTTCCATCTGGACACGTTTCCATAAATTCCATAAAGATACGATCTTTAAGATTCATTTCCTGAATTTGTGAGTATGTCTTGGTCTTGTCTTTACGTGCTTTGTTCTTTTGCCTTGTCTTTTTCTGTACTAATTCACCCATTCAAATTACACCTCTTGCTACATATAAAATTTTAACATTGAATTTTGAAAACGGACTTTCCACAAAAATCATGTGTATTTTTTTCGAGTTCGTTTTTTCGTGTTTGGAAAAGATTTTTCAAGAAAAGGGGGTGTATTTTCTTAAATCCGTACATTTAAACCTTATTTTTGTGAAAAATTCTCAAATATCCGTCTTAAAATGTTTATTTTTGCAATTTTAATTTAGTCATTTTATTGTTTAATTTTGTCATTTTAAGAATTTTGACTAAATTGAAGTAGTTAGTTAAAGCTAATCGAGTTTGAAAAAATATGTGGCTCGGAAGGGGGGTATCTATATATATCTCCCCCTCTTTAATTCTGTTGCGTTTTTCAAATAATATATGAATATCATATGATTAATACATATCGATAAAACGCTCATAAACGCACGCTAAGAGCAAACAACTAAAAAGAATATAAAAGGACTAAGAAGAAGCTAAAGAGCCTTAGAACGCATTTAAACAGGCTTATACTAAACAATTCTAGTTTATGCCAGGAATAAAAAGAAGAAAAAAAGAGCCTTTAAACAAAGGCTCTTCAAGCATAATTTATAAGTGGTGTAGTTATGCTATGTTAATGCCAGCTGAAAGCAATAAAAAAAGAGCTAGACTTTTTAACATCTAACTCTACAAACTAAGTAAATTATATATATTATTATAGAAATCAATATCCATATTCCAAACTTGAAGAAGAAACCTAAACCAATCATAAGCAATAATAACCTAATCATATTATTGTATTAACCTCTTAAACAGTATTCAGCAATACTAAGAACAAGAAGAACAAGAGAAGAATAACCGATAATATTCAAGAATATTTTTCCTATAAAGGCATAAATATATATTTTATCATTCATGCTTTACACCTCTTTTTAGTAGGTTTAAAAGTGTTTTAAATTCTTCAACATGCTTTAGACATTCCAAATTATCGAAACTTTCAAGCCTTCTTTCTTCTGAGTTATAGCAAACGTAATAATTCTCAGTATTGTATAAACCCTCCAACGTAGAGAAGTACACAACATCAAACAATTCACTTTTATTAAACTGGTTTATAAGATTGTCTGTTTCTTCTTCAATCAGGTTTCTATAGATTTTATACTCAGGCATTTTTTGATCTTCACAAAAGCGATTGAAGAGGTCTATAACCTCTTTTGTTTTGGTGTATTCTTCTTGCTGCTCTTGGATTGATTTAGGTTTAATATAACTCATAAGTTATAAACCTCCTTAAAATCGTCCTCGAATTGGTAACACGCTTGCAATGCACCCGTGTACCATTCTTTTTGTGATAGCTCGTTCATAGCTAAAGCAAAGAAGTTATTTTCTTTTAATCCGAGTGCGTACAAGTCAAGAAACTTGTATGGCATTATTCTGTTATTTATTTTTTTATCTATGTTTTTTTGATAATATTTTAAAAGCTTTTGTCTTAGTTCTTTTTTAGTCATAATATTTTAATATCCTTTCTTTTAGCATCCTGGATCATAAAGATTAAATTTTGCATTCCTGATAGAGCGTCAATTAAGCTATTGTAAGTATCACAATAAACAAGTTCATCAACGCCCGCTCCGATCGTGTAAACGTCTATGCCTTTAATGTTATAACTAAAGTGCGTTCTTAAAGTTTTGTTTTCTTCAAGCACGCCTATTTCGTGTAAAGCGTTGTCAATGTGTTTCATTTTGATTTCGATTAGTTCAGCTTTTGTCATTTTCTTTTCTTAAGCCCCGTGATAGAATAATAAAGCCATATATAAAAGGGCTTTTTCCTTTCATTCTTTAATATGTATATATGGCTTGTTTTTGAGTGGTAGTTCTTTTAGTTTTCCAGGCTCTAAGAACTACCTTTTTTTTATCTTCTGATTTTTTCAAGAATAACATCATGTTCTTCATCAATTTTATAGCTGTATTCTATATTAGAATCAGAAGTATAAGAGTATTTGCCTTTTGGTTCTTTGTCGGTTGTTTCCTGCATTTCAAGAATACTTTTTAATTCTTTTAAATCTTCAAGAGTTAACCACATACCGCCGATTTTTATAAAGCGTTTCATTTTTGATCCTCCTTTTCTTTACACTCATATAATATAACGATATCGTTATAATGTCAACAAGAAAAAAGAGCTTTTTTATAAAGCCCCCTTTTTTTTCATATCATCCATTATCAGATTAATAATATATCCATTTTTTGATGGTTGTTTATCCAGCCATTCTATAATGTTAGAATCTTTCCTAATCTTTAACAATATTTGTTTATATGTCTTTTTTTCATATTTTTTTGTAGCTTTCAATTGTGATTTTGATACCATTTTAACCCCTTTCTAAATACTTTGATAATCAAAGTTTCTTAAATTTCCTTTGAGTATCAAACCTTTTGAATATCAAAGCATTTTATATATTCATTTATTTTTTACAATTTAAATATATCACTATATCTTTATACAGTAAAGTACAAAATGCAAAATCTAGTTTTTACAAAATGCAAAACCTAGAAATTACAAAATACTAATTTTATAAAATACAAAATCTAGAAAATAATTTTTTTATAAAGAAGAAAAAATTCCCTATATATAGATATATATAATATATATAAATACTAATTAGATAATATTAGATATATTACTATTACAAGAAGATAAGAGATAAATATATATACTTAGAATATATAAACTACTTGTAATAAATATTAACTACTTAAATTTATATAATAGTATTACGTATATTATTTCTGCTAAGAAATAATATTAAGTAATACATAGATAATATGATCTAATAGTAGTGCTAAATATAAAAAAAGAATTTCTTGGCGAACCTCGAAATTCTAAAATATCCTCCGTATATGGTTATTTTAAACCGTACACATTCCCTGCCATATCTATTCTTCTGTAAAAAGGAGCTTCTTTCTGTATTCAAAAACGTAAAAAATGGAGGATTTATTCAATATGCCAGTCTGCTTTTGCGACTCTTTTGGTGATGACTGAAACGTTGTTCTTAATATATGTGTACGGACGTTAGATATGGCACATTGCTATTCGCTTGTCGTAAGGCTTGATACAGGCTTGTTTTGTCTGCCTGAATGTATTTGCCTATCTTCGCTTACAATCGCTCTCTATATGCTCGTTTAGCGCCCCTATATGTCTGTTGCACACTAGGGGTAGTTTTTCTGTTGCGATGCAGGTTTAGTGTTGCGAAGTATAGCTATTGAAGAGTGGGGTATTTTTCATTGACACCCTCCCTATCTAAAATTCTTTTATCTCTGTATTCCACTGCTTCTTCTAATGTTTTGAATGCCTTGGATTCATAACCACCTTTATATAATCTAACAAGATAGAAATTCCCTTGTTTGGTTATATGCTTCTCACCTGTTTTTGGAATTCTGTACTCTTTTCTTCTACCAACAGATAAACAAGAATTATAAACATTATCGCACCATTCAAGGTTTTCTACTCTGTTATCATCTCTCTTATAGTTAATGTGATTAACTTGTTTATAACCATTTGGGTTTGGTATATATGCTTCTGCAACCAGTCTGTTAACTCTTTTGTTATAATTCTTTTTGTCTTTGTATAGACCTACCGACAAATAACCTTTAGAGTTATATTTAAGTTTTAGAAACTTATTTCTTATATGACTATACACTCTTCCGTCTTTTGTTATTGAATATAAATTTTCAAATCCAATAATTGGTTTCATTTCAGGAAGATTTTCGTAATCTATATTTTCTCTGTTGAGAGCTTTTTTCTTTGATTCAATTTTGTTAATTTCACATTTAAGTTGTTTCAACTCAGTTAAACTTAGATTTTCTAAATCAATCATTTACTCCTCCTGTTCTTCTTTTTCGCCATGCTCTTCTTCGTCGTTACAATTATTTTTATCGTGCATATAGGTTAGAGTGCTATCTCTATATACCTGAACCTAGGAAGTATACAGTTACCCTTGCCAATGTTATGAAAAAACCCTTGTTTTGCCTCGTATATATAAAATCGTTGTTATTTTAACGAGCGACTGGTGAGGCATGTCCAAGGGCGAGACGAACCAATCAGCTCAATATAAGTATATCATTCTTTCATGAAATGCGATTTTTCACAATTCGTCTTTTTCCCTTGTCTGCCAGTAATACTTGTACTTCTCAGGTCTTTCGTGTCGCTTGTGCCATCTGTCATTTACAAGGACTTTCAAGACCATTTCTTCCTCGATCAATACTTCTCTGTCTCCCTTGATTTCCAAGGCTTTCCATATGCCTTTTTTATGCTTGTATAAAAGCTCACACACTCGAATGTCTTTACCCTCGGTAAAATATACATCCGATTGAACTATGTCTCCCTTTATCAACTCCTGCCCTTTATAGAGTTGATACTGTTCTTCAGGATATCTGTAAGGTCTCAAAGAATGCCTAACTGCACCATAAGCGATGTCTTGACTTGCCTCAATTCTGCATCGCTTAGTGCACCCATTCTTCTGCCTACAGTGTCCTTGTCGATTGTCAAAATCTGTTCGGTTCTTACCACTCCACAATGTGTATGCACGTGGCAAGGTAAATCCATTCGTTTCATGCTTGTTGTCAATGGACATACCTGCACTGTGCTAGAACCCTGATTCTGAAAATCGTTGCTAATGATGAGACATGGTCTGTTTTTGTCTAGTATAAAGTCATTGTACGTTGGTAAACTGCACCAATGTACATCTCCATATCTAACCATCTCTCTATGCCTCCTAGAATGGATAATTGTAATTATCGTACTGGTTTGGATCATAATATCCGTTGTCTGATTGACTGTATTCCTGACTGTCTGCTTGTTGCCCTTGTGCCTGCGTGTTCTGTTGTTGTCCTCGTTTCGTTTCCAAGAAGTGTATTTGATTTACCAGCACCTCATTTACAGATACTGTGCTTCCCTGCTTGTTCTTATACGTTCTAGACTGGATTCTTCCCTCTACACCGATAAGAGAACCCTTTTTAAGATATTTTCCCATATTCTCTGCCGTTTTGTTCCAAGCTACACAAGTAATAAAATCTACATCTTGCCCACTTTCGCCTGCTTTCATTCGATTGACTGCCAAACTAAAGGTAACTGTGCTTTTGCCTGATGTAGTCTTTCTTAGCTCTACATCACGCACCAATCGTCCAATCAATACCACTTGATTTATCATCGTCTTAAATAACCTCCTAAACGCTCTAGCGTTCGTTCTTTATTTTCTAATGATTGTTTCAAGCCAAAATTTTCTCGTTCCAAGTGTACGATATAATCATGTACACATTTCCAAGGTTTATACATTGCGTGTAAGCCTTGTTTCTTCAGTACATATTCGATTGTTTCCAAGTCTTCTTTGATTTCTTTGTTACGGATTTGTGCTTCTTGTTTCAATTTAACGATCTCCATATCTAAACTCTAATTTTTTAACAGATTCTTTACCATAATTGTTTTCAGTACATACGATATATCTATCAATGTATTTTTTGTCGAAACGAACAGAATTAATCATCGTTGTGTCATAGGAATATATACAACACATCTCTATATGAAATTTTTTATTAATTTCACTAAGAATAGTCATCAATTCTTTCTTTAGATTTTCTACAGTAGTATCTCTTAGCGTTCCTACAATCGAAACAGAATATTGCGTTTGATATTCAAATGTTTTTCCATCTTTATAACCTGATACGTTATATCCGTCTAGAATACTGACATGATATTCGCAAGGTCTTTCACTTCCACTTGTTTTAGGAAGCGAATCAAGAAATGTTTGAATACTTTGTTCTGTTTCGGTATGAGAATATGTGTTAATTAAAATATTCCCATTTACATATGTCCACATACTCATTCTTTCAAACCTTCTCTCGTTAACAATCTATTTTCTTTAGCCTCTTTCCAACATAAAATTTCTGCATCTGAAATATGAAACATAACTTGTAATTGTTCTAGACAAATTTGTACATCAGCCATTTCTTCAATTAGGTTTTCTCTTACTTCGGTTGGTATCAGTTCCTTATTTCGATAGCACTTGCTAATGGCTTGTTGTAATTCTGCACATTCTTCAACTGCGATGAAAAGTTGATTCGTGATTCCGTTTTTATCGATAACTTTTTCAATTGATTTTTGTCTCATTATTTTTCCACCCTGAAGATATATTTCTTTAACCTTTCTTCGCCAATTTCATCAATGGCTTTTTGAGCTAGTTCTTCTTTATCAAAATAAATAGAACCTTGAAACTGACAGGTACGCCAAACTTCAACAAATACTTTTTTATTATCATAGGCTAATCGAATGAAATAGTTATCATCTTCATACTTAAACGTTCTTCTACCATACTTGAGCATGATAGATTCGCATTTGTTTTTCTCTCGCTCAAATTCGGCTTCTTCTTTTGTTAAAAATACATTCCCAATTTCTCTTCTCGATAAATCCTGTTCATCTGCGACCCAACGGCATGAATAAACTCCACCGTTAGGATTGATAAAATAATATATATCTTCTTTTTCCAAATCCCAAACTGTCTTTGGTTCAGGCTTTACTAGTAATTCTTTCAGTTTATCTTCATCCACAAGATAATCTCCATATTTAGCTTGTATTTCATTTAATTTAATCATAATTTTCACCCTCCCAAGGCATTTCTACATTCACTACAGAAAAACCTGCCACTATACTAGTCATCCAATTTACTCTGAAACAAAGCGCTTTCTGCTCATAGGTCAATTCATATCCACATCTTTTTCTATGATCGTATTCAAAAGCTCTTATAAGATACGTAATAAATTTGTTCCTAAACTCTTTCTTGACCTTTCTAAGGCTTAAAGGGAAGAAAAACGCAACTTTGAATATCCAAATAATCATTTTTCCCTCAGGTCTGTTTTCTTCGATAGCTCTATTCACCTTTATAAGCCATTGATACGTTTTAAGATTTTCTTCTTGTGTTTTCATTCCACTACCTCACAATTTTCTAAGATTTCTTTTAACGTCATAGAAACATCTTTAATGCCTGCAAAATGTCCTATTTTTTTCATGCTCCGATACGTATTAAAACTTACAAATGTACGGTTATGAGACATATCATTTGTCCTAATCAAATCATATTCCCATTGTTTTAATTTGATTTTTTTATCACGTTCTTCTTCTAATCCAATTTCTACCATGATTTCCTGTAATGCGTAGATATAATCGTTTTCTGAATAATATCCATATCCACTAAGATATACTGTTTTTTCAATATTGCGATTATGTCCGTAAACTTTAATATCTACACTGTTATAACACTCACAAAATTCTATGCTATATCCTTTTTCATTTAGCTTTTTGATTTCTCTTAACACGTAATATTCTTTCATTCAGTTTCTCCTCTATTTATTCCAATAACTCATCAAAAATACTGTTTCTTACAGATTGAAAAGCATCTATGTAATATTTCGCAAATTCACAACTTTCTTCGTCTCGTTTCTTTCTCCAATAAACAATGCATGAATCTAAATATTTTTTTATTTCATCTAAATTCGTCATTTTGTTTCCTTTCGAGTTTTTTTTGAGTTTTTTCGAGTGGCACTCGTATCGCTCTGGTAATGGTTGCCATGCAATAATTTTAGGTTTGTCATAGTTTTCCTCTAACGTCCAAACTCCATTTACAGTACGGTCTATACCAACCATCAACTCATCATCCGATAACACTGTTACTAAACATGCTGGAGAACGCATAAGTTCTTCATAGAACTTTTTTTCTTCAGGCAATCTTTCATTACATGGAATCCATTCGCCTGCTTTTGGTTGTTCATTTATTAAATCTATTACATAGTTTAATGTATTTCTCATAACACTTGCATCTCGTCCATACAAGTTTCCACAACCTGGTGTAGATTCTGTATTGATACGTAATATTTCATCTTCTAATAGTTCAATCAATCGGTTTTCGTTAATCATCTAACCACCCCAATTCTCTCATTTGTTGTGTAATTGCTTTTAACACTTTACTATCTGTTTTCATTGGTGCTTGTTGGCATGAAGTATACACAAAGTATCCATTTTTAAATTCAATTGTAAGAATATCAAATTGAGTAGGATTTTCGTATAAAATATGTTCTTCATTATGACAAGAAGATTTATTTTTTATAAAACCTAATTCAAAAAACATTTCTTCTGCGTTCATTTTTCTGTTCTCCTATTCCATGCTTTACTTGCTTTAGGTTCGTGTTCTGCCCCATAAAAGCAAACATCTGCTCCACATTTATCACACACAAACATAACTGTATTCATCAATGGCGATATTACTTTTTTTATTTCCCCTCCACAAAAAGGGCATGGTTTTAATTCGATCATTTTTCCTCCCTCTTAGAAGCACTTAACAATATAAGTTCTTTCCATGTATTCCTGCTTTTATCTGTTTTTTCTTCCAATAAAGTACAAGCTATATCTAATGCATCTGCATAAAACTTGATTGCATTTTTTAAAGATTTTTCATCATCTTTTTTTCTTTTGCGATACTTTTTCCTTTCGTTTTTTCTGTTAGACACTACGTTCATTCCTGTACCTCCTCATCAATTTCAACTGAATTTTCAAATTGCGAACACCAATGTTTACAATAGGCAACGCATTTTTCTTTCAAGCAAGGTCTCATCTTTTGTACTGTGTAATCTCCTTGACCAACTAACACCGCTTTTACTTCTTCTTTAGTTATTAAAAGTGGACAAAGTTTAATCATTCCTGTACTACTTCCTTTCTACATTAGATATATTGTCAAAATCAAATAATGTAATACTTGGTCTGTTACATATATGATTTTCTGATATTTAGCTTTTAAAATATCAATTATAAAATGTGATACAAACAAAATGCCAAGTTTCCAATCAACACCAAATACAATTGAAAATGGAACTAAATACAAAACGCAATGTACGAACATGTGATATAAATTAGTTCCTTTTGTTTTAGCTAAAAAGTCACTTTGTAAAACATAATCGCCAATACAATGACACATCACTAACAATAAACAGTTTGTCATTCCTGTACCTCAATCCATAATTACACAATCACACATTCCTAAAATCTTTTTTAAATCTTTATCAGAATGGTTATCTTCAAATTTATCTAACTTTGCTCCACTTGGAACTTTGCCTGTTTCAATGATTTCTTTAAAGATTTTAATATTGTTCTCTGTCGCATCCATTCTTACCGCACCACAAATTTTGTCCGTTTCATGTTTTAAAGAGAATTCAATAATTTGGTCTTCAGAAATAACATAAATTCCACTATATCCATCTACGAAATATTTATTATTCCCACCTTTAGATACTCCCAATAAATAGCATTCTTCACTAGGTTCAAATAACTGATAGAAGAATCCACTCATGTCGTAAATTTCGTTAGGGCAATAACAATCAAATTCCAAATATCTTTCCATATCCTTATGGACTTCTTTTAATTTCATTTTCTTTAATTCGTTCATTTCTTTACTTCCTTTCTGTAAAACCGATTTTCTTCAAATTCAATGTGTACATACTTATAATCTTCAGGATTTGAAAGGTTATAATAACCCATATCATCTTCAGAATAACAATATGCAATCAATAATTTTACTTTTCTTTTATTATCCCAAATCCACATTCCCTCTTCGAGTTCTTCAAACTCCAAAGGCGGATTGTCAAAGTGTTCTTCGATTAAAGATTTTAAAGTGTGATAATCTTCTTTAGCTTTCCCACTAGTTCTATAATCACTTCGTGCCACTCCTATATTGCATAGGATATTGGTTAACGCATTTTCACATTCTTCTTTAGTCAACATTTCCCATATACTCCAATTCTTTTAAAAGTTCTTGTTTCTTCTTTTCAAATTCCTCGTTTACTAATGCTTCGATATCACATTTCCTACGTTTAAACCATTTTCGTTTGAATTTAGTTACAGTTTCTCTGTATGTTTCTTCACTGATATCGCAATCAACATACCATTCCAAATCATGCAGGACTTCAACTAAATCTTTCATCATTTCATTTAGTTCTGAATCTAGCATTTCTCCTACATAGGTATATTCAACCGTTGAATATCCATAGTTATAACTTCCTCCACTCATTCAAACGCCCTCCAAGTTTCTTTTTCTACGATATCCCAACAACTAGGTGCTTGTTCATTAACAATGCAATGCCCATCTCCATCATTAAATGGGCATAAGCTACAATCTTGAATATCAGTTACGTTTGAACACGTGTCTTTGATAACGTGTAATGCATTTAATATTTCTTCTTGTGTGTGTTTCATGAATCCTCCTAAACATTTTCAAAATCTGTAAAGATTGACATTTGACCTCGTTTGTCAATTCCGTTCAGTCTGTCTTGGCAAATCTTGAAATAATCTTTGTCAATTTCAAAACCTAGAAAATCAATCCCATTTTCTTTGCAAGCAAGACCCGTTGTTCCACTTCCCATGAAAGTATCAACCACTCTTGTTTTGACATTTGATATTCTTACAATCCTACTCATTACTTCCAATGGCATTTGACAAGGATGGTTGTATTTCTCACGGCTCACGTTCTTTACTTGATTGATTTCCCACCAATCGTATAGACTGCACCCCTTCCCGTTTAAAATTAGTTCTTGAATACGTTTATCGTTTAAATTTTTGTATTCTTGTTTGACTAAAGATAAATCGGGTTTAAATTTGTAAAAAGCAATATCTCTGTGTTGTTTCCCAGTGTTCGAGTTATAAACCCATGCAATTACTTTTTCGGGTGGATAGCCTAATCTGATTGATAATTTGTGTAACTGCTCGGGGTAGTGAATAACAACGCATTTTCTATCGTGCAACAATTCATACAACATATCGTAATATTCTGTTTCATTCATATTGTCTTTGTATGTGTTGTACTTATAACCGACATTGAATGGTGGGTCTATCACGATAACATCATCTTCGCTCAATAAATCGAAATGTTTTTTATAATCGTCATTGATTATTTGTACACTCATTTACCAACATTTGGAGAAAACTCGAGTTTTTATGTGCGCACAACTCTTTTCTCCTTTCTGCTTATTTATTTTCCTTTCTAAAACAATTTTTGTTGAATACAACTTATTCTATTGTTGCAGATTTTAAAATATTCTTCAGCAATTTCAAAGCCAATATAATTTCTTTTGTTGTTAATGCAAGCTAAAGCGGTCGTTCCACACCCCATAAACATATCTAAAACAATATCGTTTTCTTTTGTAAATTTTTTTATAAAATATTCAGCTACATCATATCTCATAACTGCTCCGTGGCCTTTAAAATGTTCACTGTTTACATTTGTAATAATATGGTTTTTCGCTTGCTCCTTCCCATAACTTCTAAAATCTTTACCGTCTTTAAAAAAGAAAAAATATTCAAAAGAGTTTGTAACGCTTCTTGTGTTATCAGATTCTCTATAATTATTTGCAGGTTGAGGATTGCTTTTTGCCCATACATATACCCCATTTATTTTGTCTGCATATTTACCTAGCCATTTAAAAATTTCTGACTTGTTACACATATTCTGTTGAACATTTATTATGCAATATCCTTTCGTTACACGTAACATTTCTTTTGTTGCTTTATCCAACAATCCAAAATAATCTTCTAATGTATCATCGTAATAATCATACGTGTCATTTCTTACTCTATTGTAAGGAGGAGAAGTAAAAGACACATCTATGCTCTTGTCTTTTATTTTTTTGATTCCTATCAAACAATCTTCGTTGTATATTTTATTTATTTCCATTACTATTCTCCTTTCTGTTTTTATTTCTGATTCTGCAATTCTTCCCTTAAAACAATTTCATTTGTTCATTCTTCTTCAATCTGTAACCGATTCTTCTATATTCTGCATATACTGGTTTCCAAAGTATTTCACATTGTTTCCTTTCGGCAGGATATACTTCAACTTCTTCCTGACTGAACAAATTCTTTGCAAAAATTTTATTGTCCATTTAAATATTCCTTGAATGTAAGATGGAATTTTTCAATAACTTCAATCACTTCTTTGAGTGTCATTGTCTTTTCCTGCACTTCTTCTAAAAGAATTTTATGTAGACACCCTTTTAAAGCCATCTCTAGGCTTGGATAGTAGCCAACATTGTCTTTCCTAATGTATTTCTCCTTGGTATCCTTTTTCTCGGCTTCTACAAGCTTCTGCAAGATGAATTGTGTTCCGTCTGAAATTACCTGATATTGTTCGTTTATTATTACCATTTCACTATGCCTCCTAAATTTTTAAGTACCATAAGCTCTTAAAACGAATTGCTTTTAGATATTCCTGAACTTCTGCAAGTGCTATCTCATTCTTGAATGTATCAATCTCGTCCATCAATCGACACGCTTTTTTAAGGCTTGCAAGAAGTTCTAGCTCCTTGTTTTTCACACTTCTACCTCGCTGTCTTGTGGCATTTGGAATACCATATTTTCCTCTGCATTATCATTTGTCTCGCTATAAATAGCTAGAAGTAAATTCGCTTGATGTCTTATTTCAAAATCTTGAATCATATCTAAAACCTTAATAGCTTTTTCTTCGCTTGCATATGTTCCTAAATTGATTCCTTTTCCTGTACTTATAAAATAATATTTACCACGTATTCCAATGTATAAATCATTTGCAATTACTAATTGTTTTTTGCTTTGACTTCTAATCCACATTTTTCAATCCTCCAATTTTATGATGAGATACTTTCGATTTAAACGAATGTTTCTGTACATTCGGTTTCGTATCTTTTTTTGACTAATTTTGAGATAATCCGATATCTCTTTCACACTGCCGATAAAACAACACGCATCGTTTTCGTCATACACTGCATACTGCTTTAAGTGTTTATTCTTGTTCGGCATAATCTAGCATTCCTGGCATTGGCTCGTATTTGCCATTGCTTGTTTCCTCAAGAAGCATGAACGCAAACGCAAACCAAATCGTATAAACAACTACACCTATCAAAATTTTTCTAAGTTTCACGATTCAAACCTCTTTTCAATTCTTCAATTTGTTTAAGAATCAAATTCCTTGTCTTATCGTTTTTATCAGGCATATATGTCATTCTTTTAGATAGTTCATCAGGAAGAATTTTCCAATCTTCAAATTTATCTGTTAGAAATGGTTCGATATCTAACCCTACAATTAAATATACCTCTGCATTTACGCTCATTATTTATTCCCTTTTCATAAGCATTTGAATGCTTTTCATTTCTCCACGTGTTTCTAACATTGGCTTAGTGCTTCTATCTTCTAATTGTTGGATTGATATTTCGCCTGATAAATATAACTTCTTATCTCTTTCTAATACTTCTTTGTATTTTCTTTCAAATTCTGTTCTTTTATATCCAACTTGTTCTTTGTTAGAATATCCTAGTTCTGATAGAAAATATGGACTAATTACATTCTGAATATTAGCAGGTAACTTCTTATAATTCATTGTTGCCTGTTGTATATCGCATTTAGCATTTTTTAAAACCAACTCCCAAGCCTGATTTACTTCAACTTGAAAATTAGAACATGATTCAAACATTACATTTTTAACTTGAGCGATATTAGGTGCAAACTCTCTAATATCTGTGTAAACAATATGCTTCACTGCTTTAATAACTTGGTTTACATCATCATTCTTAAAAGCTTCGTTCCATAACTCTAAAAACAAATCCCCTTGCTCTTTATTCCAATCTTTAAAAGATTGCGGATACGTTGTTTTTAAAATCGTAAGAATTTTTCTTGTATCTTCAAATGTCATATTTCCTCCTAAAATGGTAACTGATTTAATCCATTTTTATTTTGTTTGTTATTTAATTCATAAAAACTTTTCCAGCTATTCATTACACTTTGATTTACTATTTCAATTTTTGTGTAATCATCGATAGCTAGTTTGTCTAATTTTTTCAAGTTTAGTTTAAAAGCGTTTACTGTAAAACCTTTTATTTTTTTTCGCATTTCTATAAATGATTGTAATGATTCCTTTAGTTCTTCATTTTGAGTGTAATCATTCAAGATAGAAACGTAAGTTTCTTTTATATTATTGTTTTTATTATCATTTATAGTATCATCTATATTATTAGGTAAAAAATTTTGACCACCCCCATTCAAATTTTTTGACCACCCCCATTCAAATTTTTTGAATACACCGTTCAAATTTTTTGAATAGTATTCACAAAATTTTACACCATTGACATATCTTTCTTTTTTCTCAATCAATTCTTTTTCTTGTAAACGTTTCAATGTATTTATGACTGTTTGCTTTGATGTATTTAACCAATCTGCTATATATTGCAAACTTCCATTGAATACTTGATTTTCTGCTTGAGAGAATCCATAGATAATAGCATATAAAAATAACTCGTTTCCTTTTAATCCTAACTCGTTAACCATCCAACCTTGAATTGTTATAAAGTTTTCATTTGATATTTTAGACATATCATTTCCTTTTCTTTTCTTCTTCGTTCCAGCGTTCGATTAAGCACATACGAACATAAGCGCTCATACATACGCAAACCAAATCGCATATACAACAACACCGATCAAAACTCTTCTCCATCTAAATACTTTTTCTTGTATGTATGAGCGACTGCCAACGCAGAATATATGTCTGATTTAAACCCATAAAAATAACCTGGAGATTTCTTTGTACCTTTCCCACCGTTAGGTGTATTAGGAGCATAAATATCTACTAGTGCTTGCCTGATGTTTGAATCCTTAGCTTTCATAGAGTGACATAAACACATTTTTTCTTCTGACCGATAAATAAATTCAGGTTCTACTCCAAACTCAACTCGTATTAGTTGTGCGAATCTCCCAATCCAAACACAAGTTTCAAATACTGTTTTCCCTACTGCCATGCCATAGCTTGCAATCATCTCAATGGCAATATGTTCCAACGAATTGTGTTCATCTCTTATTCGCAAGATAATATCAACCAATTCAAAGTTTTCTACCTTTCCTTTTTCAACAACTCTTGACAAATCATCTTCGACAAGAACGTATGCACTTTCAACATTCCCAGGGTCTATTGCTAGAATCATTTACTTACCCCCATTCTCATATCGAATTGCCTCTAACAGTTTCTTCCAAGAATTACATATGTTCTCTGCACTGTTATAAGCGTTTTTAAAGCGTGTGAGCTTGCAATCTAGTTCGGCTAAGGTATTTCTATCCCCTAACAGTTTTTGTTCGGCTATGCCCTCGAAATAAGCCATAGCGGGCATTTTACAGTTAGGGTTCTTGTTTTGATATTCATCTCGTGCCAAATATGCCTCAACTTTTGCCTTTGCACTGATTTCATCTTTCAGTTTGTTTCTCTCTTTCGTATACCTTGCGATACATTCACCAATCAAAAATAACTGGTTTGAAATGTTCTCAATGTTCTTTGCAATTTCGTAAGGTACGTCAGTGTTGTTATTGATACACGAGATGAAATAGTCCATTTGGTTCTTGATTTCTTCTTCCGTCCAATTCGCCATGTCAAATGGATTGAACATATACACGTTCTGTCCATCAATTAGCATTTTCCATCACCAACTTTCTTTGTCTGTACTCGGTATAGATACTTGAAGTGTTTCCGTATCTATTTCTGAATTTTTCGATATAGTCTGTTTTGAATACTTCCATGAATTCTTCATGACTGTATCTATCTTCAAATGCCATTTGACACATGGCTTGAATTCGTAACTCTAAGTTTCTATCGTTATGGATTGAGTAATTCGTTTGATTGTGCCAATCAGGTCTTAACCATATCCAACAACCATACTCAGTAGACTTATCACGGAATGCACCTCTGTATACGTGGTGTATACAAAGGTTTTCTTCACGTGGTTCTCTAGTAAAGAAGCATTCCTTGATTTGTCCTTGTAATAGGTTTTCGTTATACAAGACTGTCTCCCAAATCAATATCCTGTTCTATAACTTGTTGTTGAACAGGTTGTTGAAAGTTTTGTTGAACTGGTTTAGGTTGTTCAATTGGTGTTGTATCAACCATAGGCATTTGAATGTCTCCTTGTTCCTCTTCGGTATATAAATTATTCAAATCGTTAGGGAATGCCTCTCTTAAAGCTTGCACTAAGGCAACTTTTTTAATCATTGTGGCTGGTCTGTTCGCCCAGTTGCTATTTAAATTTCCATCTTTAGTTCGCCCAGCGTATTCTTCAAAAGTAACTTGAACATCGCTAGGATATTTTCTATCTTTTCGATAGACCTTTGCCCATCCACCTACAACTTGTTCGCTATCCTTTAAGAAGAAACCACCTTTACGCTCAATAAGCTCTCCGTCTTTATTTAAAACAATGATTCCACTTTCTGATCCATCATATTGGGGATTAGCTTCGGCACGTTTTAAGAAAGCTTCTTTCGATACAACAAATGTAGCTGGTTGTGTACCAAATTTAATTAAATAAATTTCTTTTAAGAAAGGATTCAATCCTTGCCCTCGACATAAATGAACAAAATAATTTACTTCTTGGTCAGTAACTGCACCATTTCCATTTGTTAAGTAGTTACGAACGATACTAGGACTTAATGTTACTGTATCGTTTCCTACTGTAAAAGTCGTAACAGACTCATTTGATTTTCTTGCTAAACTGTTTTGTACTTGCATTTTATAACTCTCCTTTGCTTGTTACCTTGAATGTAAATGTTGTGTTATTTTTCAAATCAATTAATGTCTTTGTAAGTTCTAATAATTGTTCACGTGTTCCCTCAACTCTGAACTCTGCCCAATTTGTATTTTGTTCTAAAACCTTATTTTCAGGCTCGTTAGGTATGCTCTGTTCAAAATGTAAAGGTTCTTGAACTATTTGTTCTTCCTTTTGTTTTTGTCTCTCTACAGTCTCTCTGATACGCTTTAAATCGTCTGCCTTAACTTTGGCACGCATTAAATCGTAGTCTTGGAAATACACTTCCTTGATTTGAGCGATATCTGTTTCATCATTAGGTAAGAACGTTTCCATAAAACCTAAGTCCTGAATAATTTTGTCATAGATAGCATTCAGGTCTTTTTCAATGGATTTATTTGAAGTTGTTTTGTTCAACCATTTCTCATTGAATTTTGGGGTTAAATCATAGTGTTCTCCGTTGCCTTTGCTATCTAGAAGTGTTTGCCATGCTTCATAGATATGTTTACGTTTTTCTTCTTTAAGAACATCTTCAATGTCTGTGATACCTTGTCCTAAACTGTCGGCACATTGTTTGATTTTTTTCTCAATGTCCATGATGTTTTTCTTGTCCTCTTTCCATTCTGAGAACAAATCATCTTCAACTCTTTTACGTTCGTCTGAAACCATCTTCACAATGGAATTCAATTGAGCACGGTCTTTCTTTGCCTGCTCGTATGTGTTTTCTGTAACAACGTAGTCATAATGTTTCAGTCCGTTATCAATGTTTGCTAATAATTCCTTAGCGTTTGTAACAACTTTGCCATTCAATACTGTTGCTTCTAATTCAAATTGCATACTGTTTCTCCTCTCTAAAGTTCAAATTGTATTTTCGGCTCGATATCTCCTATGAAATATGTTTGCCAATTTGTATGTCCTGTTTCGATAATGTATTCGATATCGTCTAGGACTTCTTTTCTTTCAATGTGATATTGACGAATGGATGCATTTCCATCCATGAATCGTAGCTCTGCGATTAAATCTACAAACTCATATCCAGTTACGATCAGTCCATGTAATACCTGAACAAAATAATTGTCAGGAATTTGGTTATCCCAATTCCTTATCATTTCTGAATTGCGAATAAATGATGTTTTGATTTCTAGGATTCCTGCTCTTGCTCCATCCCAAATCAATCCATCAGGCGAATATGACATATACTCGTATTTTTTGGAATAAAGGATTGCGTTTTCTTCGTACTGAACATCCATTGTTGGATGCTTTACTCTGAACATTTCTCTTAGAATTGGCTCTAATGCATTTCCATAACGAATTGCTTCGTTGTCGATTTCCTCAGTAATTCCTTTTTTCTTCTTTCTCCATAAATCCCTGAGCGATTGATATTTGTTTATGCCAATCAAAGAACTAGCTTCACTTCCACCAATTCTTGTTTCTCTTGCTTTTAGCCATTCTTCACGAGAATTGAGCTTGATGAATTCAAACTCGTTATTGCTTTCGTATAAGTTCATGAGTGAAGTATGTACTCTCCATAATGTACATCTTCTCCTTTCGAGTTCTTCTTGTGTTTATACTGTGTTTCAATGACATATCCCTCGGCTCTTAAATCTGCGATACGTGCAGACAACCGATAGATACCTAGTTTTTCAAATGCTTCTGCTCCAGTTATACTTCCATGTTCTTTTAGATGTTGCAGAAGCAAATCACACTGAGATGGTTTACCTTTCATATTTCAACCCCCAATCCAAATCTCAGAAATACAAATATCGAAAACACTAAGAGTGCGATAATGACTGAGATTGAGATGGAAGCAAACACCTTGAATTGATGAATACGTTCATTGGTTTTCTTGATGCGTTGTTGATGATTGTAATAATCGAACTTGCCCCAATTGACATTTCCAAATTCAGGAATTTCAAATTGTTGTTCCATAAGAGCTTCATATTTTTTAGTAGCAGTTGATTTTCTTGTTGAAGTCCTTGTGGAACTCTTAGTAGCAGTAGTCCTAGTCATAGTTATCACCAAACGCATCTTCCCCATTCAGGAAGTCCTTGCACGCATGAATCTTAGCTAATGAATAGTTGTAATTCATGCTATTCTTGATAGAACCAATCCAATCTTCCATTTCATCTTCGGCACATTTGATGGCTTTAATTTCATCGTTCTCATCCATGATTTGATAAAGAATACTTAACATCTCGTAATAGGTTGAGATGTATTCAGGATTACTTCTCTTTTCCCAATCGTTGAATGAATCGTCTGATTCGATAAATGAATCAATGTGTTTGTTATCTTCGATATCCCTAAGTTGTTGTAATGTCATCATCATTTCCCCCTTTTGTTTTCTATGTGCTATAATGGAAATGGCTTTATTTTTGAGCCATTTACCTCATGAGTTATCTGTCGGTTTGGTCGCCTAATCAGATAACTCTTTTTCTTTTTCCCTAATCGCCTGCTTTAAATTAGGATAATATTTCAAGAATACGGATTTAGGTATCACGATTCTTGATAGATACTTACATTCATATGTGTCGCTCCACCCTGATAATGTTCTTAATTCTAAAATCACTTCATATGCTTTTCCTTTGGAACATTTCATAAGCTCCATAACTTCTTTATATCCTAGGTAGCTCATATAAATACGCTCCAAAGTAACAGGCATAACGTAAGAATCAGGAATACTGTTAAACGATCAATTTTGGAATTCATTTTGTGAATTTCCTCTCTCGTTTGAATGTAATCATCAGATAGTTGCTTTAACAAAGTGGTTGTTTTCTTGCTGAACTCGGTATTCACTTTGTTTAACTTGTTTTGTTTTGCGATAAAGTTATTGGTGTTGGTTTGAAACAACATTTCCAATTCCTTATCATTCATAAATTCGGTTTTTTCTTCCATGTTTCATCTCCTAATCGTGCGTTAATATGTATATGCAAATGAACTCTACAATCACGCATATGAATAAAAATGTTTCTGTGAAAGTCATAATTCTTATCAGAACTTTAACTTTGTTAAACTAAGAGAGTAAAAAAATAATCACCAATTTCATCATGGCTAATATCTAACATTTTCGTCATTTTGATTATATCTTCTGAAGAAAAAGCTATTTTATTGTTTAATTTCATTGAAATTGCTTGTTTAGTTTTACCATATGCTTTGGAGAAATTATCAATGCTTCCGTATTTTTCAATGATTTTTCCTCTTAGTTTTCTAAAATCAAACTTCATTCGCCCAAATTCACCTCTCTTTCAACTGTCTATACTTTAACATTTTTAAAGTTATAAATCAATATTTATTTTAACTTTTTTAAAGTTTTATTTATACTATTTCTTTAAATCTGTTATAATTTATTTGGAGGTAATTGATATGCAAGAAATTAAAGATAGAATTGCAGAAGCGTTAAAGTTAAAAGGAAAAACACCTAAACAATTGTCTGATTTAACTGGAATTCCTATATCTTCCATATCTCAATATATGAGTGGTCATGTTAAACCCAAATGATATCTTTTAAGTAGTGTTTGGCTAAACACTACTTTTTTGTGCATAAACATTTACGCAAAAATAAAAGAGCCTATTCAAGGCTCTTAAAACAAAGAAAATTTAAGATTGAAAACTTAGAAAATGAATAAAAATTGCCATTAATACGAAAATATCTGACTTTCGCCATACATAACACTTGATCGTGTATATTCAGACACATTGAGAATAAGTCTGAGCTATAAGTTGCGACCTTATAGCTTCTTACCCTTTTGAACCAATGAGGGGAATAATACCCCCAACTTTCACTCGTCTTTCAGATCTAATAATTTCCTGTTAGCTTCGTTATCTGTAGAAATCGTTCCTCTACGCACTCTGAGCTACTTGTACCTGCTACTTGTCTTATAGTGTATTTCTACACATCACGTGCAATGTCTTTGTTGGGTATTTCCTACATTGGCTTTATATAGCACCCACTATATCGCTTATAGGAGAGGACGTGTTTCCACGACTTTTTATTGCAGACACGACAAGTTCAGTTCCTTTACATATTTCAAGGTATGCACACGTGGTTAAGTTTGAGGTTTCCTCATTCAGGATATATATTGCTATATATCCAACTTCTTCCTGATAAACTATCGTTTCATCAGGCAATAAGCCTTGTTTAGCCACGTTCCATGCAAGTTGACACCTCTCTTCACATGGTTTACATTTTCATATCAAAGAACAATTACGAGGGTATTTTAACACCTGAAATCGCCAAAGTGAACTATCATAAAAAGAAAAAAAGCACATTTTTTCATGTGCTTTTTCTCTATGGAAAATTTTGCTAGACCGAGTTCGTCTGACACAAAGGATAATCAGAACACGTATATTATAAGCCTAAGATATGTGAAAAGTCAACTATACAAAAGAAAAAAGATGCATTTCTGCATCTCTTCTCTGAAAAAGAAAGGGGTTAAAATAGGAATTAAATAAAAAGTATAATTTTACAATCTAAGGATTGCATAGATATTATAACCCCTCATATTTAGTAAAGTGAACTATGCTTAAATCAATTTTATGAATTTTTGTTTTAATCCAAATTGATATCCATGTTCATGAAGTCAATAATTATGATGCATAAAAAACTACCCTCTTTTTGAAGGTAGTTTTTATTTACACAGTCAAAATAGTTTTTACATCAAATTACTTAAACAGGTTTACAATTTTTTGAATTAACTTTGTCGCCCATTTCAGGAATGAGTTTAAAGTGTTCAAAACAATGTTTACCAACCCAATATCCAACTTTTCATCATCTTCATCTGTTGGGTTATCAGGTTCACTAGGTTCTTGTGGTTCATCAGGTTCTTCAGGCTTTTCAGGTTCAACTGGATTAGACTTAAAGTAGTCAACTTCGTGATATGCCACATCTTTATCAATCGGTGTACTTGTGTATTGGTGCAATACTCCATCAGCAGAGAAATCACCTTGACAAGTACCATCATTCGTTCCCCAATTGGCAATCCATTTCGGATATCCATTTTCTTCAATCATTGAATCAAACCATGAACTAGATGCATATACACCTGTAAAATATCCACGTTTTTTGAAGAAATCACAGAAAACCTTACAAACCATTGAGCAATGCTCTTTGTTCAAATATCCATTTTTCTGTTTCCAACCATCGGCATCTTCCATATCCATCCATACACCCATCTTGATATCTCTATCTTTGATCAGATTGTATGTGTATTCTGCTTGTTCTAGTGAAGTTTGTTCATCACCACAATAGTCATAGCAGTATACACCATATGGGATGCCTAATTTATCTAGCTTATCGGCGAATGTCTTGAACTTCTTATCTTCTGTAGTCCACCAATTCGCACGCAAGATAACAAAATCGTATTGTGAAAAGTCGATGTTTCCGTTGTTGTGTTCGGATAAATCAATTCCTTTCATCTTAACACTGTCAGGAAATTCTTTTGCTGGTTCTTCAGGAGTTTCAGGTTTTTCAGGTTTCTCAGGTTCACTAGGTTTATTTTCTTCCTCAGGTGCAGTAAATGTTGCCCAAGGGTCTTCACCTTGTACTTCACTTCCACTAACGGCGACAAAACAACGAATACTAGGGTCATTCTCATATAACCATGAAATATATCTATGTCCGTTTCCTACCCATTTTTCTGTATAACGTTGTGTTTCACCTTTTACATAGCTACCAAACTTCGGACCAGTTGGACTATCTCTATGACAAATAATAGGTGTATCGTTTGTAAAATGTGCAATACCATCTTCTTGAATGAGTTGGCTAGGGTCATAGCCACTTGTTGTACTACCACTACCTGCATTGCATTTTCTCCAATTCCCTGCCATAGGTGTGATAACGTTCGTATCATCTACATAGAATGTATCGTCAACGTAGCTTTCAGTAGCAGTAAAAGTATATATGCCATAGGAATTATATGCCATATTACCATTCGCAGACTGTGTGAATTCGATATGCAAATGAACACCACTTGCTCTACCTGCATCACCCATGTTCCCTAACTGTTGACCTTGTTTAATAACCATGCCTACATACGCATTAAAGGTGTTGTCATGGACTGTTTCAAAGGTAACAATACCAAAGTACCCATTTGGACAATGTACCTTGTTAACAGTCTGCCAAGTGGCTTCTCCGTAGCTTGGAATGGTCTTAATACATTTTACTGTAGCAGGTGCATAATAAGGCGCTCTATATTCTGCAGTTCCACTAGCAAAGTCAACTGCTTTTGTACCTAAATGAGTTCCAACATTTTCTACCTGCGTAATCTTAAACTCGGTCATAGGACACATAAAATATTCATATCCATCACTTGCGACATATGTTTTATTTGGTTTCATAGATTCTCCTTTCTTGCACGAAAAAAAGGGCAAACTTAAAAAAAGTTGCCCTTTTGTTTTGCCTATTTATTTTTAGTTTGTGTTAACTCGTGTTAACGTATCTTACCTGCTTCATTGAATAATCGATTTTGAATCTCTTCTTGACATTCCTTGATTTCTTTTGTGTTGTTTCCGTCAAGGTCATGGGTTAATAAAGCGTGTAAGGATTTTAAGAACAGTGAATTGATTTCGGCTTGTTCTTCCAAGGATTTATCATCCTGCGTTAAGAACTTGTTTATTTTTTCCACTTCTTTCTCTAACCTCTCGATACGAATGTTTATATCGTTTTTCGGTTTCTTCATTGTTTGATAGAAGTTGTAACACACACTAAATGCACTAAGAATACAACTTAATGCAACAAGTTGTGTTATCGTTTGCGATAAGTCAAACAGTTGTGCTCCATTCATTAGGCTTTATTGAAACCATCGTTAAAACCACATACTGCACTCTCAATCAATGTCTCAAGTTCGGTATTGGAAATGGTTATTCCTTTCTCTTGTAAAAGTTTGCTTGCCCTTTCCAATGCCTTTTCTAATTTCTCCTCGCCATGAATATCTTGATAGACTTGTTCGACATACTGAACAGTTGTATTGACAACATCTTTTTTGGTTTCGTTGTCTACATACTGATTATATAGCTTTTTGATATACTGCCCTGCATACATCAATCCACATCCAACAACAACTGCAATGAAGTCTACTAGACTTGGCATAATCTGATTTAAGAATTCCATTGTTTTTCTCCTCTCTATTCTTTAGTTTCAGGTTCAGTTGGTTCTTCTTCTGTTACAAATGCAGGAGGGTCTTGCGTGGGGTCTAGTTTCCCCTCGTATTCCGTTTCCTCGCATTTAACAAGACAATCTAATGTTTCCATACCTTATGCCTCTACTTTCTGAAAGTATCTTGGAAGATTTACACAATCTGCATACAGTGGTTGCCCACTATCTTCTAAGCACAAATACATGACATCATTCTGTGTATAGTATTTATCTCTATACACAGTCATTAATTGGCTGTATGGAATTGGGTCTTCCTGAGTACCTGCGTGTGAACTTTCGATGCGTTGATAAAGAGCTGCAGTGCTTATACCAGGTTCTTGCCCTTCTAAAACAATCGGAATTTTTTGTCTTGATTCCCATGCCTCTTTTTTGAACTGGAATCGTTGATGAGCTTCCATCTTTCCACCAATGAATTCTTCCCATTCAGTCAATACAGACACACAGTGTAAGATTTGATCGTTACTCATTAACGGAATCGCACATTGGATAGCAATTTTCATTTCAGGAGTAAATGGTTCTTCTTCAGGTTGTAACAAAGAAACGTGATAAATCGTCTTGTTTTCGTTATCTACCTTAAATCCAAACTCTTTGATAATTGTGTAGCCTGCATAAGATTGTGTGTCATACACAATTGGATTTTTATTCGTTTCAAACGCTTCTTGAATTACATCTATTTCTTCTTCACAAGTGAATGACAGATGCAATTCATCGTTAATTTTCTGAATCAGTTCCTTACATAGAGTGATTTCTAAATCACCGATTTTAATATCTTTGGATGGTTCTACATAAATCGGTTCTTCAAGTGTTGCTTCATTTTCAACTTCTGTTGTTTTAAGTTCGTTCTCGTTCATTTTTGCACCTCTTCTTTCTAAAATGTTTGTATTAAGGAGGAATAACGATATGTTATATAAAACAAAGCTCTTTGATTGGCTTACAAATCAAAAAATCTATTTGAAATACTCAACTTATACCAATTATTGCAACATCACTCACAATCAAATAATCCCTAATCTTGGAGATTATGAAGTCGAACAACTGAACAACGATATTCTTCAAGAATTCATATTGAATCGACTAAAACAAGGACGATGCGATGGCAAAGGAGGTATTTCTCAAAAATACGCACAAGACATAATCACTGTATTAAAACTGACTTTAGGAAAAGATGTAGAAATACAGTTGCCTTATAACCCACCTGCTCCTTGAACTTCATAATTTAATTCCGGAATATTATGAGCATGATTTGGCATTTCAGAAACTGTCAGAGAATGTTTGTATTCCCCATATGTGCCACGTGTAGTAAAAGTCATACATACGCACTAGGCAGTTCTTCGCCACATATAGCAACATTTGTATGGTGGAAGATTATTATGCGATTGATTCCCACCAGTTGGATTAGTGTTGATGCCTTGAGGAAAAGCGCCTCCATTTTGAACATCGTTTTGATAGTCGCTCCGCGTTCCTATATTGTTATGTGTGTCTGCAACAACAACTTGCTCATGACTGTGATTTGGAATTTGATCGATTGTCAAAGTTTCATTAAACTTACCACCTTCAGAAGAAGCACTAAATGTCATACTTGTAGTACCATCGTTTCCAGTACCTGCACCGATCAATGTACGACCTTGTGCATAAGCCTGCCAAGTGCCTCCAAGATACGTTGATGGATTCGCAGAATTTTCTGTTTGAATAATTGTTCCTACTGGGAAGAAAGTAAGAATCTTCGCAGAGATTCGACTGTCAATGACAGAAATAATGTCTTTCCAGTTTCCATCCCCAGCCATAAATGAGTTTGTACTTCCGTTCAACTTTTTTAACAAACCATTTGCAGATGTTGTTGCCAAACCATACGTAGTGTTTGTTGTAGGTGGTGTGTAACCTAAAGCACCAGTAACATCAGCTTTATCTATACTTATTGTTCCACTTGAAATAGAGATGTTTGATCCTATCTTTACACCACCTAGAACAGTAGAAGAAGCAGTAGGCAAAGTATATCCACTTGGAACACTCCATTC